>Ga0209297_1000919_pt1 | contig 17667 bp, 8 predicted proteins | sample S_130805_MF_Meta_FD_187322 | JGI IMG/M metagenome (GOLD analysis project Ga0209297, IMG submission 187322) | Freshwater microbial communities from Lake Simoncouche, Canada to study carbon cycling - S_130805_MF_MetaG (SPAdes) (version 2) | ecosystem: Environmental > Aquatic > Freshwater > Lake ... | reverse complement strand
GTCAGAACTACTTAATGGCCGTTGGGCAGAAACAAAGCAAGCACTTTTAGAAGGCTTGACAGGTACAAAAAAATCAGTAATGGGCGTAACACTTGAAAATACACGTAGGTATTTGATAGAATCTCCTACTGCTGGTGCTACATCAGCTGGAAACATCTCAACTTTAAACCGTGTGATTTTACCAGTAATTCGTCGTGTTATGCCAACTGTTATTGCTAACGAATTGGTAGGTGTACAACCGATGACTGGCCCAGTTGGTCAAATCCATACATTGCGTGTTCGTTATGCAGATTCTAGCACAGGTGCTGGTGTATTAGCAGGCGAAGAAGCATTAAGCCCATTCAAAATTGCAGAAAGCTATTCAGGTAATGAATCAGCTACAGCGAAAGCTGCGTCAACTGCAACTTTAGAAGGACAAGCAGGCAAAAAAATGAGCATTCAAATCTTGAAACAAACAGTTGAAGCAAAAACTCGTAAGTTATCAGCTCGCTGGACATTTGAAGCTGCTCAAGACGCTCAAGCACAACAAGGTATTGACGTTGAAGCAGAAATTATGGCTGCATTAGCTCAAGAAATTACTGCTGAGATTGATCAAGAAATTATCGCTTCATTGTTAACATTGGCTGGTTCAGATGTTGAAAGATATGACCAATCTGCAGTATCAGGTACTGCTACTTTCGTAGGTGACGAACATGCTGCATTAGCTGTTCAAATCAACCGTGTAAGTAACTTAATTGCACAACGTACACGTCGTGGCGCTGGCAACTATGCTGTTGTATCTCCATTTGCTTTAACAATTTTACAATCAGCTACTACTTCAGCTTTTGCTCGTACTACTGAAGGTACTTTTGAAGCTCCTACTAACACTAAATTTGTTGGTACATTAAACAATTCATTGAAAGTATATGTTAACAGTTATGCAACTGATAACACATCTATCTTAATTGGTTACAAAGGTGGTTCAGAATCAGACGCTCCTGCGTTTTATTGCCCTTACATTCCTTTGATGTCTTCAGGTGTTGTTTTAGATCCATCAACATTTGAACCAGTTGTATCGTTCATGACACGTTATGGTTATGTTGAACTTTCTAACACTGCGTCATCTTTGGGTAACGCTGCTGACTATTTAGGTCGTGTTGGTATCACATACGCAAACGTTAAATTTAGCTAAGGTTTACTTAACTACTTTACCTACTAAAGGGCTCTTAGGAGCCCTTTTTTTATGATAAATACTTTATGAACACACAATTTTACAATCCTACTGTTATAATTGAACACACAATCTTTAATGAGGTTACTGGTCATGATTCAATTGGATGGGACGTTGGTAATGCAATATCTCAAAACAATTATGCTACTAGCAAGCAACCATTGTACACTATTAGTGGGCTATGGATGGAAAAATTTCTTAGTAATACTAGCGAGTTATGGTGTACTAACCTTAATATTCCAGATAACAACTTGCCTGTTACTGGAATTCAATTCTTTTTGGACATGCATCGATTTTCAAGAATAGAAGATTTACGCATACAACTTATACTTAATAACGAGTTAATAGGAGATAATCAAGCTAGTCCAGTTGATCCAGTGCAAAGCAATATGTACACAGGCGATAATAGTCCGTTATTACCAATTATAGGTGATGCAAATCTATACGGTGAGGTTAATAATATGTGGGGAACTTCATTAACTAGTGAAGATATTGCAAATCCTTCATTTGGTATTGCAATTAGTTTTAGAAGCAATCAAGTTTATCCGCATCGTGATTTAGTAATTGTAAATCAGATAGGCGTAAGCATCACCTACGGATAAATACTTTGTCAACTAAGTGCCGCATATGCGGACTTATGCAGTGACCCACTGTGTATGACATAAAACGTCAAAGGAGAGATCAAATGGGACGTCCATTAAATAAAAAATATTTTGGTAACCGTAACACCGGTTCAACAACTACAGCTGCAGATAACGGCATCGGCGGTAAAGGTGTAGCCAGCGTACCAGTAACAACTGCTGGTTCATATACTTCACGACCAACAATTTCGTTTTCAGGCAATCCTGATTTATTAAGTGGTGTAGCACCTGCTGCAACAATTACATCTGAAGTATTATCTGCTGCAGTAAGTGGTACACAAACCGGTACTTACGTAGTTGGTGATTTACTTACTATAACAACTTCGGACGGTACAGCAACTGCGTATGTTGCTACATTAACAGGCAGTGCAGTAGCATCTGTAAACTTTACAAGTACCGGAGCATCACGTGGTAGTTTCCAAGCATTAACCGCAGCTACAACAACCGGCGGCAGCGGTGCAGGTGTAGTATTAACACTTACCTATCGTGCTAAAGAAGTATTAATTACTGATACAGGTTCTGGTTACACTACTACTGTTCCGACAACAACTCTTGCAAACAATGCAGGCGGTGTGGTAGTTGGTACAGTTGTAATGACAACACCTGTTGCAAATACTACAGCAGTTGGATCAGGCACTAACCCAGAACCTGCAATTATTGCTCAGGCATATACCGGTTCAAGTGTTAAACAAGCTGATATTGTTAAACAAGTAGCAAGAGATCGTTATAAAATTAACACATCTGATACTAGCGGAACACCTATTGTTGCAACATTAAAATCTAGTATTGCTACACAAGTTGGCGACATGACTATTAACGCTACTGACAGTTCAACTGGCACATACTGGGTTACTAAATTAACTGCTCATAAAGCAACTATAGTTCCTAATACTGGTACATTATTTCCATTAATTAACGGTAAAGCTCAACAAGTTCCATGGTCGTTTAGTGCTGCAACTAACAGCACTGTAAAAATTGATAACGGTTAATAAAACAATTGGCAAGGGCCGTAAGGCCCTTTCTTAAAGGAATATAAATGTCAAAAATATTAAAAATTAATCAAGGCGATTATGTAGTTCAGGTGGAGCCTGGCGGATATATTATTTTAGATACTGGAGAAGTTGGCGGCATAAAAGGTACAGTGACCATTAAAGGTAATTTAGATGTTCAAGGTGCACAGACACAAGTATCATCAACTGACACTGCAATATCAGACAACATTATCATTTTAAATTCTGGCGAACCAGGTCCTGGTATTAATGTACCAATTAAATACGGTCTTTCAGGTTTTAAAATTAACCGCGGTACTACTGACGGGACGAATTTAGGAGATGCATTATCAGCACAAGTGTTGTTTAGTGAAACTGATACTGCATACGTGCCGTCTACTGGAGCAAGAGCTAACGGATCGTTTGTATTACGGACTTCTACTGGAGCAACTGATGTACTGTCAAATTTAAAACTAACAGCTATTGAATTAAGATCAATATCATCTAATAGTACTAATGATATTGTAGTTGATTTAAGAAATTCTGCATCTGTGATTAAATTAGTTAATTCAACAGATACAGAAAATAACACAAAATATCACGAACGTGTTGTTCACGACGATTGTTTAGTGACCAAAAAATTTGTTTCTACATACATTGCATCCGGTACAGTAACGCCGGGTATGGCAGATGTTGATAAAATTTACAAATTTAATTTAGATAATACAGTTGCATCAAAAGTATTAGCAACACTAAATTCATTAGATATGATAATTGGTACTACTATTATAGCCAATGTAACTGCTAGCGGATTAAATGCTAATACTATTAATCCGTATACTGGAAGCTTAATTACTGTAAATTCAATAGTAGGGTTAACCGATCAATCTGACCCAACAGTAATATCTAGTAAAACACAATTATATTCAAAATCTACTGCTAATGGCGCGGGTAAGAGTGGTTTATATTTTATAAATGATACTGCTTCTGACGAGCTAGTAGCTAAAAACAGAGCATTATTATTTAGTATGCTTTTTTAAGGATAACAAATGGCAATTACAAACACAGAAATTGTTGGATCACCAACTTTAATTTACACTAGTATCGGTAATAACGCAATTACTACTATTATTGTATGTAACAAAGTTCTATTTGATCCAGCTAATCCGTTAACTGGGCAAACATCCTTGTACTTATGGGCAATGCCTGCAGCTGATGGGTCTACACCACTAGACAAAAATTTAATAGTTAACGGGTTACCTATTCCAGCTGGCGAAACAGTAAGCTTTGATCAAGAAAAAATGGTATTAGCAAATGGTGATAAACTTTTTGCAAAAAGCGATAGTCCTGCTAACTTAGTAGCAACCGTAAGCACATTGGCGGTTTAATATGAGATATTTACGTAAACAAGTGTTGAATCGCAGAGCACCGTACGATCAACGGTTATCTGTTGATATTAATAATGCTGTAGTAATGACTACTACAAATAATTTAACTCTTCCATCTGGTACTACTGCACAACGTCCAGTAATGCCGTTAAATGGAATGGTGCGATATAACACTACTATAAACGAACTTGAAGTATATCAAGCTAGCACCTGGCGTAGTTTACGATTTAAAGAATCGACTGAAATTACTCAACAAAATTTAGGTGCAGGTGATAGCAATAACGTTTACTTTGGACCATTAGTTCCAGCGCCCCCATTACCTGAAAATGTACAAAGTGGTAAATCTTGGGGCGGACAAAATTTATTAGTAATTGTAGAATCGGTTATTCAGTTAGCATCTACTAATTATACAGTTGTTCAAAATCCTAATATTCCAGGCGAAGTGTATACAGGTGCAACTAGTATATCTTCCGGAGGAAATATAATTTCATTTAATACCCACGTAGTTGCATCTGCAGCATCAGGGAATGGTACCCGCGCTACTATTACATTTAATACATTACCAAATGTACCGTTTGCTGTAGGATCATTGATTATTGTTTCAGGGTTTAGACCAACTACTTATAATGGAACTTATACAGTTAAAGAATGCACTACTAGTACAGTTAAATATGATAATGTAACTACTGATAATGCAACTGTTACAGGAGATGTTGCATCGTCAGTTGCAATTTATCCATCAGTTGATATTGTTGGAGCGATTGTTACCGGAACAAATATACAACTTGGTACTACTATCTCATCTTATACATATGATTCAGGTGCTAATGGTACTAACGCATTGCGAACTATTACTATCAGTTCTAGCGCAAGCGGTACATTAGCAACTAATGCACCAATTACTATAACCGATGCAAGCAATACAATAAACTCTGGAGATTATTTTTTAAAATTTAGTTCTCCTGTACCATATGGTAAAACTGTAACAGTGTTACACGGATTTGACAAGTAAACATAATAAGGAAACCGTTTATACGGTATAAGGAGATAACATGGCTGTTGGGAATATTTCAGGACCACTTTTAACTGCAAATTTACTGCGGAATGGCAAGGATCTAGCATTTGAAACTGATCTGTTATTCCTTAATGTGTCCGATCCTGACCCTCAAAATTTTAAAATTGGTATTAGCACATCTTCTCCTGCGTATCTGTTAGATATTAACGGCACTACTAGATCTACTAATATTAAAAGTACTGAAGTTGATATTGGCAATGTTAATATTAAACTAAACACAATTAAATCTAGTATTGGCAATTTAACACTTCAAGCTGCAACCAATACTGATAACATAATAATTTCATCAAAAGTAGAAAGTCAGTATCTAGTAACCTTATCGGGCGAAATTGCAGTTAATACTGCTACAAATAATCAATCATATACTACTACAGGTACTGGTGTTATTACAATTGCATCCGGTACAACTGGCTCTATTAACAACATAACGATTGGTAATACTACTCCGTCGACTGGTAATTTTACAGTAGTAACAGTAGGTGCTAGTGCAAATACCACTAGGTTTCCAAATGCAAAACTTATAATTTCAGATACTGCTACTAGTATTCAACAGAACGAAATTGGTAATATTGGTATTATTGCCGAAGCTGTAGGTGCGGGTGCAACTAGAAACGCAGGTGTGTATGGTGTCGGTTATACTGCCGGTGCGTTTACTGGTCAAGGGGTTGTTGGTGAATCTCATGTATCAGCAGCAGATGACACTGCGCCAGCAGTTGGTGTACGCGGTTATGCAAATGACATTCGTACTGTAGGAAATAACGTTGGCTTATACGGTGATGCATCTAGTGGTATTGCTAACTATTCGTTGTATTTAAACAGTGGGGATATCTATACTGCCGGTGCTAAAACGTGGTACTTAACTGGTAATTTAACATTTAATGGTGCCTACAGTATTACTATACCTACACTTGCATTAACAAATGCATTGCCTGTTACTTCAGGTGGTACCGGAGTTACAACATCAACCGGTACTACTAATGTAGTATTATCAAATAGCCCAACATTAGTAACTCCTACAATTGGTGATGCAACTGCTACTACAATTAATAAAGTAACAATTACTCAACCAAGTGCTAGTGCAACATTAACTATTGCTAATGCTAAAATTTTAACTGTTAACAATTCAGTTGCGTTTACAGGTACTGACAATTCAACATTAACATTTGGTACTGGCGGTACTGTTGCATATACAAAAAATAAATTAAATGCATTTGCATCTACTACATCAGCTGAATTAGCAGGTAACATTACTGACGAAACTGGTACTGGATCATTAGTATTTGCTAATACGCCGACATTAGTTACTCCTGTTTTAGGTGATGCTACTGCTACTACAATTAACAAATTATCCGTTACACAACCGTCAACTAGCGCAACATTAACGATTATTAACAACAAAACATTAACCGTTAATAACACAGTTGCGTTTACAGGTACTGACAATTCAACATTAACATTTGGTACTGGCGGTACTGTTGCATATACAGAAAATAAATTAAATGCATTTGCATCTACTACATCAGCTGAATTAGCAGGTAACATTACTGACGAAACTGGTACTGGATCATTAGTATTTGCTAATACGCCGACATTAGTAACTCCTACAATCGGTGATGCTACTGCTACTACGATTAACAAGTTAACAATTACTGCACCAACTACAAGTGCAACATTAACACTTGTTACTGGATCAACTTTAATCACGAGCGGTGCGCATTCGTTAACATTAACTACGACTGCAGATACAACTGTTACATTTCCAACTACTGGATTATTAATTAATTCTAATGAGACTACATTATCGTCCTTATCAAGTGTTGGCACTATTACAACTGGTACGTGGTCTGGTTTATTTGGAGCAGTAACTGGTGCAAATTTAACAAACTTAACTTCTGCAAATTTAACAGGTACTATTCCAGCTACAGTATTAGGTAATTCGTCATTCTACATTGGTACAATTCAAATAGCACTTAACAGGGCAACTGGTAATTTAACACTTGCCGGTGTAAATTTTGGAACAACTGATGTAACAACATCATTTACTATTCCAATTGGTACTACTGTTAGCAGACCGAGTACTCCTGCAACAGGTAATATTCGTTATAACACAGATACTACTAATTATGAAGGGTTTGATGGTACTAATTGGAGTAAAATGGGTTCTGGTTTAACACCTACTCCTGTAAAAACTAGCAGCTATACTGCATTAGAAGCACAACTAGTTAGATGTGATTCAGCAGGTGGATCGTTTTTGGTAATGTTACCTGCTTCACCGTTTGATGGTGCTACTGTTGGTGTAATTGATGTAACTAGATCGTTTTCATTACATCCGGTAACAATAATTCCATCAGCTAACACTACTATTGAAAGTGACGGAACCTCATTAATTATAGATCTTAACAATGCGTGTGTAACATTTGTTTATGTAGCTTCTACTAACAATTGGAAATTACAAGAAACTCCAAATATGTTATCAGACTATACTTTGCAAATTGCAAGTACAGTGTTACCTGGCGCAGTTAGAGTAGACGGAACTACTATCGTTATTAACAATCAAGGTGTTATTAGCGCAACAGGCGGATCTGGAAGTAGTACACTAATATCAGTTATTGGTGCAGCTCCTATTTTGTCAAGTGGCGGAACTACTCCTACATTAAGTATTTCAAAAGCAACTGCATCGACTGACGGATATGTAAGTTCAACTGATTGGAATGTTTTTAATAGCAAATTAAGCACTGTTCCGACTGCAACTGCATATGCAATTGGTGGTATAAAAGTAGGATACGGGTTATCAATTAACGGCGCAGGTGAATTAAACGTAGATGCAACAGTAGTAGTTCCAACTGCTTCTGCTACAGTCATTGGCGGTATTAGAGTAGGGTCAGGATTATCAATTGATATGAATGGCATTTTAAATACTACCAATTTTGTTCAATCAGTTAGCGGAACAGCTCCTATATCAGTAACAACAGGTGTTACTCCTGCAGTTAGTATTTCACAATCAAACAGTACTACTCATGGTTATTTAAGTTCAACTGATTGGACTACATTTAATAATAAATTAGGAGCTGTTCCAATGGCTTCTGCTAATATTTTAGGCGGAATTAAAGTTGGATCAGGGTTGGCAATTGATACATACGGTACGCTTAGTGCAACTACTGCATACTCATTACCGATTGCAACTTCAATGGATATAGGAGGTGTTAAAGTTGACGGAACTTCAATTACAATTAACGGAAGTGGTACAATATCAACTAACGGCGCGTTAGTTATGTATGCAATTTCAACTACTAATGCTGCAGTTGTGTTTACAACAAATAATAATACTCCGGATGCAACCAACCAATTAGTTATTTCTGCAGATTACGCAATCTATGCATCTGGTATAATTATTGGAAAAGAAGTAAGTTCGGCAAATACAATAGTGTGCAGTATATCATCAATTATTTGTAACAATGCAGGCACAATAACTAACAATACTACCATTACTGAAATTTCAAACACTGTTACTGCAAGTGTTCCAACAGTGTCTATTGATGCCGTTAATGGTGCATTAGCAATAAATTCAGGATATAAATCTAGTACAACAATTAGTTGGACTGTAAAACTTAATCTAACAGCAGTTTCTTAAATCCAGTAGCTACACACAGTCGCCATACAGATAAATACTTGTAATTATAACAAAGGATTTATTAATGTCGATTACTCTTTCAAGTTTACTTAAAAGTGGAATATTACCTGTTAATGTAGGTGGAACTGGAACATCTACATCAACAGGGTCGGGAAATCTTGTTCTAGGAACAAGTCCTAATATTTTAACATCACTAACCACAACAAGCACTAGTTTTGACTTACTTAACACAGCCGCTCTTACTGTAAATTTTGCTGGCGCAGCAACTACAGTAAACTTTGCCGGGTCTGCAACTAGTCTTAATATTGGCGCAGCAACTGGTAACACTGTATTCAATAACAACGTTGCTATTCAAGGTAATTTAACAGTAAACGGCACTACGACAACTGTTAATTCAACTACCATTAGCGTTGACGATAAAAATATTGAACTTGGTTCAATTGCAAATCCTAGCGATTCAACTGCTAACACTGGTGGTATTACGCTAAAAGGTACTACAGATAAAACTATTATTTGGGATTTAAGTACCGGAGCATGGACAAGTAATGTTCCATTTATTGCTGCTAGTATTCAAAACACTGCAATTGGTTCAACTACTGCTAGTACTGGTAGATTTACTGATGCTACAATTACTAATAACGGTGCAATTAAATTAACCGAATTAACTAGTAATGGTATTAACTACATTAGTATTAAAGCACCTGCTAGTGTTACAAGCACCTATACATTAGAATTACCAGATACATTAGGTAACACTGGACAATTATTAACAATTGACGGAACAGGTAAACTACAATTTATAGATCCGGACTTTGGCGGTAATCGTATATTTGTATCATCATCAAAAGGTAACGATGCAAACAACGGAACATCTCAACCTGTTAAAACAATTAAACGTGCATTACAATTAGCATCTGTACTGGTGTATACATCAGCTAAAGTTGTTAATAATGTAAAGGTAGAAATTCAAATAGCAAGTGGCACATACCTTGAACCTAACCCAATGATTGTACCTGATAATATTAGTATCATTGGTGATAGTTTAAGATCAGTTATTATTCGTCCACTTAATCCAAATGTTGATATATTTAGAGTTAGAAACGGTTGCTACATGTCTGGGTTTACCTTTAGAGACGGTGTTAACAACTTAGGTGTGCCATCGTTTACTTGGAATTATGCAATCGCATTTGATGATGTAGAAGATACAACAGTAAGCAGAGTTGGGTATACTAATTTACCACCATCGCGCTCTATAATGACGTTATCTCCTTATATTCAAAACTGTTCTATTCTTAGTTTTTTAGGCGGTAACGGATGTTTAGTTGACGGTAATAAAGTGTCATCTCCAAACATACCTGACAATATTTCTGAGGTTGAATTAAATCCATCGGGCTCTGCACCAGTACAATGTAAATCAATGATTGCTAACGCATTTACAATGCTTAGTTTTGGTGGTACAGGTTGGAGAGTAATTAACGATGCGTATGTACAGCTTGTATCGTGTTTCCAATTATTTTTGTTAAATGGTGTGTATACTCAAAGCGGCGGTTACGCATCTATTACAAACTCAGCAACTAACTTTGGTAAGTATGCGTTAAGATCATCTGGATATTCTCCAAATACTTTTACATATGATAGAGGTTATGTAGCTAATATTGGATCATCTGGGAATACGAATACTATTACTGCAGTCGGATTATTACGTCCAAACGGTCCAGTTCAACAATTTGTAATTCGTTTTAGAAACAACAACGAGTTAGTTTATAACAATGCTACTTGCCAACGTGATATCGGTTATGTAATTGATGCTATTGGTTACGACATGATGTTTGATTCTAATTTTAGATCTACAAAAGCAGGTATGTCATACTTTGAAGCACAAGCATCAACAGTTATAGGTGCGCAAAAAGCTGCAACAATTGATGCATTTACCTACTTAAAAACTTACTTAATTAACAATATTGGTGGAGATCCGGTTGCAGTAACATCAGTTAGTAATAATATGGATATTATTATTAATTTGATAACAAACGGATCAGTGAATGGTACTACTGGACTTATTTCTCCGTTGCCGACTGTAGTAATGCCAACTCCTACTAACATTACAACAGGGTTTGCAAATGCAGCTGTGTTAGTTGCTGCTAATAAATCGTTCTTGCAAGCTGAAATTGCTGCATACATGGCAGCGTCATATACTTCAATTTGGAATGGACTATCTACATTACAAAAAAATAAATGTACTCGAGATGTAAGTTATATTATTGATGCAATTCAATATGATTTACTTACTGGTGGAAACCTAGAAACAGTTGTTGCTGCTCGTGCATATTATACATATGGTACATTTGTTGAACCACTTGCACAAAAACCAGCTGCATTAGCAGTTCAAACACGATTAAAAAATATTATTGAATATATTATTACTAATAATACTTCAAGCTGGACTAAAACATCCGGTAACGCTGCAACTCAACAAGTTAATGCTAATCCAGGATCACCTGAATCATACGAATTTGCTAAAGTTAGATTCCAAGAAATATATGATACAATTAACAGTGGGGTATCACCCACTGCTATATCCCCTAGTACAGCGTGGGTAGATTCTAATTTAGTATCACAATATGGCATGCTGTTAACTGATAAAACTGCTATTGCAAACTTTGTTACTGATTATATTAATTCAAATCCAAGTTATGCAAGTACTGATGTAACTTCTACTTATAAACGCCAAGCATCAAATTATATAAGTGTTACATTTAATGCAGCTACTGCGGTTACGTTATCAACTGAAATACCTGCAAACGTCTTTACATTTTCGTCAGCACATGGATTTGTAAATGGCGAATCATTAACATATAGCAGTAATGGAAATATACCAGTTGGCGGAATTTATACAGGAAGCGATTATTATGTTATCCGTTTAAATGATACTCAATTTAAATTAGCTCAAGATGAAGGGTTATCAATTCCAATTAATATTACTAGTAAAAGTACTGGAACTCATACCTTTACTAAACATGACTACGAATTGTATGTTGGAGCATTAACACAATCACATAATAGATATCAAACTCTTACATTAGATTTACCTTCATCTTATACATTTTACCCAGGACAAGTTATTGAAGGATTAGTAGCAGGAACTGCAGTTAATCGTGCATACGTTTACAAACAAACTAGTCCAAATACAGTAGTTGTAAGTATTGATTTTGTAGTAGCAGTTGGCGATACTACACCGGTACAAACACTGTTTACTTCTAATTCGGCAATTAAAAAAGTAGGAATAAATCCAGTTAACATTAATATTAGTGCAGTAGCATCTCGAACTGATATATATACCGGTACATTTACCGTTGTTCCTACAATTACAGGCGGTGGATTAGATAACATAGCCGGATTACCAGGTAAGAAAATTTACTTCCATCGTCCGAGTATTGTTAACTCATCTGGACATACTTGGGAATATGCAGGTTCTGGTATTGATTATAATGCACTACCTCAAAATGGCGGCCAATCAGATCCATTAAAAGAACAAGTACAAGATACTACTGGACGCGTTTATACTTCTGGTACAAATGAATTAGGCGATTTTAAAGTTGGTAGCTTTATTACAGCATATAATAGAACTGGTGATATTACTTTTAAAAACAGAGTAGATATTCAAGAACTAGCTGTTTTAAAATTATCATTTAGTAATATTGCAATTGATACAATTAGTACAGATGTCGGTTTAGGTGAAAATGAAATATCAGGTCCTGTAAACACTACAATAAGTACTCAATTAGCAACTTGGTCTTATTTACAAAATAGATTAGGTAACTTTATTGATAAAAGTGTTAGTACTAATTCTATTCCAGGTGCAGTTGTACAATTAAACGCCGTTGGACAAATTAACACTGACTTAATTCCGCCACAACGAACTGTATCGTCTGTAGTAACTTACGGTTATGAATCTAGATTACTTGCAGCAGACGATGTTCCGGCAGTTGAATTTTTAGCAAGTGATACTAGCTCGGAAGAATACCAAACAATTTCAATTACATTAAGTGCGCCTATTACTGCAGTTAATGGTTCAATCGTAACACAATTAAACACTGGTGCAACTGGTATACTTAAAGGAAATGTAAGTAATTCTAATTCAATAATAATTGTAAGTGCATATGCTACATTCCCTATATTGTTTGATACAACTGCTGCAAATACATTATCTGTTAGCGGAGTAGTATCAACTCCATACTGTGTAACTGTAGGAACTGCAACTAATAACATTGATAATTATGTATTAAGAACTGCAAACGTTAGCCAATACGTAGTTGTTCCACATAGCGGAACTTACTCATATACAATTAATACAATTTCTAAAATTTTAAGATATAATAATGTAGTGTATGTAACTACAACTGCGCCGCATAACTTAACTAATGTGTCGCAGATTAACACTACATCGTCAATCATTGAATACAACAGTGCGTCGTATCCAACAATCTTAAGTACTACTAGGTTTACATATAGTAAGGTTGGTGTGCCAACTACATTTACTACATTCACTGATCCGTCTCAAGGTGCTGTGAATGCAGCAGTTAATTCAACTACTACAACCGGTAGTGTTGTTTCTAGTAACTTAACAGGGACAATTAATATTGGTGATTATGTATTTGGTGGAGGAATACCAACAGGATCAACAATTACAAATGTTAGTGGAACTTCAACAGTTTCATTTGAAATTACATTTCCTGCATTATCTTCTATACCAGAAAATTTAGCAGCAACGTTAACATTTATAACGCCTATTACTGCAACCGGTACTGTTAGGTCTATTGTTACTGCAGTTAATAATCATGCACAGGGCGAAGTAACAAAAATAAGAACTGGTATTTTATCAGCAGTTAACAATTTAGGAATTGTTGGCGGTAGTTCATACGTATCAGGTACTTATGTAAGAGTTCCATTAACATCATTAACTGGAACAGGTACTGGTGCAACTGCAACTATTACTGTAACATTAGGTGTAGTAACTACTGTTGATATAACATACGGTGGTAGTGGATATTCAGTTGGTAATACATTATCAGCATCAAATTCATATCTAGGAGGATCTGGAAGTTTATTTAGTATCACAGTTTCTAGTATTGAAACGCATTTATATCTTAATTTAATATCAGGTAGTCGTTTTATTGGTATAGAAAGTTCACCTGATTTTATATCTGATAACCTAAGTACATTAAACACCTTAACATTAACTGGGCAAACTATATTATCATTTAATGCAGATTCAACAGACATTGGGGGTAATGTTGATTACACATTAAATCAAATAACAATTATTAGTCACGGATTAGCAACTGGTGATACTATTGTATATGATTCATCATTTAATCCGCCAATTAGCGGATTAACTGCAATATCATACTTTGTTAAAAGAATATCAGTTGATATTATTGAATTATACACCGACTATGCAGCAACTCCTGCAAATAAAATACTGTTTGGAACTAGTTCAACTGGTATACATTATTTCCAATTAAATATAGTTAACTTAGATAATGCTAGATTTTACGTTCCTGCACACGGCATTACTACCGGTACTGCTATAACTATTTCTGGATCGGCATTGCCATATAGTTTTGGACAAATTATACCAGATCGTGAAACATTCTTTGTAGGAGCAGTTACTACTAATACATTTACATTACATATATTTAGAGCCGATGCATTACTAAGTACAGGCGGTGCAATTATTGCAGCAATTAACCTTACATCAATTGGATCTGGAATATGTACAATTATTACTAACCAAGTTAATATCATAGGAACTGTTAATACTAGTAGTCAATTATTAACTAGTTGGGGATTAATTGCAGCATCAAGTTTCGATGCAGCTAATATTATTTCAGGAGTAGTTGCTACATCAAGATTGGCAGTATCGGGTGATGCAAACAGTAATACATATTTGCGAGGTGATTCAACTTGGTCGTCTGCTGTTACAAGTATTCAGTCAACTAATTCGGCATTAAGCATTACTGGATCCGGAACAGGTGCTAAATACGGTGTAGTAACTGTAGATATAGTTAAGGTTGACAAAGATAACGGTAGTGGCGTATATTCAAGTTTAGGTGTTGCAAAATTTGATACATCACAATTTGATGTAGGCACTGACACTAACAATGCAGGAACTGCAGGTCAAGTTTTTATTAAGGCAGGCGTTATTGATGCAGGCACTTTAGATAGTTTAGATTCAACTTACTTTTTAAACCCAGATAATTTATCTAAAGCAGTTAATATTGCTCAAGGTGGTACTAATATTACCACATATACCACTGGTGACATTTTATATGCAAGTAATTCAACTACCTTATCTAAATTAGCAATTGGGACAAACGGAGCGATTTTAACAGTTTCATCAAATGTTCCGGCATGGGTTAACGTGTTACCAGCAACACATGGCGGTACTGGATTATCAAGTGCCGGCACTGCAGGAAACGTATTAACATCAGATGGAACTACTTGGGTAAGTTCACCAACAAACTTACTTTCAAATTTACACGCATACAGTTTAGCATATACAGGAATTTAACATGGCAAAAACATTCACAGCACCGTTTGTACAAGCGGTAAACAATTCAAATTGCAACATAACAGCAGCAACATCTGCAGTCTCGACTGATTCAGTCTCAACTGCGGTATTACTATTTACAGCAGGATTAGAAGGGTCGGCAATAACTTCAATTACTGCAATTCCGCGTGCTACAGTAACCGCAACTGCATTGTATTTGTTTACTACTACAGGCACTGATACAACAACATTAAAATTAATTGATTCTATCTCAATGCCAGCACAAACCTTAAATACTACTGCTAGTGTATCAATATCAACTTTTACAAACTATACAGAAGATTATCCATTGCGATTAAAGGCTGGTGAAAAGTTATATGTTGCAACCGGTGTAGCTGCTAATATACAAGTATATGCTCGTGGGATGGATTACTAATGCGTCCCAACTTACCAGCGTTAAAAGACGCTCATCATAAAATATACTATTTTACTAAAGATCTTAAGATTAACGGTGTTACTATAGGTAGAGGTGCAGGTAATATTTCATCTAACAGTGTATTTGGTAATGCTGCACTTAGCCTTAACACTTCTGGATATCAAAATACTGCAATTGGAAATAACACTCTTAGCGCCAATACGACCGGGGGTAACAACGTAGCAATTGGATATAAAACATTAGCATCGTTAACAACCGGAGATAGTAATACTGCAATTGGGTATCAAGCAGGGTATGGAGCAGCTGGAGTAAATGCAGTAACTAGTGGCACTAACAATATCTATATAGGTTCAATTGCTGTGGGTTTAAATAACAGCACATTGAACGAAATTGTAATCGGAGCAGGTGCAGTTGGTTTAGGAAGTAATACAACTGTAATTGGTACTAACGGCACTACGACTGCAACTACAATTTACGGTGAGTTAAAATTACCATATACTACAGACGCATCTAATAACACAACCGGTGGCGCATTAACAGTGGCAGGTGGTGCGGCTATTGCTAAACAGTTATATGTTGGTGGTAGTGTCAATGCCAATCAAAACATAAGAACAGACAGATTTATACAAACACCTTATCAACTATTAGCACCTCGTGGACGCATTAATCAAGGCACCGGTGTATTAACAAATATTACTACTGCAATCGTCACCAGTGGTTTCAATCCACAGGGAGTAGCAGTAGATCCAACTGGTAGATTTGTTTATGTGACGAAATCCGCTAGTAATGTGGTTTCAATGTACAGCATCAATCAAACTACTGGTGCATTAACAAGTATTACCACTGCTGTTGCCTCGGGTACAGTGCCATATGGTATAGCATGTGATCCTACTGGTAGATTTGTTTATGTAGCGAATGCTATTAGCGCCACTGTTTCAATGTACAGCATTGATCAAACTACTGGTGCATTAACAAGCATTACCACTGCCGTTGCCGCAGTCACTTATCCACAGGCAGTAGCATGTGATCCTACTGGTAGATTTGTTTATGTAGTAAATAACGATACTGCCGGCAGTGTTTCAATGTACAGTATTAACCAGACCACTGGTGCATTAACCAGTATTACTACTGCTGTTGCTGCTAGCTATGGTCCTACAAATATAGCCTGTGATCCTACTGGTAGATTTGTTTATGTGACAAACAACGTTGGTACAGTTTTCATTTACAGTATTAACCAGATCACTGGTGCATTAACAAGTATTACCGCTGCTGCCGCAGGCTCTAGTCCAAGGGGAGTGGCCTGCGATCCTACTGGTAGATTTGTTTATGCGGCAAACTACAATAGCAATACCGTTTCAATGTACAGCATCAACCAGGCCACTGGTGCATTAACAAGTATTGCCTCTGCTGTGGCCGCAGGCTCTAATCCATGGGGATTATCTTGTGATCCTACTGGTAGATTTGTCTATGTGACTAATGCCGTAGGTAATACCGTTTCAATGTACAGCATCAACCAAACTACTGGTGCATTAACAAGTATTACTACAGCAATTTCCGTAGACACTAATCCAGTTGATATCGTTTGTGATCCAACTGGTAGATTTGTTTATGTAGTAAGTTTCAATCTGCATTCAGTTTCAATGTACAGCATCAACAATTTCAGTGCTGGCGCTGGTACATTTGCTAGTAATTTAGTTGTAGGCGGCAAAGTTAACGCAACAGACTTTACCGGCACAATTGGTGC
>Ga0209297_1000917_pt1 | contig 17683 bp, 14 predicted proteins | sample S_130805_MF_Meta_FD_187322 | JGI IMG/M metagenome (GOLD analysis project Ga0209297, IMG submission 187322) | Freshwater microbial communities from Lake Simoncouche, Canada to study carbon cycling - S_130805_MF_MetaG (SPAdes) (version 2) | ecosystem: Environmental > Aquatic > Freshwater > Lake ... | reverse complement strand
CCCGAGTCCGCGCGCAAGTCCGCGCGCATATGTAGCCGGAAAGCCGTGGCGCGCCACAAACGGCTCGTAGCCCTCACCAAGACTCGTTGGGCGATCTCCGCGCGTGACCGGTAGATCACCCCCGTCACGTCCGGTCTGGCCCGTACACCACTGGTCGCCCATGGCTGAAGTCTGCCACGAACGTACGCCCTGCTACTGACTCGCCTCCCAGATCACCTTTAGCAGTGAATCTGCGCCAAGCGCGTCTTGGGAGAGCTCCCAGATCATGATCCCCGACGCCTCATCCTTGGCGAGCGCCACCTTGGCGCGCAGGGTGGCGGGACCGTTGTAGTTCTGCTCCTCACTGAAGTAGAGGATGCGATCGCTTTCTGCCGTCGCTGGATCAGATTCAAAGAGCTTGCGATACGAGATATCCCCTGGACGCGCATAGAAGGGCACACCGAGAACGCGCTGATCTTTTGATAAGCCCTTGGCACCCCATGAGGCGAGCGCCTGTTCCGCGAGGCTGAGTGGTGAGTGGTTGGCGGGTCCACCGTCATAGGCCATGACGTTGACAAAGTCAACGATTTCAAAAATAACGGGATCAATTCCATCAGCGTGCGTTGCGTCAGAGACGACCGCCGTTGTCAGCAGGCTCCCCGAAGGTAGCGCGGCACGTAGTTCGCGCATCAACGCAACGAAGTGCTCGCTTGATGCGCCGGCGTCTGGGTACTCCCAGTCAATATCGGCCCCATCAAGTTGGTACTCCGCAACAAAGTCAACCACCGCACGCACGAAACGCGCGCGCCGATCCTCCGCCGCTGCGAGCTCCTCAAACTCGTCATCCCAGCCCCAACCGCCGACGGAGATGAGCACCTTCACATTGGTGGCATGCGCGATCTCCACAACACGGCGAAGTTGCGTTGGTGAGCCGAACGTCTTCAGCTCACCACTCTTCTTTGGGAGGAGGAATGCGTAGTTGACGTGTGTCAGGCGCGAGAAGTCGATCACATCAAGGACTGCCGCCGCCGTCACGTAGCCAACGATTCGGAAGCTGCGCTCTGCAGCGGGCTGTTCGTTTGGCGCGCCAGAACACCCTGTAAGGAGGACGCCGCAGAGGAGGGCACTGATCGCCTTTGTGAGGAGCATGAACTCAGCCTAGTCCACGACAGCCCTGTCTGGGAACTCGGTAGGGGGTGCTGGCGTTATGGTCATGTCGACGGCTTTGTTCCGTCCTATAGATGAGGTGTCCTGTGCGTGGTTCAACGTCACTCCAGCTTTTACTCCTCAGCGCCGCTCTCGTTGGCGGTGCCGCAGCGTGCGGCGGCAGCAGCGCAAGCGAATCACCAATCGACGGTGTGCAGGTGATTGGGCCAGTGTTCCTAGACGCAACGCAGACCAGCGCCGAGGTTGCCGTAGGACGCACTCTGGTCTTCAACGTGGAGGATCCCGGCGCCTGGGCGATGGCAGCCGATCCGGCAGACCTCGTGGAGCTGACGCCAGGTGGCGAGAAGGATGGCGCAACGTTCAACCCAGGCGCCACAGCACTCGCAGCCGGAAGCGTCACCGTCACGCTGACAAACGGCACGAGCGGTGAGGTGCTCACCTTCGCCATCACGATCAAGTAGCGCTTCGCTAACGCTTCGTCATCACCTTTACTGCGACAGATTGGGGCGAGGGGCCCGCAGGAACGGTGTAGGCGCGCAGGCGCACGCTGTACTTCGTTCCGGCATCGAGTCCACTAATCACGCAGGTAAGGAGCGGCGCAACCGCAGCGCACGATCGCGTGGCTCGACCGCTGGCGCGCGCCTGTGCAATCCAACCGGTCGGTAGGCTCCCAGATGCCGCTGTAGCCCAGCGAACGGTGATACTGCTGCGTGTTGCAGTGAGGGTTGGGGTTGCTGGTGTAGCAGGAGCGGGAGCGCCCCACGCGGTGACGCAGGTACGACCATTCCCGCCAGGTTTGATGCTACGGAGTCGAAGCGTTGCGTAGGCAACCGAGTGCGTAGAGCTTGCAAGCGCATCGGGTTGAGATGGGAGACCAGCACCGAGTGAAGTGAGCCCCTGATTCGCTGGATCCCAGATCGCAACGTTCTGCACGCCGGCACTACCAGCGGCGTCAAACGCACCGCCAACAGCAACGCGTCCGTCAGGTACTTGAGAGAGCGCTGAGATCCATGCGGTACGGCGCGAAAGCGTCAGGCCGCCCCCCACGCGCTCCCAGCCGTAGCCGCTGATTGCACTTTCGCGCACGAGTGGGCTGCCGTACCAACCGATTCCCACGCCAGCGATGAGTGCGCCGCCGGCATCAACGGCAAGTGCGCGCGGCGCATCACCGAGTGTTGAACTTGTTGCACTCGCGCTCCAACCTCCGGCAGCAGCGCTCCACCGAGCTATTAGCGCTTCGTCGTTGCCAATGAGAAGATGCCCGCCGGCATGGACCACACCTGACGGTGTGACGGCAACGGATTCAACCAGACCGCTAAGCGCGGCGCTCTTTGCCGTACTTGCGAGTTGTGTCCAACCGTTATCTGCATCCCAGACGCCAACGTTGACGCTCTTCGCCTTCCCGGGAACGGAGAACCTTCCGCCAACAGCGATGCGACCGCTCGCTCGATCAAGGGAGATCGCGCGCACCATTACACTTCCGCCGAGAGAGCCACTGAGTGCCGACCAGCGACCGCTCTTCAGATTAAACATCGCAATCCCCTTCGCCGCCGTGCGCCCCACTTTTGTGGCAACAGCTACGAAATCTCCGCCAATGAAAAGTCGTTGACGTACGCTGTCAACAGCGATTGCTGTCACGCTTGCCACCGTGCCGTCTGAACGCGTCAGCGATGCAAAGGGGCTCCACGCGCCACTTCTTGGATCCCGAACCGCAAGGCCCTTCACGGCGACGCCGCCGGCGCGCGTCAACGCAACGCCACCAGCGAGGAGTCGACCATCTGGGAGTTCGGCGAGCGCGCTGACGCGACCAGACCAGTCGCCGTCTCCGCCAGAGGAGAGGTCCTGCCATCCGAGTGCGCTTCCGCTCGCCGCGCTGCCGTCGCCACAGATGAGGAGCGCCGCAGGGGCAACCATGGGGAACGGTTCTGGGTTCGCACGCGCAGCGGCGGTGAGTCCAGCGCCGCTCAGACCAGCGATCGCCTGTGCAGAACTTGGTGCACCCACGTCAACAAGATCAATCAGGTTGATCGCAAGATCGTCAGCGTATCCGCCAGGCGTCCCCATCCCGTTCGCCGTGACCGCAATCGTGACGCCGAGTTCAGGGATTCGGCGCAGCGTGGAGCTAACGCCGCTATAGCCTCCAGTGTGTCCATACGTTCGCAGCCCACCGAGCCAACTGCGATCCATCATCGTGCCGATCGTGTATGACCACGGAAGTCCTGTCAGGTTTGCAATCCCGTTGATCAGTTGCGTCTGGCTCCCTTCAAGGAGGCGATCGCTCCAGAGGAGTTCGCCGAATCGCACCAGGTCGTGTGGTGTGGAGAAGAGATCGCCAGCGCCGCGCAACACCGCGGCAACAGATCGCGTCGGACCCCAGCCGCGCTGACCGAATGGCCGCAGTGCACCGCCCGACCAGGTGTGCGGCCGCGCAGCATCAGCTATTGGACCGAAGCCAGTTTCTTTTAAGCCGAGTGGTTTAAGTAAGAGCTCACTCATCAACTGCTGCCATGAGACGCCCGTTGCGCGTTCTGCCGCAAGTGTCACAAGGGTGAGGCTTGAATTTGAGTAGTCGAATGTTCCGATCTCGCCGCGTGGGAGGAGGTTCTGTACCGCCGTCTTTGGCCCCACCTTCCCGTTCGGATGTGAGATGAGCCAGTCCAAACGCGTGTACTTGTCTGTCAGCCAGTCGCTCATCCCCGCTTCGTGACGGAGGAGATCCTCAATCGTTGCCTCTGCCTGGACATCTGCGTATGGAACCAGCGAGCTGGCACGCGTTTCGAGTGGCATGATGCCGCAGGCATCAAGGAGGAGTGCGATCGCGGCAGTGAACGGCTTGCTGACACTTGCAAGCGCAAACGGAGTGTTGACGCTGACGGCACGGCCGCTACTCCTATCCGCGCTGCCGCTGACCGCGCTGACTTCGCGACCATCGTCCCAACGAATTGTTGCGGAGAGGCCCGCATACCGTGTGCTCCGCGCCTGCTGCCAGCTACTCACCCGCTTCCGAATCACATCTGTGAGTGCAGGGTTGGCCAGTCGCGTCGCTGGGAGGGGGAGGGGGCGAGCGGCGCAGGCCTTCCAGCCCCCGCTCACTGCAAGGGCCGCGCTCGGCGCAGCGAGTTGCGTTGAGAGCCCCCCGGCCACCAGAAGGAGGGCGAGTGCCGTGCGAGCAGAGCGGATCATCCCCTGATTGTGAGGGAGCGGCGACGCAAGCGCAGGGGGGCGGCTACCCTAATCGGCACTGCCTTCTCGTGAGGGCCATGTAGGAGGAGTCATGTTCGAATCAATCAACCTGCCAGCGGTGCTCGTCTCCTGGCTCGTGGCGTTCATCAGCGGCTTTATCTGGTTCGGGCCGAAGACGCTCTTCCCGATCTGGTGGAAGCTCATAGGAAAGACGCCAAAGGACGTTCCTGGTGGTGGAACACACATGGGGATCACCTTCGGCTCAGTGCTCGTGGGGCAACTGATTGCGATCGTCACACTCGCCGTCATCATGAGCCCGCTCATCGAGCTCGGTCGCGTCACGAGCGCAACTGATGGCGCACTCGTCAGCCTCTTGCTCGGATTCGGCATTGCCGGCGCCACCGCCCTTGGGCACCGCATGCTCGCAGGACACGGTGCGGTCGTGTGGATCATTGAATCTGGAAACGACATCATCAATCTCGGGATTGCTGGCGCAATCCTGGCCACCTGGCGATAAGTCGTAAGGCAGGAAAACTCCGATGAAGATCACCGTCTACGGTGCAGGGTACGTTGGCCTAGTAGCCGCTGCATGCTTTGCAGAGGCGGGACATGACGTGCTCACCGTGGATCCAGACCCAAAGAGACTCGCCTCCCTCAACGCAGGCCGCGTACCGTTTGTAGAGGCTGGTCTTGACGCGCTTGTCGCGAAGGGGATCGCCTCACGCCGGCTTACGTTTTCGGGAGATCCGGAAACGGCGGCTGCCTTCTCTAGCATGCACTTCCTCGCCGTTGGCACGCCGTCCGCTGCAGATGGAAGTACCGATGAGACACAACTGATCGCCGCGGCGCACGCCATTGGCCGCGGTGCTGTGGGCGATGTCGTGGTCGTGGTGAAGAGCACAGCGCCGGTCGGCGCGGCTGAACGCGTCATTGATGAGGTGCGGCATGAACTTTCGCAGCGAGGCGTGGGATTCCATGCAGAAGTTGTGGTCAATCCAGAATTCTTGCGAGCAGGGTCGGCAGTAAAGGATTTCTTTGAGCCAGACCGCGTGGTCGTTGGCGGCGAGAGCAGCGGTGCCGTTGCAGCCGTTGCCTCGCTCTATACGCCGTTCGTTGCAACAGAAAAGATCCTAACGATGGACGCAGCCTCCGCTTCGCTCGTGAAGTACGCCGCAAACGCGATGCTTGCAACGCGCGTGAGCTTCATGAACGAGCTCGCCAACCTTGCCGAAGCGCTGGGGGCTGACATTGAAGGCGTCCGTCGCGGGCTCGGTGCCGATCCACGAATCGGGAGTCAATATCTGAATCCAGGCATGGGCTACGGAGGGTCATGCCTGCCCAAAGATGTCGCATCACTCATCGCCGTTGGTGAAGTTGCTGGCGTCACGATGGGCGTTGCGCGAGCCGTTGCCGAGGCGAATGACGTCCAGCCACATCGCATCACGGACAAGCTCGAGCGTCACCTTGGCGACCTAGCCGGGCGAGTGATCGCGGTCTGGGGCATTGCATTCAAGGCGGGAACTGACGACATGCGAGACGCACCGAGCCGCATCCTTATCACCGACCTACTCACGGCGGGTGCCACCGTGCGAGCGTTTGATCCAGCTGCGGGCGTAGGGGCAAAGGCTCTCTATGAGAAGGAGCACGACGTCACCATCGTGGGGTCAGCAGCTGAGGCACTACAGGGAGCTGATGCGCTCGCCATTGCAGCCGACTGGCCAGAGTTCCGAGAGGTCTCACCGGATACGATCCTTGCCGCGCTGAGTGAGCCACTCGTCGTAGATGGCCGCAACCTCTTTGATCCTGTGCGGATGCGGGAGGCTGGAATCACGTACTGCGGCGTAGGACGCGGCGACGCGTAATGAGGACTCAGGACGTAGCGATCGTCCTCTTTGCCTACAATCGACCCGAAAAGTTGCGCCAGACATTAGCCTCGCTTCGCGTTGCGATCGGTGAGCTCATCTCAATCGCCCCAGCGGCAGCGGACATCCCGATTATCGTCGCACTCGACGGTCCCCGCTCGCGTGAGGCTGACCGTCGCACAGTCCACGAAGTGGAGCTCGTCACTCGAGCAAACGTCCCAACTGCAGAGATTCACAGGGAGTCTGTAAACCGCGGACTTCCCTCCCTCCTCCTCAAGACGCTCGATTCCCTCTTCGAAAGCCGATCTATTCGGCGCGCAATCTGCATTGAGGATGATGTGCAACTCTCGCGCACGGCTCTTTTGGCGTTACTGCACGCATCTGAGCTGATTGGAGAAGAGGCACATGTGATTGGCGCAGCGCCACTTCACGCCGATGGCAGCGTGGAGCACCAGGCACTGCTCTTGAATACTGCCGCTCATTCCGCCTGCGCCAGCTTCCTGGCCGGCTACATTGAGCGATTTTCACTCGATGGTGCTCAGAATGAAGGCGCATACGGCGCACGAGATCATGTGGCGATCAGCACGTGGAGTAGCAAGATCGCTCGCCAGGCTGGGCTTTCGGCACCTGGCGGCACAAGCCAAGATCGCATGCGAGAGCTTGCGTGGAAGATCGCCAAGGTGCGGCTAGATGGGCTACCTATTCGCGCTGTGCGTCACCGTGGTCTCTGGGGCCAGCACAACACCCCCTGGTATGCCCTGCGCACCGGCCAGCTCTGGCAGCGGCTGGATCAGCGTCCATGGCCAGAGGTTGAGCGAGAGGTTCGCGCAGCGTTCGCTAGATAGTGAGTCGAGCAGCGAGTTCTCCAGCCACGTCCTTCCACGTACGCGGAACAAACGTTCGCTGAATCTCATCGCTTAGATGTTCAGGAGCATCGCCGCTCCACCATTCATGAATGACGGCGCTCAACGCTGTTTCGTCCCCTGCAGGTACCACTCGCGCGAATGGTGAGTTCGTCGCAGCAGGAACCGCATCCGTTGTGATTGCTGGGCGCCCAGCAAGGAGCGCCTCGCGGACTGGAAGCCCCCACCCTTCAGCGAGTGACGGCATGACAAGGAAGCGCGACGCACGGTAAAGCTCAGCGAGCTGCGCGTCGTCTGCGGTATGAATCAGCGTAATCCGCTCGGCGGCACGAGGGCGTGCCGCGAGTGCGGCGAAGAACTCGCCGTCTTGTGGGTGGCGGCGGCCAGCAAGGACCAACCTGGGGGCATCCTCCCATGCATCCCAGATGTTTACGAGTGCAACAAGGTTTTTCCGCGGATGAAAGGTGCCAACGCTGAGGACGGTGCGTTCAGCACCAGACGAGACCGTAACGTTTTGGCCCGTATGTGCGTTCAACTCAGGATCAGCCGGGGTGAGGAGCGTCCCCTCTCTTCCGTAAAGGGTTCGCAACTCAGCGGCAACCTCTGCCGAGACCGTAAAGATCGTGTCGGCTGCAGTAATCAGCGTTTCAACATCTCGCTTCGCCGCCTGACCCTGTGCATCGGCAAACCAGCGCTGCGACGTTGTTGGAAGCAGATCGTGGATCAGCAGGGCAACGCGCACCCCATCGCGCTCCTTCAAAAGGCGCACAGCGTCTGCCATCCCGGGTGCAATCCACGGAGCGCCAAGCACGAGGATCCAACTCCCAGATTCCGGCTTGATGAACGCACCGTTTGACCGCTGCGCGCGAAGCGAGAGAAGAGTTCTCGCCATACTTCTTGCGCGCTCTTGGAGTGATCGAGGAAGGTGCGACAGCACGCGGAGCACCGGTTCTGCCAATCGCGCGACAACTGAAGAGCTATTTGTTGCTGGGAGACGGACCTTCTTCATACCGGCAGCGGACACGCTGACGCACTCAGCGCCGTAGCGCAGCATCAGCTCTTCTGCTAAACCCGACGCCACACGCTGTATCCCAGTCGGACGAGTTATTGCAGATCCATAGACAAGCAGATCGTTGATTGCAACGTAGGTTGTGGCGCGAAGTGCACCAACTACAGGATATTGAGCTGAGCCAGAAACCATAGACTGCTAAACGCCGCGACCAGAGAGCACAACGCGTACTGTTCGCGCTACGATCTCTAAGTCGAACACGATGGACCAGCGACGAATGTACTCAAGGTCGTCACTGATTCGCTCTTCAAAATCGTTGTCCACTCTGCGCCGAACCTGCCAGAGCCCCGTAACGCCTGGGCGTACGGTGAGCCGAAGGCGGTGGCGATCTTCGTATTGAGCAACCTCATCAAGGCCGGCTGGTCGAGGCCCAACCAGGCTCATCCTCCCCGTGAGGACGTCGAAGAGTTGTGGGAGCTCATCGAGACTGAACCTGCGCAGGATTCGCCCCAGCGGGGTGACCCGTGGATCAGCAACGATCTTGAACGCGGGGCCCTTTGTCTCGCTCTGCTCCCAGAGTTGAGCACGCTCAGCGTCAGCACCTTGTCGCATGGTGCGGAACTTTCGCACATTGAACGGCCTCCCAAAGAGCCCGGCGCGCTTGTCCGTGTAGAAGATCGGCCGACCGTCGCGAACAAGAATAAGCAGCGCGACGATGAGAAGCACTGGGGCCAAAAGTGCAATCAGCACTCCGGCCAACGTGACGTCGAGCAGACGTTTGACGAGCCGCTCAGATGGGCTGAGCGATGTGGGGTAGATCCAGATCGCGCCCCCCTCCAGCACAATCGTCGGTCGTGGGAGGGCACGCTCCAAGCGCTCAATAGAAATCGAGATCGGTTCGCCTCGTGCCAGCGCGAGCTCTGCGGCTTGACCAAGTTCTGGGAGCTCGGTACGTGGGGCGGTCGCGCTTTCGCTGCCCTGCATCCGGCGTTGACGTAGCAAGATGGAGAGGGCTGCAATGATCACTGCGCCAAACAACACAAGTGCGCGGCTGGCGAGTGCCTTGTCCAGCAGATAGATGGCTCCCGAGCCCGCGAGGAGCCAGATGAAGGCAGCTACTAGAACTTTCCGTATCGGAAGTGATGTTGATGGATATCCAGGATCAGTCGCGCGAATGGCGAGTGGCCAGAGGATGGCAGAGAGTGCGGCAACAGCCCAGAGGGCGATTCGATCTGTCTCTTGAAAGCTCGCTTGAGGCGCGCCAAACGGAAGATTTAATGCACCAAGAAGCGAGCGCAGCAGTGCGGAGAGCGGAAGTCCAAGTAGCCCAATCAGCGCGTCCCCAGCAACAAGCTGAACTCCACCTCGCCCGATGAGCGGTACTGGCCGCTGAGAGTTGTTAGCTTTCAGATTCATCTTCAGTTCTACGTGCAACGAGCCCCAGAGCGACGCCGCCCATCACCGCTCCAAACGATCGAAGATGTGGCATGTCCCAAAGCCCGCAGACGAGCACGGCTACCGCTGCGCCGATCCAATACACGGGAATCGCTTTTCGACGTGACCACGCGCTGCGAAGTGATCCAGCAATGACAGTGAACACTGCGCCGCCGAGCAAGATGCCACCATCTGCAAGCCCCTGCAGCACGATATTGTGACTAAGATTTACGCCTTTTCCGCCGAGTTCTCCATCGTTCCATCCGCGCACGCTCATCCATCCTCCGCCAGTCAGCGGATGTGCGATCGCAATCTGAATGCTCGCGACCCAAGAGAGGATTCTATACTCGTCACCTTTCAGCTTTGGCAGCCGAAGATGGGAAAGTTTCTGAAGTAAATCTGGATATCGCACCAGTAGCAAGATGGATATTGCAGAGAACATCAACACCGCTCCGCCAACAATGTAGCGTCGCTGGATGCCGCGGCTTAGGAGCGCTACGGCGATCGCTGCGGTTGCAAGGGCGAGAAGTGGCCCACGAGATTCGGTGAGTACGATTGTTGCAACCCCGAGTAGTCCCAGAAGCACTGCGGCGCGATGCGATCGACTCCATAGCGCTCCGACTGCAAGTGGAAGCGCGATAGCGATGCCCATTCCGGTTGGCGTTGGGAAGCCGAGTGCCCCAAGTCGTCCATAGACGATGCCCTTGAAAGCGAAGGGGTCAAGCAAGGTAATCCCAGCCCACGTTCCGATCGCCACAACGAGCGCGCACGCGAGCGTGAACGGAATCATTCCCATGAGGCGATTGATTGCGACTCTCGGTAGATGACTGGTCGCAACCCAGGAGGCATACATCGCAACTGGCGCGCCCATCAGGAATAGGGCGTCATCAAGAAGACGAGAGCTCGGTGCCCACTCTGTGCCGTCACCAGTAATGCGCGTCACGGGATAGAGCAGCATGACGAGCACCGCTGCGCCAACGAGTCGTGCGTCTGGGGCCCACGGCGCGCTGTTGCTACCACGTGCGCGAACTCGATCAACGAGCAAGCGGACAGCGGATCCAAGCACAGGAGCTGCGCGTACCAGCTCGCCGAGTCCTTGTGACATCTCTCCGCCGTAGAACGGGACGAGTGCCACCGTCATCATGGTGCCGAGACCGGGGCTGGAGAGACCAAGCAGGATGCCGATCACGACATAGCCGACTCCCGCAAGATATGAATACGATCCGAGCAGGTGGGCCCCAACCCACAGCGAGACGGCGAGGATGGCGAGGAGCCACGAGATCGGAACGCCAGCAACTTGCGGGGTGGAGCTCGTCGCGCTGGGAAAGAGCGGGCGGCCCTGGCCATCCACGCCAGCAAACTGCTCCTGTTTCTTTCTGCTCGCCTTGCCCATAGAAGGAGAGTCTAGCCTCCGAGGATCAGCCTGCCGACTCCCCCACGATCATCCCCGCCGCCACGGTGCGATTGGTGGACTCGTCCACGAGGATGAAGGCCCCCGTTTGGCGATTTGCCAGGTAGGGATCCACGAAGAGTGGTTTGGTGGAGCGGAGACGGATGCGGCCGATCTCGTTGAGGGCGAGGCCATCAACCCCCTCCACGCGGTGCAGCGTGTTGATGTCGATGCGGTAGTCGATCTGCTTCACCACGGCGCGCGCCCATCGCGTGGTGTGCTTGATCGCATACGTCTTCCCCGATGTCAGCGGCGAACTCTCGTCCATCCAGCAGACCTGCGCATCAATGTCTTGCATTACCGCGGGAACGTTGTTCGGTCGGCAGAGCATGTCACCGCGGCTGATATCAATCTCATCTTTCAGCGTGATCGTCACCGCCATCGGAGGATACGCCTCCGTCACCGGACCGTCCGCTGTCTCAATGGTTGCGATCTCGGTTTCTAGACCAGCGGGGAGGGCCCGGATACGGTCGCCAGGCTTCAGCACACCGGAGGCAATGGTCCCTGCGTATCCGCGATAGTCACGGTTCTCGTGTGACTGCGGACGAACCACGTACTGCACTGGGAAGCGCACGTCCACAAGATTGCGATCGCTCGCAACGTGGAGTCGCTCCAGGTGACTCAGCAGCGGCGCGCCATCAAACCAGGGCATCTTCTCTGAGCGTGTCACCACGTTGTCGCCGCTCAGAGCAGAGAGTGGAATAAAGGTCAGGTCACGCAAACGGAGTCGCGCGGCGAACTCCGTGAACTCGCGGCGAATGTTTTCGAAGATCTCTTCTGACCAGTCCACGAGGTCCATCTTGTTAACGCAGACCACCATGTGTGGCACACCGAGCAGTGTGGCGATGAAGGCGTGCCGACGGCTCTGTTCCGTCATCCCCTTTCGCGCATCCACCAGGACGAGGGCAACGTCTGCTGTTGATGCGCCCGTGACCATGTTGCGGGTGTACTGGGTGTGGCCAGGGGTGTCGGCAATGATGAACTTTCGGCGCGGTGTGGCGAAGTAGCGATACGCCACGTCAATGGTGATTCCCTGTTCGCGCTCAGCGCGCAGGCCGTCGGTGAGGAGCGAGAGGTCGGTGTACTCATCGCCACGCTCGCGACTGACGCGCTCAACGGATTCAAGCTGATCGGAGAAGAGTGATTTTGAATCAAAGAGGAGTCGCCCGATCAGCGTGCTCTTCCCGTCGTCAACGGAGCCTGCGGTTGCGAACCGGAGAAGGTCGGCCTCCATCAGAAGTAGCCCTCCTTCTTGCGATCTTCCATGGCCGCTTCAGAGACCTTGTCATCGCCGCGCGTTGCACCGCGCTCGGTGATGCGCACCGCAGCGATCTCCTCTACAACCTTTGCGACGGTGTCGGCAACCGATTCAACGGCGGCGGTGAGGTTGGCGTCGCCCATGGTGCGGTAGCGGACGCTCCGCATCTGAGAGGTTTCGCCAGGCTTGAGCGCGACAAACTCGTTGACGGCATAGAGCATGCCGTCGCGCTCCACCACCTCGCGCTCAGAGGCAAGATAGAGCGACGGAATCTCAATCTCTTCTTCAGCGATATACGACCAGATGTCTAGCTCAGTCCAGTTAGACAGCGGGAAGACGCGAATGCTCTCACCGGGAAACACCCTGCCGTTATAGAGACTCCAGATCTCTGGACGCTGGTTTTTTGGATCCCATTGACCAAACTCATCGCGGAAGGAGAAGACGCGCTCTTTGGCACGAGCCTTCTCTTCGTCGCGACGACCGCCGCCGAAGAGAGCATCGAACTTCTCGCGCGCCGCCGCCTCAAGGAGAACCGGCGTCTGGATGCGGTTACGCGAACCGTTCGGCTCCTCTTTCACTACACCGCGCTCAATCGCATCTTGTACGGAGGCAACAACAAGTCGCAGGCCGAGCTGCGCCGCCCAGCGATCGCGATACGCAATCACCTCAGCAAAGTTCAGACCAGTGTCAACGTGCATCACCGGGAATGGAATCGGCGCTGGGGCAAACGCCTTTCGCGCCACATGCAGCATGACGATCGAGTCCTTCCCGCCAGAGAAGAGGAGGCAGGGGCGCTCCATCTCCGCCGCAACTTCGCGGAAGATATGGATGCTCTCCGCCTCAAGGGCGGCGAGCTGGCTCATCACGTGGCTCTTCACCATTGGCTCCTCATCCCGCTGATTCTGCCGCACTAGCGCCAGTCGCACCCGCGCCGCCCGCACCGTCCAGCCCAAAGCCTGCTGCATCAAGAAGGGCGCGAACCTCGTCGGCCCGGTCTGGGTGGCAGACCACAAGGTCTGGCAGGAGGAGCTCTGGAACGTTGTACCTGAGCGGCGATCCGTCGAGTCGTGTGGCAACCAGGCCCGCCGCCAGCGCTACTGCAACTGGTGCCGCTGAGTCCCACTGATACTGCCCGCCAGCATGGATATAGGCGTCCGCCTCGCCACTCACCACCGCCATCACCTTGACGCCAGCAGAGCCCATCGGCACGAGTGCTGCCGAACCGGCTGACTCCAACGCCGCAATGAACGCTGGTGGTCGCGTACGACTCACCGCAATGCGCAGCTTTCCTGGAGGACTAGCTGGAACCTCAGGTGGCGCGTCACTGCTGTAGATCACACCACGTGCAGGGAGCCCCACAACACCGAGCGTCAGTCCCTGGCCGCGCTCCCAGAGCGCAACGTGCACGGCGAAGTCATCGCGCCAAACGCCAGCGCCATCTCGTTCGCCAAACTCGCGCGTGCCGTCAAGCGGATCAATGATCCAGACCCGGTCGGCACTCAGTCTACGTGGATCGTCTGCCGCCTCTTCGGAGAGCACGGCGTCCTCTGGACGCGCAGCCGTAAGTGCTGCTGAAATGGTCGTCTGAGCTGCCGCATCACCAGCGCTTCGGAGCGACTCCTCGTCCAACGGCGAATCGGCCGTAGCCGCCGCGGCAGTGGCCACCCGAAGGGCGTTGAGAGTTCGCCCCGCCTCTGCGGCGATCTCCTGAGCAAGCGTTGCGTCACCCTGTGTTGATCCCATCAGCGACAGGTTAAGGGGTAACCTCCCGCCATGGGATCTGATCCAGCCGATCTAGGAGCCACGCGAGTCGCCACCCTTGAAGCTGACGGGCTCGACCTACTAGAACTCGTCCTCTCTGGCGCCGCGCCTCTCAGCTCCCTGCTGCGCACGCTCAACGCAGATGAGAGCACTAGCCCGCTGATTCAACTCAACGATGGTGAGAACACACCACTCGCTCAAATCAGCGGGGGCGCGATCTCCCCGCTCCAACCGCTTGCGCGTGGAGTTGGTCCGCAGTGGAACTCTGCGCTCAGGCGAAGTGCGCGTGACGTGCAAGGCGAAGTTGCGGCCCTGGGTGGTGGTGCGATTGCGCTTGCGCTCCACACGCCGCCGAGCACGTCGGAGATTGAGCGTGCCGTTGCGGCAGTGCACGCGAATGGCGCAGCAGCACTCATCATTGCCGCACTCGTCTCAAGAACCGTTCCCCCCAGCAATGGCGCTATGCGTCGCGTTGGTTCTGCTGGTGTGGCGCGATCTGTAGTTGCCGCGGCTGCCGAACTTTCCTCACGGCTATCCGGGGTTCAAGTGATCCCGCTGATCATTCCGTGGCCACTCAATCTAGGGGGTCAGCCAGCGGATCAAGCAGGAGTCGCCACTCAGATCTTGACGCAGTATGGTGCTAGTCAAACGATCTTCGGCGGTGATCAAAACGAACTAAGCGAAGCTGAGGTAGCTGCGCTTCTTCCGGCTGCATCTCTTACAGAGATTGAGCGAGTGCGATCCAACAGCTCAGCACAGCCCGCTGTCATTCTCTTTACTGGGCTCTCTGGTTCTGGAAAATCTACGATCGCACGCGCCGTTGCAGAGCGACTGCAGGATGACGGCGCGGCGAACGTTGTGCTGCTCGATGGTGATGAGATGCGGCGCAGGATCTCTCAGGATCTCGGCTTTGATCGTGCTTCACGCAACAAGAACGTTGAGCGCATCGCAGAGGCTGCTGCACTAATTGCGTCAGAGGGTGGCATCGCGATCGCGGCGCCGATTGCACCGTTCATTGAAGGACGTGCAAAGGCTCGCGAGATTGCCGCTGCTGTTGCGCCATACATACTTGTTTACATCAGCACGCCGCTGGAGGTCTGCGAGTCACGTGATCGAAAGGGCCTTTACGCAAAGGCACGAGCCGGCGAAGTGAAGGAGTTCACAGGAATTTCGTCGCCGTATGAAGCGCCAGCAGATGCAGACTTGGTCATTGATGCCTCGGTTGTACCAGTAGAGCGTGCAGTAGATGAGGTCCTTAGGCTGCTTGGACAACGCGCCGACCGCACGTAGCTACCCGTAACGCGCCTTAGCGACGCGGGGGCTCGTGTCGCTCAAAGAGGCCGGCGATCTTTTCCACTCCACCAGCCCAGATGCGCCGAACGATCGCGCCGAGCAGCTCCAGCGTGCTGATACGGAGGAGCTCCTGCGGCTCGCTCCAAGTTGGCCCAACCCGTCCCTTCCCCGCCCCGCGCTCCCCACGGGCACGGCCGCTCGCTAGCAGCACACCCATGGCCATACGTGCGGCTATCTGCGGAGAGATCTCATGTACCGAACTTGTTCCGGAAACCTCAGCGGCTTGAGTGGTGAGAGGGACGACAAGTGCCGCTAAATCCCCAACCACGTTCACGCCAAGGCCTTTGATTGACTCTGCGACCTGAGAGCCGTACGCATTTGCCTTCTCAATTGCCCAGGTTGGTGTGACGAGTTTCGCCTCCGCAGATGCAGGCGTTCTGCTCTTTAGGTGCAGTGCGGCACCTCGTGCCATCAACTTGTAGTGCAGCGCCTTACTGAAATGCTCTGCAAAGTACTGCTCGTTGAAGGTGCGCACCGCCTCAATCTCTTCAAGTGTCATGGAGCGATTTGAGGCGTCCCGCTGCGGGGTAAGTGTGCCGCCAACCAATCCAAGGAGTCCTTCAAAGTTCCGAAGCAACGCATCATGGTCACTCTCATCAACGATCACGACAGTCACTCGCTCAGCACCCGCTGCGTGAACCCAGCGCTTGACGAGCGCGTCGTGCCGCTGCCGTGACCAGAATCGCTTCCCGTGGTCGCTCTCAGGGGTATCAAGGACTGCGTGCAGCCACTCTTCATACTGAATGCGCGCCCCCTCTTGAACGTTCTGCTGCCAGCGTGACGCCAGGATCTTTGCGAGCGGACGCAGCGTGATTGCAATATGTACCCGCGCCGCATCAAGATCGCGAACGATCTTCGCCGCCTGCTCATCTGATGCACCAGCGAAGAACTCGCTACTGATCAGTACGCGACGCTCTCGCGCTCCACGCACTTCGCGAAGAAGGGAGTTCCAGTGCCGAATAGACGGCGGCTTCCCAGTGCTCGGGTGCACGCGCCGTGTGACGGCATAGGCGGCTGTAGACGCCTGCTTCGCTCCGCCCGCATACCGAACCCCCTGCTCTCGCATCGACTTCCGGCACGCATGGCAGGCGCTCTGCAGCGCACTCGTCCCTGTCTTTGGGGGACCGATGTGGAGGAGTCGGCTCCGCTCAGGAAGTGGGTTACGTGCGTCGCTCATTCGTCCTTCTTGCGATCACTACGGCCCGCCAACCGCCTTAGAGGCTGTCCCGCACGAATCTTGATCCTACGCAGCACTTCGCGAAATAACTGTGATCCGGTGGCGCGATGCAGCCACGCTGTCGGAAGCGATGTTGTTGGCGTTGGCGGCAAGTCACCGCGCGAGATCCCCGAGCTAATGATCACGCCAGCCGCGGTCCAGCCGGGAAGATCCGCAGGAACGGCTGTAATTTCAAGTAAATGCTCTGGAGCATCAATCTTCTCATTCGGGGCGAGTGCATTGATGTTGCCAATGATGTGCGCTCCTGAAGCCGTGATGTTCCGCACCATCTCAGCTGAAACTTCTCGAGCGCGCTCAAGGGCCCATCGCGGGAGTACGATCTTCTCTTCGTTTACCGGCGTCCGGTCGCGCTTGATCAGCTCAGAAGGTGAAATCATGTAGCGGATATGCCTGGATAGGTCGCTTAGCCCAAGGCTCTGGAGGCGTGCGTACATCGCACGGATCGCCTCGGCCTCTGGCGCTGTAATGGATCGATTGATCAGGCGGCCATCATCAACCAGCGTCCCTTGCCTTAGCCCTACGAGGGCCTCAACGCTACGGAACAGTAAGCCGTGATCGTTCGGGTCAAGCGCAAGAATCGTAATGTTGTTTGCGCCGAATGTGCGTCCCCATCGACTTGCTAGTACATCGTGCCTGTGGCGTACCCAAAATCCGTTGACGTGATCGTTAGAAGTGCTCTCTGAAAACACCTCTTCTAGCCAATTCTCAAACGTGCTCGTTACCTTTCCGAATTGTATGTACTGCTGCCACTGGGAGGATAAGATTTTCTCTAGTGGACGAAGTGTGAGGAGAATCTGAGTCCTCTTGACGTCAAGTTCATTACCGATGTTTTGAATCGTTTCATCAGAGGAGTCTGCAAACTCTTCGCCACTAACAATTACTCGATGTTCTGCGTTTGCTTTAACCTTCTCAACAAGGTTTTCCCAGTGCCAATACGGAATGGCAGTGTCAGTTGAAAACTTCCTCGACGATCGGCGATCTACTGCCTGTGCGGCAAGATTCGCGTTGGTTTGCCTTACGCCACCCCACAGGTAGCGCACGCCTTGCGCCTCCATCTCACTGCGGGCCTTCGCCATAGCAACTTGGAGTGCCGTAGTTCCAGTCTTATGTGGACCAATGTGGATAAG
>Ga0209297_1000915_pt1 | contig 17713 bp, 14 predicted proteins | sample S_130805_MF_Meta_FD_187322 | JGI IMG/M metagenome (GOLD analysis project Ga0209297, IMG submission 187322) | Freshwater microbial communities from Lake Simoncouche, Canada to study carbon cycling - S_130805_MF_MetaG (SPAdes) (version 2) | ecosystem: Environmental > Aquatic > Freshwater > Lake ... | reverse complement strand
CTAAGGGATGTTTGCCAACTAATGCCAAGGGCAGGCTTCTATGGAGTCTGAATCATCTGACCAGGCGGGGTAAAGTTGGCAGTGTATTTAGGAGTGCCCTTGTAGATGCGGTAGTCTTGAAGTCTTACTTCATTCCATGACGAGTCTCCTGAGTTGATTATGTTTAGTTGATCGGAGTATGAAAATGACCCGGCTATTGAACCTCCGTATATGACATTGTAAGTCCCGTTAATAAAGATATAAAGCGTCGATCCGGATCTGGTTACTGCTATGTGATTCCACGCGCCTGGAATTAGCAAGTTATCGCTGCTGTGGCTTACATTTGGCACACCAAAACCTGGCCCGAACCATATAGCCCTTGGATATCGGCCTAACGTTCCAAATGTAAGCACCTGCAATCCAGCATCTGTATCATTATGATGCCTGAAAATTGAGCACTGATCGCCGCTAGGCCAAGGAGATGGAGCATAAAAGTATGTTTCTATGCAAAAGTCAGACGATCCAAAGCCACCCAACGAGTCAACCCATAAGCGTCTAGTCGAACTATCGGTTGCGCCGCCCTTGAATGAAGCTCCGTAGAATTTGCTGGTTGATGTATCTATGGCGCCCTCTTCAGTGTGTGTTGCATGTATGATGCCTCCTCCTTTAATTCTTGCGGATATATCAGCGATTGAATTTCTGGCATCAAAGGGAAGGGCTAGGTCAAGATATGCTGAATATGGATCATAATTAGCCACCAACCTCTTTGTAGATAATGAACGAGCGGAAGCTAATGGCATTAGAAATTACCTCCGCAGTCAAAGGCAAACCATGTGGTTCCGCCATCATTGGTGACAAGAGAAACTATGTTCACCTTCCCGTTAGTAAAGGTGAATAGTGGAGCAGTTGCCCAGGCCCACCTGATTGATCCCCAATTGATTGTTCGTGTTGTGCCGTCACCAGTAAAGAACAAGGTGATTGCATTTGACCTTGAAGCCTGCACGTTAGAGAATGAAAATGACGAGACTGAGGAACTCAAGGAAACATTGAATGCGCTGCCTAAGGCTAGGTTAATTCCTAATACGCCAGATGAAATAGTAGCCGTTACAATAGTTTCTGAATAGCTTAATAGATTTAGACGACCAGACAATGTACCACCCGCAAGAGCAAGGCGGAGCGCTAGATCAGTCTGCACAAATGCAGTTGTAGCAAGTTGAGTTGTATTCGTACCAGTGGCGGCTGTGGGAGCTGTTGGTACTCCAGTAAAAGCTGGAGCAGCCAGAGAAGCATATGGCAACAGCCCCGTCTGCACAAATGCAGTTGTAGCAAGTTGAGTTGTATTCGTACCAGTGGTGGCTGTGGGAGCTGTTGGTACTCCAGTAAAAGCTGGAGCAGCCAGAGAAGCATATGGCAACATTCCAGCTAAAGTCTGATAAGTAGAGCTTGCGTTCGTTGACTTCAGGTATCGTGCTTCTGGATCCTTAGTGGAGTAGGAAATCCATTGCCATGTAGTTAGAGCGGAACTATAAACAATCCTTACGGAGATTCCACTATCACCAATAAAGCCAGCCGGTTTACCGCTTAAAGGGGTAAAGTACTGAACCAACGTGGAATCAGAAACTTCTACATATTGATTATTTGATGGGGTGCCAGGAATGGCCGAAACATTGGCAACCAGTGTATAGGCAATTGAACTGCTAATAGCATTAAGCGCTTGGTCGGCCTTGATATTGGCAGAGCTTGCTGTTGAAACTGCAGTGCTTGCATTCGTGGATGCCGTATTGGCTGTTGATAGAGCTGTACTGGCATTGCCAGCAGCTGTATTAGCTGTAGATAGAGCTGTACTGGCATTGCCAGCAGCTGTATTAGCTGTAGATAGAGCTGTACTGGCATTAGATGCTGAGCCACTTGCCGCTGATAAAGCAGAGCTTGCGTTAGTAGACGCAAAACTTGCTGTCCCCAGTGCGGTTGTGGCCACATCGACAGATGCTAGTGAAGCTTCAATTGATTCCTGACTTGTATAAAGCGCCCATCGCTCAGACAGATTCAACTGTTCAGCAGTAAGAAGTGAGCCTTCCGTGAAAAGCTCATACGGTGCATCAGCAGGAGTATTGCGCTTGATAAGAATAACTGAGCCTGCTGGAACAGCGTCAACTATTACGATAGATGTTCCGGCTGCGTTGAAGTCCCATTGTGCTGGACGGGTTAGAGCTATATAGCTAGGAACTAGGTCGCTTGGATTTGGAACAATCTTTACAGTTATGTGTCGTCGTTCAAGGTAGTCAATAGCCAGGCCGCTGGCAGTTGTGAGCGATAGGGATGCTCCCGCGCTTTGCGGTCCAGGGTAGATCACCCAGCTGTAGTAAACGGTGCTGAGGGCCATCTAGTCAGTTGCGAAGATCGGAACCATGGTTCCAGCACTCACAGCCTACCGAGAAAGACCAGACCCGGCAAATTGCAATAACTCTTGAATTTGATCTCGACTTGCTTTGGCACCAGCAAAGTCATTTACATTTTCCTTTGTCTTGGCATCAATAGTCAGGGCGCGTCTGCGTAGCAGCTGCCTATCCGATGAAATCATTTCCTCAAGGGCTGAAGTCTTGTAGTCATTCAACAGCTCGTCAAACTCACGTTCGATCTTTGTTTTTACGTTGGTCAGCAGGCCAGCCTTGTTGGCTACATAGTTTTGTACGTCCGGCCTTGCATAAAAGGCATTGATAGCTTGGGATACATTCATGCCGTTCAGCCTGACCCTGGCCATGCGAGCGTTCATCTGTTGCTGCTCTTCCCTTGTTAGCTGTATAAAGTCCTTGCTTGGCCGCCGTTCAGTGTAACCACCGCTTATCTCATAGACTTTATTCCAAACGTCATCAGCTGCTGGTATCCCACGGGGCATAAAGGGAATTGCCATCTGCAATGGATTCAGACCAGCTGGGCCGCCACCTGGCATGTGGGGCACTGGCTCACCTGTCAGCTGGTCAATCATCAGCGGTGTGTTGCCAGCCCCCGGAATGCGATCCATCATCTTGCCAAAGATCCCTGTACCAAAAGCGTCTTCATGTACCTTCAGCATTTCAGTGAATGTTTTGCCTTGGTAGGTATGACGGTATGGGTCCTGAACTTTGTCGATGTAGTTAAGGAATCCACCAAAGGGGGTAAATGTGGCTACATAGTTTTGAACAGTTGCTCCGATCTTTCGGTTGAGATTGCTGCCATCAGCCTTAAGTACGTCTGTAATATCATTGACACCTTTTAAGAACGATGCGTTATACAGCCCGGTTAGTGCGATGCTTGCTACACCAGAGAAGATTTCATCCTGTTCTACCTGAGTGGCATAGTCGGCATACATTCCCATGTCTGCTGCCATCCTCATGACAATGGCAAGCGGCTCCCCAAAGCGATCAAACGGAATGCTTTGATCGCCAATTCGCACAGAGTACGGAACACGGCCTTGTGCATCCATGGCTCTGCCCCATGCCAGTTGGGCTGGGCCTGTCATCCCTCCCTGGCTCCATCGGCCTGGGCCACCGCCAGTGATGTTCCCAGCCTGGGCTTGCATGTAGATCGTGCCAAGCAACGCACCGGTAAAAGCGATCTGGCCTGAAAGGCGGAAGGATTCGCCTGGATCCTTCATCAGTTCTTCTTGGATGTTAAAGATTGCCTTAGTTGGATCTGCCATGGCAATCTGGCCACCCTTTATTAATGCTCCTATCCCGGTGGATTCAAGGAAGCCCTGGCGCATTATGTTTAGTGGTGTCCGAACAAATGGCAGGAATGGTCTGGCAAATGGCGCTTTATCGAGGAATGAAGATACCATTCGCGCTGTTGAGTTTTCCTCCTGAAAGGTGACAGTATCAGCTTCTGACAGCACCTGCGAGTAATAGTCATAGCTAGCGTTTAACCGTTCTTCTGGTGTGCCGCGATTAAATAAAGCCTTGTTTAATTCAAGGTCCAGATATTCAGACACCTTTGCCTTATCACGCAGATCAACCCCATCCTTCGCCATACTCTTAATCGCATTGGCTGAGATTTCGCCACGAACAGCTAGGTGCTTGGTAAATTGATCGCCAGCCATTGCAAGCCTAGAAGGCAAGCGCACCCATTCCCCAATGGTATTTATGTTTTGCTCATAGGCATCAGGGATCTTTCCTCCAAAGGAGGCATTGATGTTGTCGAATGTAATGGCCTTGCTCTTGTTTTCCAAGCCCGCTCCGCCACTAACACGCCTATAGGTTTCGCGCTCACGTTGCAACGCTTTCCAGCCCACCATCAGGCCATCGCCCAATGAGGAATACATTGCTGTCAACGATGCCGCCGCTTCTGCTGCTGCCCTTCCTGCGGTCTCTGGCATCAGAGGGCTCATCAGCTGAGCCGCTCCATATTGGAACATTGGCCTAGCCAGGGCCCAGGTAAAGGATGTGGCATTGATCGCTATTGTCCCAGGACTTGACAGCAACCCATTTATCCATACCTCATCAAACATCCTGGCATGAAGGTTAATGTCCTTTAGTGGCCGCACAACTTCAGCCGGGTTATCGGACATTTGGATTCGCTTTGCCAGGACAATCAAATCATTGATGCCTTCATCAAAGTTTCCACCACTTAGCTTTGCTGCTATATCCTCAAAGATATTCCTATACTTTTCAGCCTCCTCTACCCCATCCATTGATTCCAGCGCTTGCCTACCCCACTTAATGGCTGATGCCTCATCAGCATTGCGGAGCATTTGCAGGCGTAATGCGCGGCCCATCGTTTGGTCAGCTCCAGCAACGATGCCGACAAATTTTGATAGACCCATCATCTGCCGCGCCAGTTGCAACCCCTCAGGTATCGCCATCTGGCCAGCGCTGGTCTTGGCAATAAAGTTATCAGCCATCTGCTGGATGCCCCCAGCCCTGCTCTCTAGGTAGTTCTTTGTAACAGCAGCCATATAGCCAATCTCTTCATCCTTAAATGTTGCAGGCTTGCCAGCAGCATTCATCCAGCCTTGTTTCTTGAAATAAGTGTCCAGCTCTTCAAAGTTTAATGGCAACATATTCGCCAGCGTTGCGCGAATCTGCTTAATAGCTTCTGGATCCCAGCCGCCACGCTTACGGATATATTCCTGGCCAGCTTCACTCATGTAAGCAGCATTCATTACCTGTTGAGCATCCTCGTTATCCGCAATGAACGGAGGTGCGTAGGGAGAGCAAGTGCCTTTAGTCATTAGAGGTGCTGGCAGTGTTTACCATTGTCTAGGTCATTGATAACGTCCCGTGTCAGTTGGTCAACGGTTCGTTGTTGCCTGGCCTGGGGCTCAAGCAGTTTTGCGTCTGTATCGAGTCGGCTAGCAAGATTCTTGAGCGCTAGCTTTTGTGATCCTTTTGCTGTGCCGTCCTGAATTACTTGGTCAATAACCTTGGCCAACCTGCTCATTTCGCTCTGGGACATGTCAACCTTGCCGCCTTTCTCCCCAACGGCAGCTAACAGCTCATCCAATTTTGAGTCAATTCCGCTTACTGCTTTTGCTTGACTGCCAGTGATCTTCACAGTGCCACTGATCTCAGAATCAAGTAGTGCATCACCGATCTGACCATTCATTGCTTCATCGGCAGCATCAGCCTCCATTTGCCTAGCTCTGGCCAGTAGTGCTTTGCGTTGGGCTTGTTGCTCATTCCGAGCCAGAATGTCAGCACCCCTCTTGGTAGGCGATCTGCCAATTGGCTCACCATTGCTATTGAAGACCTGCCAGCCACGACCTGTATCAGCACGTTCCACCAAGGGAGGCGCTGCCAGTTCATCCAAGTTGCCGCCAAGCATTTCCCTGACAACTTGCTCATCGCTCAACTTCCCGCCAATGTCTGCAGGAATGGGAGCATTTGACAAGCGCTGTGCTTCAGAGTTATCAAGCTGGTCTGCCTGTCTGGCCACTGACATGGCCTTACCCTCTAGCTCAGCTTGGGCCAGCTGGTTGGTTTGGTTTTGATCTATAGCGGTGCCGTATTGGTTTTCTGCAGCTCTTGCTTCCTGGCTGTAAGCATCGCCGGTTGCGGCTTTGTCAATCTCTACTTCGTTGAACTGGTTAAGGGCACGTACCTCGTCAAGCGCTTCGGCTTGCTTTATCTCCAGATCACCTTTATCCAGATCTAATGCAGCTTTGCGGTTGAAACTCATTTGCAGAGTCTCGGGATCGACTTTGCCCCAGCCTTCACGCAAAGCGCGTTCTTGGATGAAGTTTGTCCAAATCGAATCAGCTGCTGGCTGCATCCCAATTGGGTTCAGCTTTGGCGGGAAAGTCCGGAGATACTCAAGCGTGTCAACCCTTGTCCTGGGCATCAACTGCTTCACGCTGTCGGTGATCCGCTGCATCGACCCATCTGGACCCTCGATGTAGGTCAGATCACGGGATTCTTTCCATGCGTTGTATGCATCCCTCTCAAATGCATTGCGGATTGTCTGAGGTGTTACAACCGGCTCGTTCGGCCTAGGGAGTAGAGAAACATCAGCTGGAACCACGGCTCCAATCCTTGCCGGTGGCCCACCTGCCCCAAGCAATCCAGCTGGAGCAGCACCAGGCTGACCAATCTGGCCAGCTGCTGGTGGCAAAGCTGGCTGGGCACCACCCGGCAATTGGCCAGCGATCTGCTGCCCTGGCAGCTGAGCCTGCCCAGCTGAGGCTGGAGGGATGTTTGCCAGTTGCCCAGGAGGTGTGCGAACAGCTAGCTCGCCAATCCCTTCCATGCGGCGAAGAGCAGCCTGCACTTCTGGCCGCATCTGCTCATTGCCCTTGGCGTTTTGCTCCAGCCATTGCTTGTAAGCAGCTAGATCATCTGGTCCAGCAGGGGCTGCTTGCTTTGGAAGATCAGCAAACTGCTTGGCTACCAGGCCAGGTTCCCGTGTCTGTGGGATTAGATCACCAGCAGGAGCCTTAGATGCCAGCCATTGCTGGTACATCGGGTCATCATTGATCGAGATTGGGCTGGCTAGCCCCTCCATCTGCGCCAGCCGTTGCTGTACTGGAGAGGCTGCATCAGCAACTACTCCATATTCAGGCCCTATTGCCGAGTCATATTGGGTGCCAACACCAGGGGCCAGCAGCGCTTGCTGTTGGGCTTGACGGCTCTGGCCTACTTGGTCAACCAGCTGGCCAAGTGAGCTGGTCTGGGTTCTGCCAATCCCGGGCTGGGCTCTCCAGGGATCACCACCAAAGAAGTTTGGCCCCTGCTGTGGAAGGTTGGATTCAAACGGGCCGTAATGCTTGGCTATGCCATCGCCAAACTCTTGAGCACGGCGCTCAAATACATTAAGGATTCTGGCCTGTTCAGTTGGGCTAGCTTTCCTAAAGTTGTCTGCGTACTTCCAGATCCGCCGATAGTTCATGGCGGATTCCATGATCCCGCCCATGACCAAACCTTCGGTCATCTGTTTGAACTTAAGCGTCAGAGCTGAATCTTCGGCATAAGTTGTGGTCGGTGCGCCGATAGCATTGGCCCACCTGTTATTGGTGCTGGAAAGGAAGTCGCCAAAGGTTTCATCCATTGATGAGTCGCCTTCGCCAGCAACGTTAAAAGCAACAAATGCATCCCAGGCCATTGCTTGCCCCACGGTCTTAATCGTTTTGGCAGTTGGCGCTCTGAATAAACCTTTGGCTGCAAGCTCAGTGTTTTGCCACCATGCTTTTACGCCTTGAAGCTGTGCCGCCTTATAGGAATCTGTTGTGCCTGCAATAGCCTTGTTAATATCATCGGCAGTTGACAATAGGTAATCTGATCGTATCGCCCGATCAATTACCTTTGAGCCAGCACCTGATTTAACAGCTGGCTGGATTGCCCTAAGTGCATCAAGTATGCCGACAGTTCGCTCTGCTTTTGTAGCTTTATTGAATGATGCTCCTACTTTGTTGGCTATATTGCCAATACCCTCTACTGTTTCGCCAACTTTGGCAATACCACTAATTATCTTAACTGGCTTGGCAATACCAGTTAAAGCAACCTTTGGCAGTGCAAGCAGCCCTACCCCAATCCTGACAATGTTGCTAGCCATCTGGCCAGCTTCAGTTTCTGTCTTAAATGCATTACGCCTTGCCTGAGTTAATGGGTTATTTGAGTCATTGAAAACCTCATTCCCATTGAAATACAGTGCATCTCCACGCTTAGAGCCAGTTATGCCCGATACACCAGCCCTGGCAAGGTCAGCAAGCCCCAGCCCAACGTCAACGTAATCAGTGACAAGTCCTAGGCCTGCATTTGCTGCAATCTTCGCTCCTTCGCTAATTGCCTGTCCTGGAGAATTTGCAAACAGCGGCTTACCAGCCAGCGACTTTTGCGCCTTCTGCTGCTCCTCCTGGAACTGTTGCTGGTTTTCAGCCCTTTGTTTCCAGCGAAGCTGCTCTGTTATTGAAAGGCCATCAGGCATGGAGGGCCCAGTTGGCCCAGAGCCAGTAACAAAACGCTTTTGTTGCTCATCCCAGTAAGGCATCAGAGTCTCCTCTTGTAATCCCAGGTTCCCGCACGGGCCCGCTGGTCAGCCAGTAGACGGGAGTAACTATTCCCAAATCCACTGGCATCTAGCCTCCCTGTTGCAGGGTCAAAAAATGAATCTGCTCTTGCCTTGGCAATAGCTTCAATTGACATTCCTGATGAAATAATTTGCTGTATCTTCTTGACAAAATCCGGGACCGCCGCTGGAGCTTGCACATACAGATCTAGTACATTAAACAATATCCGTTGATAGCCAACCGTCGATTCAGACAAGCCTAGCTTTGCCATATATGGTGCAACTTTGGTTGCTACTCCAGTAAGTATTCCTGCCCACCTCCTATCGCTTTGCTGCGGGGTGCCTCCCTGCTGGCCTGAAACTGTACCTACATTTCTTGCACCGTTACCTGGGTCAGTATGGCCGTAATAAGCTTGCGTATACCCGCCGTCTAAAGTACGAGTACCCTCATTCAGGCCAATAAGGACAAACATTGGGTGGCGATCATTGTTAATTGCCAATGGCGCTGGAGTGGTAGGAGCACTGGCCACAGTCTGAGGCAGCTTAGGCGTTTCCATTGTCATAGCCTCCCGCTTTTTGAACAGCCTAGATAACGCTTCCAGACTATTGGCATTAACGACAAGATCAAGTGGCTTGCTGGTACTTAGGACAGTTGCCGAAACGCCAGCAGCTGCGGCAATTCCTCTGGTCAAGATCTCAGATCCCATATCTTGTTTCTTTGGCTGTGGCTGCTGCGCCTGTTGCGTTTGCTGTTGGTTTGGAACCGTGGTTCCAGTCTTTGCTGGAGCTGACTTGGTAGGCATTCCCGCCGCTGATGCTGATGAGCTGCCTGTTGCAATATCCATTGCAGTCATGCCCAGACGCGGCATAACGTCATTCAATGCCTGAAGAAAATCAGGGCTGCCTTGTTCAATTGATGCCTTTTGAAGACTTGTGCTGGGTTGCATTTGCTGCTGCCCTTGCTTGCGCTTGCCTTCGTCAAACCATTTCCGCCATTCCTCTTGAGGGTTTGAATAGACCTTGATTGTCTTGCCATCTTTTTCTCCTTCTATTTGACCCATTATCTTGATCACGTATCTATTGAGTTCTGTGTAGCCTGCCCGCTGGTTGGGATTTGTTTGCCTATATTGCTCCACAAACTCCGGTGTAAATATCTGAACATCACGCTTGCCATTTTTTAAATTATTTTGAATATCCTGAATCATATTGAATTGCTTGTCATTGAAGTTTTGGTATTTATCTGGATCTTGCTTGGCGTCTTTAAGCCTGTTCTTTCTTATCACTTCAATTTCATTCCTAAGAGTTACGCGAACTTCATCGTCCGTAAGCTCCTTGCCTGTTGATTGAACTTTGGCATCAACAATTTTCTTTGTGTTAAGAAGTGCAGTCATTGCAACTTCGTCTTCAAAAGCTTTAACACTTTGCTTGTCTGGTGCCAAACCCTTTTTTGAAAGCTCTGTCGCCCATTGACGGGTAATGCTGTCAAACAATGGCGAGCTTTCCTGCATTGCGCTATGTATGCGACCTTCCCTATTACCTCCTGGTTTATTTCGTTCTTGATTTTGCCCAAACAGTCTGGCGGCTTGATCCCATTGAAGCCTGCCTGAATTGGCATATTCACTTATTTTTTGATTTAATGTAGTTCTATCAGCATTTGGATCATTAATTTGAGCCACAATGCCTGCAAAGTTTTTTTCCTGTGCATCAGTTGGCTGCCTAAGCATTCCTCTTACGCTATCCAGCACTGATATAGCTTGCTTAAAATCATAATTAGGATTATTCTTGTTGGCATTGATTAGATTTATTATGCCTGCTTGAGCAGCAGTATCGCCCTGAGCTGCATTTAATATGTAAGGAAATTGCCCTCTAAACTGTTCATCAGCCCTAGCCTGCTTTAGTGCAGGGTAATACTTATTTTGAAGCTCTTGTATCGCGGCTGGCAATGTAAGTCCACCCTGCGTTACAGGAATGCTCATCAGGTCTACACCTATGCCAGGTATTTGAAATTTTCCATTAAATAATTCTCCTATATCTTTAAGCATTCTTTGTGTTTCTTCTGACGACTGGGGCTCGCCTGCAATGGTCCCTTGGGATGCAATAGTATTTATTGATGACAGTAACTTCGTGGCAAATTCACTTGGCTTCATTCCAAGATCATTTGCCCGCTCCCACATTTGACCCATCACAGTATTCCTGAAATTTTCACTGCCTTTGGCTTTAGCCCAATTAAGCTGTGTTTGTGCTATTTGCTTTTGCTCTGGGCTAGCCTTTGGGTCATTTACTGCTGCCTCTGCGCCACGAACAGACTGAAAGTTAAATCTAAGCGACTCAACCATAGCTTCGCCAAGTATTGCATCGCGCTTTTCTGCATCCCTTTGATAGCGCTCCTTTTCCTCTATTCCATATGTAGCAGCTTCTGCGGCAGCTTTTTTCCCAATATGCCTAGCTAAATAACGTGGCTCAATTTGATCAAGCCCTGTTTCCTTGGCGACTCGATCATATAAATCTTTTCGGGCAAGAGCTTTTTGTTTCCTATATTGCTCTTCAGTTTGATCCTCTGGCTTGCCCAAATACAGCGATGGCTGTTTCAGTGCCTCAACAGATAAACGATCTTGATAGTTTGATATTTTTAGCTGGGCGCTCATGTCGCCAATCTGGTCCCTTACGTTTGGGCGCAGCCCAGCAAACATATCCCTGGATTCCTTATCCCATTTCCTAATGGCATCAGCCGTTTCAGGCTTGGCCATTACCTGTTCTAACTGGCTTGTATCAAGCTTCTTCTCAATTACCTCTACACCAGTATCAATTAACTTGCTGATACCTTGCATGAACTGGCCGATACGCGCAGCGTCTGCTTCGCCTGCGGCGCGTATAACACTTGGATTTCTGTTGTCAGTAAACCTTGCGTTATTAACCTCGGGCACATAGACACGATCAGCCCCACGCTGTTCATTCGGCCTTGTGATGCGACCCATCGCATCAGTTGGTCCGATCCGTGGGCGGCTAAACGTCATTGGCTACGACCGGTCTCAGCAAAGGTCTTTGCATCCTCCAGGGCGTTACACACCCTGATCGAATGTCTTGATGAGCATTTCCATCTGGCTATGAAAATTCTGGGTCTACCGTCCTGAGGGCAGTAGACCCAGACATTTGGAGCTACTTGCTCCGGGTTCATCTCAGCAGCCTTTTTTGCCGCCACCTTTAGATCCCTTGCCGCCTTTCTTCATGGTCATGTTGGTTGTACCCTGTAGACAGTTGCACAATAGCGCCATGACAAGGGCTTCGGAAGACCAACTGGCAAGTCTTCATGGACTTTTGGGGACTGAAATTGAAATGCTGATTAAAAGCGATGACCCACGGGAGCGGATCAAGGGTATAGAACTCGGCCTAAAGTTCCTGAAAGATAACAACATCACTGCTGTGCCTGATGTGGCACCATCACTTAACACGATTCAGTCAGCTATACCTAGTGCAGAAGACCTAGAACGCCTGATGCTATTAACACCAAACTGAGCACAGCCATGGGACTTAATTTTTTAGACCAGGGCACCCCAGGAGCGAGCGCTGATCCGGCTGTTAATAGTTTTACCCCATTTTCTGGGGTCAAAGATGATGTTGCAGAACTTAGGGCATTGCCTGTAAATAAAATGCTAAAGCAGGCTGGTAGACCACTAATGGAAAGAATAGCTAAAGATGATATGAATGGTGAAAGGTATCCATGGTGGGGTGAGAGCAAAGCAGATTTTTCACAAAAGCAAGCTAACCAATTGCAGAAACGTAGGGCTCTGGGTGATTTAGTTATTAATCGTATTCAATCGGTCAACAAGGCTATTGAAAATTGGGATCCACTTGCCTCAGAATTTAAGCAGCGTGAGAACCAATTGAGAGATGTCAAGAAAAGTTCACTGAGTAACGCCCGCTACAACGAAGATTTCCTGCGTAACAGAGCGTACAAAATCAATGAAATGGCCAACAGAGAAGTGACTCGTAGCTGGGACGACAATAATCCATATAACTTTCATGCTTGGCCTAGGCATTACATGGACTCCATGGTAGATATTTACAGTGAATTAGCTCGGTACAATGGTTCTATAGAGAAAGCAGACAAAATAATGGAAGAAGCATTAAACCCAAGACAAATTTATTGGAAGAAAAAAGATGGCACATTAGAGCCTACCAAATATGCTGAAATGCTCAAGCATGTTAAGAAGGAGTATCAGGTATACAAAGTCCCATTGTTAAACAAAGAAAACAAGGCAGTATTAGAGCAGCTAAAAATAACCAATCGTCAAAATACTCTTGATATGCTTGACATGACACGTGATGTAATTCAGCCGATACCACCATATTCTAAGGAGCTAAACACTCGAAATAGCAAGGGTATTTAGAACCAGCTGTGCCTGCCGCCTGAGCCCGCCAACCTGGCTTGCTCTAAGCTCATGCCCATCGCCAATCGCTGCGGCGTAAGGATCACGTTGCCATTCCAGTCCTCAATCTCAGCCATTAACAGCTCAGTCTTTCTGGCTTCGCTCATCAACTGTTGATTCTGCGCTGCCTGTTCTTGAAAATACTGAACTGCCATCGCCCAGGCATCCAGCCTGTCATCATGCAGCAATGAGCCACGGTCATATGTTAATCGTGTCATTTGATAAAACAGGCTGTAGCTTGTATCCCTTTCGTCCTTAGCACTCTTTAATATCTCAGCGTCCATTTCAACAACACGCTGATCTACAATCATCCTGTGCGTTTGCATAACAGGAGCAAGCGTGTCGATAATACGCATCTCCTTTTGCTTGTTTGATCGTATTGGCGTAACTGTAGTGGGATGGCCTGCGGCAGTTAGAAACGGCTTTAGCAGCTGAGCGTACACTTCAACGCCACCAAAGTTAGTTTCAACAAGGATTTCATTTACCTTGTGGCTCTTTGCTAACCCTGCTAACCGCTTCCATAGATTTTCGCTAACCCCGCCCAGGTGCCCACCGCTCTCCACCAAGAAATAATTGCCGTTTAATGCCTTAACAATCGCCCAGGCAAATTCATCTGCCCCACCACCAGACGGGTCAAGGGCCATCACAGTCGATGCGCCATCCACTGAGACAGCACCTTCCATCTTGGCTGGACGGTAGAAGCGCGAATCATGCGCCATGCCAACACAGGGGAGATCCTCAAGAGCTAGATGACGACCTTTTTCGTACATGACGATTTCAGGCAGGAACCTATCAATCGTCGTTACCATCAGATCTGCACAGCGCAACGGGTAGCGTTCAACATCGCTAAGCGTTGCATCAAGCATGAACTGCAGCCGCCATTGCATTGGCGACATTGACAGTTGCCGCTGTAGCAGCTCGTCTTCACTGAAGCGTGTATCAGTGGGTCTCTCATCCCTAACGCCAACCTGTTTTTCAATGATTGGGGCTAGGCAATTGCGGTAGGGAATAACATCCTTTGGCACCCTGGCGGGCCACATACGCATCTGATAATTAAGCTCACGATTTAACGTGAAGTAGATCGAGTCCGTTGATGAGTGCGGTGTGCCCAGGTACACAATCTCAGATTCAGGCCCAGGCTTCAGAATTGCCTCCAGTTCGTTCAGCGCATTCCTTAGCTTTGAGCGCTGGACATGGGTTAGTGCGGTAGTTGGTGTCTCGCAGTCATCAACAATAATTAAATCAGCTCGGCTACCAGTGATCTGCCCATTGATGCCAGCTGCCCTAACTGATGGGCTCTGCTCAATGAACGTACAATTACCTACATCAAATGCAATCCTGCTATAGCGACCGTCATGGGTGTTTGGCTGCATATGCCTCAGCCAGTTCAGGTCAGATATTGTCTTCAACATCCATGCCGTCATGGCCTCGGCCCTGCCCAGTGATGCCGAGATAATCAATACCTTTAAGTTTGGATTGTCATATAGCCGTTTCTTGCCGTACATGGCAGCAAGCGTTGACTTCCCTGCCCCACGAAACGCTGCTAAAACCTTCCTCTTGGGCCCGCTCTCCAGATATTCAACGACTTGTGCCTGAACTGGTGTTAACCCTCCGTCTGCGGGAACCATTCCTGTTTCGCGCATTAACAGGGTGCAGAACTGGAACAGACTTAGCTGTGGAACCACGGTTCCGCTCTATTAGTTGAACGGTGTCACCATAGCCAGGTGGTTCATCTATGCCAGCTGCGGCAAGGATCATCTTCCAGTCCATCACTTCTATCCCCATTTGTATTAAGTACATATGAACTATAGCTATTCATGTACGGATGAGAACTGTTTCCACAGCCACGCCTGGGTCTTCTTCCCACCAACAGAACAAATGTACGGGTTGATGATGTAATACCGATGCCCGCTCTCCTTGTCCTGATACCTAGCAATCACCAGTGCCTTCTGTAACCGGCTCAGTGATGCCCGTACCTGCATCGCTGATATTCCGGCCATCTCCGCCAGTGCATCAGCCCTCACGCTCACCCTGCCCGTCCTGTAGTTCATCTTCCCCTGCAGGAACCACAGCACCCCAATATCCCTCGGGTGTAGCTGCCCCTCCGCAACCATCCGCCCTACTTCCTCCATTCGTTCATGGTGTTGCATCGAGAAACCTCCATCAAAACGATCCAGCCAGTTACCATCCATTTGTCAGTCCTCCAACTGACGGCCCCTGCCATTTCCAGCGCTGTTGCTTTGCCCGGCCACTGCGCTGGAAGGGGTTTGGGAAATCGAAACTACAAGAACATAGCATTTTCTGCGTTCGACGGTTGACATCGCCCAACCATCGAGAAACACTATTGATCTATTAAGGGGGGCTCGATCCGACTGGACACCAAAACACCAGAGCGGACCCCCGTGCCCCATCCTCTCCACCCCTCATAGCCCCTGGGACAGTGGAGACAACGATGCCAATCAGTCATACCAAGGGATTTGCCTTTGTCCCCCCTCACCTATCCCAGTCCAACGTCTTGCCGCCACCCACCCCATCCGTTCGCGGATCCAAAAATTAAACAAATCCATTTACACCTTAAATTTATATCGAAGCTTGTTGCGTTACCCGATTAGAACGCCGATGAACTGAACAATTCCTTCGATGTATCTGTCCAGAATGCTCTTCCTGTTAACCCAGGCCAGCATCCCCACCACTGTTAGCCTTTTTCGTTCCTAATCGCTGCGTGGGTCTACGCATATACACGTACCCGCCGTTACCCCCATGGGGGCCTGCCCCAACGTCGGTGTCCGCTCTGCCGCTGGGGCCAGTGCATGACTGAGCCTAATGTTTTTACATATAACATAAGCATGGTGGTTGCAGTCGGCCCCGCTTCCGTTGGACCTGAGAATGATTTTCATTCTCGCTTGCTGACTTTCTGGCTACCCGGACTCCCGGCCCGTGATGAACAGGAAGGCCAGGGCTGATGAGTAGTTAAGATGGTGGCAAGGGATTAATAAGCTAAGCAGCGCTGATATTATTAATAGATAGCTGACAGGTTGTGTTTATGCTTACCAGACTGGTTAATATGAACAGGGAGCAGCAAGGGATTAATAAGCTAAGCAGCGCTGATATTATTAATGCCAATAGGCCTAGGGTTAATTAAGCCAAACGTACCGAACAATATGAATAAAGACAGGTAAGGCAATAGCAGTAAATTAAAGTGCTGAGCTTAAAGTTCATTTGTTTAGGGTGGGATGGAACCATGGTTCCATTAATTGACCGGAACAGCTGTTTGGGTATATAAGGAAGCCTGATGGTTTGGGTATATGGAAATGGTTGACAGGGTGGGATTAAATCGTTTATGTTCCGCAGTGGGGACGGTATCCCCAGACGAAAACCCTTATCATTGCTACGAAAACCATGACCATCGCACCAGCCTTTACGGCGGCGGTTCCGTCGCTGACCGTTGCTTCCTTTGATGGGATCCTTTCTGATCCTGCAACCATTGCCAGCCTTAACGAGCGAGCGCTTGACGTTCGCGCACTGCTGGCAGCCTCAGCAGGTGCCAGTGCTGAACTGAATGAAAGGACCTTGCTTCTATGGCAGCAGACTGTGCAGGCTGCCAGCAGTGCACTGGTTGAGCTGACCATTGATCAGGCATCAGCTGGCAAGCTGGACACGATCAAGCCACCTAGCGGTTCAGCTATTAAACAGCTGGCTGGCCAGCTGTTTGCACCTGTTGCAGCCCAGGCAGGCTTTAAGTCTGACCCTGGCCGAATCCTGCCTAAAGCTGTTGAGAACAGGATTAAGACTGCTCAGTTGTTAAGCCTGCTCCCTGAGCATGTGGCCCATAAGCTCCAGAGCATGAGGCCAACAGACAGGGCCATTCGGCCCCTGCTTAAGTTGGCAACGTTTAGCACTGATGCAGTTAATGGCCAGCCTGTTGCAGCCTTTGCTGATGATCGCTCCGCTGTTGTTATCAATGACGCGATCCTCACAGCCTGGGATATGTACTCCCAGGCTGGCAGGCTGACAGACCTAGACGGGCCTGGCCTTGACGGCAAGACCATGGAACAGGCCCTGGCTGAGGCTCTGGGGCCTGTTGTTGACGTTGAGGGCATGGATCAGCCTGCAGGTGCTGGCGATGGCTCTGAGGGCGAAGGGGAGGCCGAACGTAAGCCACTGGCTGAGATCCTCTCAGGATTCTCCGGTCAGATCTCAGCCCTTAGGGGGCGACTCTCTGAAATGAACGAGGCAGAGCAACAGCAGCTCATTAATGGTGAAACAGATCAGGCCCTAGGTGAGATCAATGGGCTCATGGCTGAACTTAACTATCTGCATTGCGTCCTAGCTGAACCAATCGGAACCACGGCTCCAGCTGTTGAGGCTGAACCTGAAATAAAGCCAGCACGTAAGGCAAGGGCTAAAAAGGCTAAACCTGTTGCCGCCTAATTGACATAGGGCAACCATTGCAGGCTGCCCCTTTTGTTTATTCCTATTCCTTTGCATTCTTTCTGATGACCAATCAAACCACGGAAGCGATTTCATTGAGCTTTAATCAAGAGCAAGCCTTGTCAATACATGCTGCCTTATTAGCGGCTAATACCCTTTGCAGGGATAAAGAACTTCAATTCATGAACATGCACGAAAGCAAGACCGTAGGCTCTGTCACAAGGGCGGAAGCATTGAAGGCCTTTAAGCTGTGGGAGCAGTATGAGAGCGAAACAGCACAAGCGCTCAATGTACTTAGCAAGGCCTACAAAGCAAGCTGGGGAGACATTCCATTCTCAGGTTTCGTGCGCTTCAGGTAATTTTTATGGGGCAACCATTGCAGGCTGCCCCCCTTTTATTTA
>Ga0209297_1000914_pt1 | contig 17755 bp, 24 predicted proteins | sample S_130805_MF_Meta_FD_187322 | JGI IMG/M metagenome (GOLD analysis project Ga0209297, IMG submission 187322) | Freshwater microbial communities from Lake Simoncouche, Canada to study carbon cycling - S_130805_MF_MetaG (SPAdes) (version 2) | ecosystem: Environmental > Aquatic > Freshwater > Lake ... | reverse complement strand
AGAATGCTCACGTTTAGCTCCCTTCGTTTTTGGTCTGACATTTATCCTCAGTTCGTAGACCAGGGACTCCACCCTGCAACTTCGAAGAGGAGTCGTCCGGCCATTAGGTTTGTAAGTGGATCAAGAAGCTTATCTTGTTCACATACGCCCATCTGTTTACACACTAACCCTGCGTACTGAGCGTGGTCTTTCTTCCAATGCACACCATTGATCTGTAACAGTCCGCTGTCAGACCTGTGTGTCCATTCGGATACACCAGTTACATTGCAGCTAGAGTCCACAACGTCACCACCTCTTCGGTTCGGGCACCCACCTGATTCTCTCAAGATGATCTGCCCAAGGCGTTTGATCTGCCCAGGTTTCCAGCCAGCCTGGAGGGCAAGATCTCGCAACCAGGAAATATCCCCATGCTTGAACTGGATTGTCTGGGTCGTCAGCTTCCTCACATCCGCACGTATCCCAGTTGGTGCAGGTGAGGCTTGTTCCGACGGGGCACCAGCTGCTTGAGCTTCTGCTGTCATCACGCCGAGACACATCAGTAGTGCAGTAATGCACCGAGTAAGTCTGTTCATCGTTCCCTCCCATTATAGTTTTTCCTTTTAACCCTTATGGAATAAGGCTTACAATTTCTGTGAACTCAGTAAGAGTCATTAGCACCACGCCTTCGGTTGTACCATCCGGCATAGCTACCATTACAAACGGACGATTATCACCCAACGATTTAGCCGTGTCACTTTGGGCTTTAGCATCTCTGAACCTCGTCCAAATCGGGCCAACCTGAGCCCCTGCCTTGACCTCGCAACGAAAAGCACCACCCCAATTTTCCTCGTGACGGGTAAGGTGACCGCCCAGCCCAAGTTTCTTACGCGCTCGACGCGCCTTCGAATCACCCTTAGTGCGGTTCCTCTTACCCCTAGCTGCAGGGTCACCACAGTTTCTAATCCGACGCGCACCGTCACGACCTGGTCGTCCGAGCGCCCCGAATAAAGGACACCCATCTGCGTTACATTTTTCTTGGTTGCCTTCACATTCACCTTTCCTTTCATCTGTCATAGTTATTCCTCCATACTGATGGGCTGTGGTTATCTTCTACTTGGAGCTTGTGCTCGTTGCTTTCGTACAGCCGGATGATATGCATACATGAATCGTCTAGCTCTTCTTCTCCTACCGAGCATGGCAATCCATCATGAGTGAAACAAACTGGTGGACCGGCCCAGCCCATGTCCAGGCCGATCCTCATCCAGTCCTCAAACAACAACGTGTCTTATCATTTCTTCCAATTTCTTGGAGTACTGCTGCATGAACACAAGCTGTTGCCGTAGCTCTGCGACTTCTCTGCGCAAAGCAATGATTGTTTCTCTGTCTTCCCTTGAGCGAAACATGATTACTTAAACTTTGTAATCAGTGTTGAGGCTTCGCCCTTGGTCAACGAGTCGAAGCTGTCTAGCTCACGACCGATAGTTGCACCACACAGATCCAAGACTTCCTGACCCTTGATGCCCTGACCTGACAGGATTGCACGGATCATGTTGACTTGCTTCTCTGATGCTGCTTCACCTGGATTCTTGATCATTGGTGCAGATGTTTGTCCTTCAACCTTCTCTGCTCCGAACGTATTAACGAGTCCGCTAATGATCTCATCAGTTGACTTATTGCTGATGGGCTTTGATGGTGCTGGTGCAGAACCCATGCGCTGTACCTTCTCCATCTCCTCACGACTAGGACGTGAACCCTTGGCTGCGTACCCGCAGTTGGCCAGTCCGCGTCCGATTGCCGACGTTTCTGCGTTTTCCGCATGGCTTGTCCGGTTGACCGGAGATGCACCACGAAGTTCTTCTGCGTATCCGGTAGCTACAGGACGATCGTCTTCACGGTTAAAGTAGATCTCTGCACGTACAAGGATGCGGTTGTCATCGTAGTAGTGGACACCAGTAAGGATTCTTCCATCCGGATGTTCGTTCCAAAACTTGACGAGTCGATCTTCGACGGTCTCGTAGTTATCTAAGTTGAATGATGCCATTGTTATTTCCTTCCTTTGGTTTTCATTACACGAAATTTCGTGTCCTTCTTGTACAACTTTGCCAGCTCCGGACGCTCTCTGTCAAATCGCGCCGTGTCAAAGGATGTACGCTTCTGTTCTTTCCAAGTGATCACGACCTCCCCGTCGATCACACCTTCTTCTGCTTCTTGCAGTAACTTACCAAGGTCCGCCTTGATAATGCTTTCTCTTGCTTCTAATTCTTTGATTACGTTCTTGACTTTCTCAAGGTCGGCAATCATTAGGGATGCTTCAGCCGGAAGTTCTACCTGAATAGGTAACGACTTCGAATACAACTCACTCATATTCTCGTACGACATTATCGCCGTGTCGGGGACATCTCCTAGGTCAATCGCCTCAAGAAACTTTGCAACTGCCTCAATATGTACTTGGCGCTCGTCAGATGAAACGGTTTGCTTATAGCGGTGGATAACCATCTCGTTGTCAAAGATGCGCCATTCAATGTCTCGCATGCCCGAGCAGATGGACTGCTGGACTCCTTGCCAATACCAATGTGGTGGGAGCTTTCCATCCCATTTCTTGTTGATCGTCTTAATTTCAAATGGTGTTCCTGTTCCGTCCTGTGCATCGAGGGTGGCAATCATTCGTGCCCTGCCATCGTCGAAGCAATACAATTCGTTTGGGGTAAACAATTCAATTCGTTCTTCGTCTGCTACCCATTGGATAATCATTGGCTCCATGCGGTTGCCACGTTCCATTGCTTGGGTCGGTGGCTTTGGCATTGGCGGTTCTTTTGCTAGCAATTCAGCAGCAAGATCGCCTGGTGTCATGTACTTGTGCTCACCATGTACGGCAGCTGCGGTGGATGCAGCAATGCGCTTGCGACCCTTCTCGTCCTGCCAACGTGCGAACAACCATTCCTGGCTTCCGTGCTCAGGCTTTGTAATTTGATACTTGGTTTCCATGTTCCCTCCTTGTGGGTGGGATCACGATACTAGGTCTGTCGAGTGATCACAACCCCGGCGTCGAAGTCAACTTGGACACACTTGAAATCCACCACCATCTTGACCGGGATGTGCAGAACGTGGTCGACGTCCCCGTCCGGGGTGATTGATTGAAACACGGTGACATGATCCGGCTTACCGCCGTCGGCCTCGGACAAAAGAAATCCGGATGTCCTCACGATGCATGGTTCGGGATCGATCTCGGACGGCTGTGTCCATGTGTTCGTCCCGGAGTGGGCGTCTCTCCACGTCACGTATATGTAGGTCAGCGGTTCATTCATCGGCGTCGTCCATTTTCTCACCGCACCTCGGGGTTCGCGGGATGACCCCGTCATACACGCACGCGCAGACGCGCACGCCTAGAGCCAACATGTGTACTCTCCAGTGACGCGACCCTTTTCCGGATCAATGAAGTGGAGGCGCTGTGATGGTTTACCTACTGCACCAACATACGCACGTGCATACTCATTGTGTGACTCCGGTGATCCGGATACAAAGATACGTCCAGCATTAGCCATGGTCAATGTTGTTGGGGTGTGGAAATGTCCGACGTAGCAGTCAGCAAACGGTTCAACAACACCAGTAGACCACGAGCTGACCTTCCGGAGTATTCCTCCGTATGATCCAATCTCGTCACCGTGCACAAGCAGTGCCTTGTATTTTCCAATGGTCACTATCTGATACCAGTCCAATGACTGTTGCCACGTAACGTTCTTTAGATCTTTTGTTCTGTCACTTGTTATCTTGTACGCAACACGGTCAATGTTGTCCCCGTCTGGCATGTCTCCCTTACGACCAAGACGTCCGTGGTTGCCGTATTCACACACAATTGATACCTTCTCAAAGAACGCAGAGAACGTGCGCACCATTTGTTCCATGATCCTGGACACTTCAAATAGCTGTTCAAATAGATGTGCTTCAATCTCGTATGCCTGACCAGGGAAGATGGACACGCCTTCGACCATGTCTCCACCAAACATAAGCACGCATTCTTTTACAGGATGATGTGCTCGCTGGATCTCTGTGAGTTCAATAACCTTTTCAGCAAATGTTTCAATTCTTTTTGAAAGGGTTGCAATGTCATACGACTGTGTCTTCTTGCCACACTGCCAGTCAGTTGCATGAACTAGCGCTACTTCATGTTTTGCTTTGCGAACATCTTTCTTTGGTAGCGCCGGTGTTCTGCGTGCATTACCCGTAGCGAGAGACGCATCCTTTGCAGCACGATATACCGCATCAATGATCCCTTGAGACTTGATCTTTGATCTTGACTCTGAGAGCTGGCTTGTTTTAAGAGCACGCCTAAGTTCTGCAATTTCATTCTGCAACTCTACAGACTCTTGGAACTTACTGCTCACTTCTGCCTCCATCTTTGGATACTCATGGCAGATACTTCAACACCAAGATCCTTGAGTGCGCGACAGATTGCTGCTGCGGTTATGCCAGGGTTGTCCATTGCTTCCATGAAGTCTTTGTATGAATCAGGATCAAGAACATTTTTGATTTTGTCTTGAGCTGGAACATATTGTTTTGTGGATAGTACTTCCGTGAACTTGCTCATTGGTTTTCCTTCCGTATGTACATGCCACCCGGGGGCCCAAGGAAGGGAATAACCAAAGCCCCCGAGTGACAAAAGAAACATTAACACACAGGTTGCAAAAGTTTGGGCAAGGGTATACCTTGTTCGAACAACAACTGGCTAGTCGCATGTGTGTGCTTCCGTCGCAGGGGGTGGGCAGTAAACAGGGGAACCTGGGTAGTTCGCTATGTCATGTAGCGAGGCGCTGTGAATTGTTTAGGGAGTCGGACTGTGGCAACCCGACGGGGGGCACTCAGATCTTTCTGTTGTGATCCTCAATGTGCTTGTCTAACTTGCCTTCCGTACGGATGACGGACTTGTGCATGTACTTGAGCATCCCCATCACCACGTCGTGATCTCTAGCGTTCTCTTTGCGGAACTTCTGCACAAGCATAGTTAGCAAACTAAAAGCACCAGTAACAGCAGCAGCGAGAACGACAGCGATCCCAGAATCCACAAGGTTATGCCTTAGCCTCAAAGTCAAGGACGGCCTGTGACGGAGTGCTATCTACCCAGCGGATATGCCATGGTTCTTCAGGCACAACTTCCCAAGAGAATCCAAATGCAGCAATGTTTAGCTTCATCCACTCAAGTATCTTGCCATTAGCGTTAGCAACATCAACAGCAATGCCAAGCATGTGACGCGAACACTTGTTCGGGTCATCTTCAGGAGCTGCAAGAGGTGCATTGCCTGGCTTTAGGAACCATTTCTTACCCTTGTATGTGCGTGTTTTTCCTGAACCGTTGTCGGTCTCGGTGTAGCGTTGAAGGAATCCTTTGAGCTGCTGGTCGATACTGCGGAATGTGTCACCGCTTGAAGTGGGTTTGATGACCACTCCATCTTCCTTTGCTTTTGCTACTAGCGCTTCGAAAGCACGGGCAGCACAATGGTGCATCTGTCCACCTGTGGATAACTTGCGCAGCATTGCTGGCGTTATCTCGCTTGGCTTCTTTCCTTTGATGTGCTCGCAGTACTTGATCGGTACGATCGGCAGCGACATTACTCAGCTGCTGCTTCAGGCTGTGGCTTTACTGCACCAGTGAACGCAAGTTCAATTTCTTCTTTGGTGAGTGAACCGTCAACGCTGAAGCGGAGGAGCTTTTCGATAACTTGGGCGCATGCCATGATTCCGGCTAAAGCCGCAGACTTCCAAAGGTCAACACCAATCAAGGCACCACCGGCAACAGCTGCCAATGCGGATGAACCGAACAATGCGAAGATACGGAAGATGATGTTTTGAAGCTTTGCCATGGTTAGTCTTTCTTACTGAGTGTTAATACCGAATGCAATATCAATGTTACACCAGTAATCCATACGGCTTGCCTAAGAGTAGGGCCGGATAGGGTTATCAAGACCATGCCTGTACCGGCATACGTCCAAGAGTTATCAGCTAGGTAATCGAAGATCTTTCTCATTAACGTTTAATTCTAGTACCTGCCGCTGCAAGGGTTATCCCTATTCCTACAGCGATGAGAGTTCGCCTTTGTCCTACTGGGATATTGGATCCAAGCGGTACGTAGGTGTCAAGTGCACTCTTGAAGATGTCAATCTTGTCCTCAAAACTAGACCGCACTTCAGCCGGGGCATCCTGAACCGCAGCAATAAGTTCCTCTGTCTGTGCATCAGTCAGCTCGGCAACATCTAAAGCTTCGAAGATCTGGTCTGCTTGTTCACTGCTAACTACAGCAAGCACGTCAGGTGATGTGGCAAGCGCGATGGCCTGAGCCTGCGTAGGTTCTTCGGCAAGGATCTGATCTACCACCTGTGTCACCTGCTCCGGGCTCAATTCGGCCAGAGCTTCTATAAGGGCCTCTACGGTCGCAGCCTCCTCAAGTATCGATATAACTTCTTCATCGCTTAAGGGGGCATCTGGAAGCGTCTCAGGGGTTGTGTCAACCACCTCTGGCTCGGTAGTCTCAGGGTATGTTTCTTCTGGACTTGGCTCAGTTGTCGTGGTTGTTTCTTCGAGAGGCGTCTCCTCTTGGATGGGCTCCTCTACTACTGTCGTTGTGGTGCCTGTCTCGGTTATCTCAGGCTCTTCAGGAACGTAAGGCTCAGTCGGTTCTGGCTCGTATATTTGGGGAGGTTCAGTAGATGTTGACGGCTCTGGTGGTAGTGGTGTGGTCGGCACTAATACTGACGATGTTGTTTGCGGTACGGAAGAAGAACTAGTTGAGCTCTCCGGTAAAACCACCGTTGTACTTGTCGTTGTAGTACTTGTCGTCGACGAGGTTGTACTTGTCGTACTTGTAGTCGTCGATGTAGACGAGGTTGAGGTTTCTGGAACTGTCGTAGTAGTCGGGACTGTGGCAGGGACAGTCGTTTGCGGAACAGTAGTAGTACTTGTCGTCGTCGACGTCGTGGATGTGGTTATAGATTCCCATAAAGACAAGTTGCTAATAGTCAGAATACCAGGTTGACAGCAGGTATCAATAGAATACTGCCGGAACGTGAACACATCACCCTCGTTGACGGGTACGGACTTAGTTCCTGTCGCATTGTTCTGTTGTGTAAGCAAGGTGTATACGCCGTTGATGCCGTACTGTGGCGGGTCATACACCCAACCATCATTGGTTTGATATGCCCAAGTGAAATCTATTGTGTCCACATCAGCTGGGATTGTGGTCTCAATTTTCACCCAATGCGCTTGACCTGCACATCCGCCTTGGTCTGGACCGTGCAAGATTATCTTATTGTTGACTACCTCAACTGATCCAGATGTTGGACATGACTGGCTGTATGTCCACTCACCAAGGGTGTCGGCTTTAGCTGGCTTAGCGAATAGTGCAAAAGCTATAGCTGGAATTATTATTAGCCAGCGGGTGTTGCGACCCATGCCAGCGTTTCTTCATCCCAGTAGAATGCTCCCTCTGGTCTTTGAGTTGGTGGTTGCCAATCATTGTTGCTGTCTAGCGACCATGATGCGAATGGTTGTGGTGCTACGAACTGGTCTTTAACAGCGTCGTATGCGAAGCCGACACCTGCGTATTGTTTGCGAATACGGTTGTTGTAACTGGTTTGTACCCACGTACCACCAAGCAGGTTGTTGCACCACTCTGCACCGTTGGCCTCGTGTTCGTCTGCTACAACGATTACTCGTAGGACTGTGTTAGTTGAATCTATTTCCGCGAAATGTGCCATGTTCTCATCCTATTGGGTATCTGATTATTACTATGCCTGAACCACCAGCAGCACCAGTGCTGCCGTTAGTCATTGATCCACCGCCACCACCACCTGTATTCGCTGTGCCAGCAACTTCTGCTTGACCGCCACCGCCAGCACCGCCAGCACCTTTTGTGCCAGCATATGAACCACCACCGCCACCTCCAGCATAAGTAACTGCTGAACCAGTAATGGAATTAGATGTTCCAGCACCACCAGCACCACCACCAACACCATTAACACCGCCAGAACCAACAGCACTTGATCCACCGCCACCTGCTGCAGAATAAGTTGGTGGCGTTCCAGAACCAGCACCACCACCATAACCCTGAACTGGAGAAGTTACTGGAGAGGAACTACCAGCACTAACAGAGTATGCACCGCCACCACCTGAACCACCGTCACCACCGTTAGTTGATGTGGTGTTGTTTCCACCTAAACCACCGCCAGTAGAAGTAATTGCGCTAAACACGCTGTCACTTCCTTTAGTCTGTGCGTTTCCTCCAGCACCAACAGTTACCGTGTATGCAGTCCCAGATAATAGGGATTGTGTTGTTGTTCGGTATCCACCTGCGCCACCGCCACCACCAGTGCCGTTACCACCACCACCACCACCCGCGACAACCAACACTTCAACATTGTTTAATGTTGCGTATGATGCGACCGTGATTGTGCCAGTTGATTTGAACTGGTGAACTTTGTATACAACACCTGAAACAGTAGCAACTGATTCTTCGCCACCAACTAATAAATTTTGGTTACGGTTCAACCCTGACAAACCTGCCAAATGCACATACTGACTTGCTTTTGTTCTACCACCACGCATTATGCCACCGTCACAGTCGTTGAACCAGTCGAAGTAAACGAATGAATCGTGTACCCACCCGAAGTAGTTACAGTTCCGCCGCTAACCGAAATACCTGCTGAGGATGCGTCTGATGTTAGGTAACGGAAAATCACAATCCCTGAACCACCAGCAGCACCTGGAGCCAAAACATTGCCAGCATCATACGAACCGCCACCGCCACCGCCACCTGTGTTTGCTGTACCAGGAGCACCATTTCTCGCACCCGTATTACCAGCTCCACCGTTACCGCCACCACCAGCACCACCAGTACCGTTTGAACCCATGTTTCTTGTAGCACCACCGCCACCGCCGCCGTAAGTAATAGAAGTTCCCGTAATGGAAACAGCAACACCAGCACCACCATTACCACCTGCATCAACTCCAGCATTTGAACCTGCCGTGTTAGCACCACCACCACCACCACCAGCACTTTGATAAGAAGCACTTGAACCGCCACCACCAGCACGACCTTGATTGGCTGTACCAGAAATAGCCGTAGTTCTGTTGCCACTATTGCCACCACCTGAACCACCACTTGAAGCAGCCGATGTTCCACCACCACCACCACCACCACCAGTAGAAGTGATACCAGCAAAAGATGAATCCACGCCATTTGAACCTAGATACGGACTACCAGCAGCACCACCTGCACCAACAACAACAGTGTATGTTCCAGCACCAATACTAATTGCTGAAAAAGATTCTAAAGTGCCGCCGCCACCCGTAGCGGTTACGGTGCTACGCAAACCACCTCCACCGCCACCGCCGCCTGTTTCATACGGTGACGAAACATTTGCGCCACCACCTCCAGCACCACCAGCGACAATCAAATACTCAACAGTCACAGACGGATTAATCCAATTTTTTACAGACTGACCAGCCCGACTACGAGTATCCCAACGAAGCGTCATGCTTCGACCCTACGCAATCGCGTTAACGAAGCCAGAAAGCAAAATTACATCAGCAGTAGCAGCAAACGCCTTAACAACCTTTGCGTTCTGCAAAATCAAACCAGGAATCACAAGCACCAAACCAGCCTCAGCAGCAATAGTCAACTCAATGTTGCCATCAGCAGCCGTAGCAGTACCCCACTCCAACGTGAGTTTTACAGCCGAAGTAGAAGTGTTATTCGCATACAACCAAATCTCATCAAACACACCAGCAGTTGTTCCAGCAACAGCAGTATGAACAGTCACAGTCGAACCAGTAGCCGTACCAGTGACCTTGATAGCCAAACCATCAGTAGAACCCGACAGTTTCTTTTTTGTAAATGTTGCCATGTATTACTCCTTAACTAAAAACTTGGACGGCTATAACGTTTTGATCTGAATCGGACGGTGACGCTGCCGTAGCCCATGTTAGTGCATTACCCGCACCAGCAGAAGTTAGAACATAACCAGCAGTACCAGCAGCGAGCCAAGCAACACCATTGGTTGCAGTCGAATCAGCATTAAGAATTGAACCATTACCACCAACAGCTAAACGGTTAAGGGCAGAACCATCCGTTGCGAGAAGGTCACCCTTTGTCGTAAGTGTTGCAGCTACAGCGTTAGCCTGGTCGGCGTCAACAGCCGTGAATACTGGGTAGCAAACAGCACCAGCGGTATGTGAAGCAGCAGTAGTGCCGTCAACTCCACGAGTAATAGACGAAAGGGATCCCGTGCTGCGCGTAGCAACAAGAACCTTCTCTTCGTTTGATAGGCCCGGATCGATAACCATATAGAACGGACCGCTAGCAGTAGCGGGCCAGTTGGTTACAGTGCCAGTCAGAGTAGCGCTAGTATCTCCAGACGTAATCGAAGACGTGAGTGTGCAGGTTGCTGATGAACCTGAATACGATCTCCTAGTTGCGTACGCCATTTACTCTCCTAATCTTGTACTGAACGCATTGTCACAATACAGGTTCCTTCAAGGTCCCAGTTTTGATAGTAACCGTCAACAACCTGGAACTCCATGTCCTCGACGACCACTGAAAATGTTTCAGTATTTTCCTGATAGTTTACCACTACCGGATTTGTGACTAAACCGCGAAGCGCTTGGAGCTCTGCCTCTACGTCGAAATAGTGCTCGGACCCATGAGTATCAATGATCTTGTGGTGCATAAGTATCGGCACACGGAACACCTGGCTACGGGCAGGAGAAGCATAAGCACGGGCCATCCAGCGAGTAACTGTTGGTCCTGTGGTTGCTGTTGCCCTAGCTAGTTCAAGTCGGAACTTTGCCTCGATGAACTTTGACTGTGGTCCGTTTGACACTTTCTCTGTTGACGACTGCTGCACATGGGCTGACATAACCGTGTATGCGCTGGAGTCGCTAGAGATAGATGGGGTTACGGTGCCCTCAAGTGGTGTGGTTCTGATATCAAATTTAGCTACAAATTTACGGTCAGGAATACCCCATCGGTATGTGCCGGTAACTATTTCACCAGTCTCAACCAGGTTTGCTGTGTCCTCTACATACACGCCATCTCCAGATACAGAGAAGATCCGCTTGTTGTCGTACGTAATTACATTGTTGACATTTGCTGTGGACGTAAGCATCAGGTCTGTTGCGTATGCTGGAGTATTGGAGGTCGTAAACGAAGACAGGTCAATGCGACCAAGGCCGGTAGATACACCGTCATAGTTGGACCAGTTAAACCATACGTACTTATCGTCGGCTGTGAATGCAGTCACCCCGCCGGACACAGGGATCAAGGAACCGGAAGTCAGATTGGAGTCAGCATCAGATGTTGCGTAACGCACACCTTTGCTTGTTCCGATAAAGATTCCACCAAGGTAACCAAAGACAGTGTTTGGTATTTCTCCAGCTGGGAACTCAAGAGCCACAACAGGTGTGTCAAGGACACCGGTACTTGCAATGGTTATCTTGTAGATTGCACCGCGGTCTCCGCTGTATCCAGCTGCGTAGATTGCGTTCTGTCCAGCAGCAAAGCTTGTCCAGTTCCATGTTGTTAGCGGATGTGTGTAATCAGCGGCACCAACGTTTCCTGATGGACTGTAATGAAGGCGTCTTGCATTCCCTGCAGCAGTATTTCCGGACACCATTACGTATCCTTTTACGAAGTCGACATAATAAAACTCTTGACCGTATGCAAGGTTTGCTGCAGTTTGGGTATCATCAATCTTCCACAAACCATGAGTATTGGCTGTTCCCTCGTAAGTCAAGTAAATGTTGCTCCCATCAGAAGCCATGTCACGAGGAGTGTGACCAGCTGGTAGACCGGTTATAGCGGTCCAGGTTGGAGAAGAAGCAAACGGATTAGATGAATACCTGACTGTTTGGCCATCGGATACGTACACCTTGCCGTCAGCAACATGCAATCCAAGGTTGGTATTAGCCGAGTTAAGAGATTCTTTTACCTTGTTGAGAAGCTTGAGCTGTCCCTTGGTCCATGGGTTAATACCCTTGCTTGAATAAAATCGGTAGTCCTGTGCTTCTGCCGTATCTGCATATAACTGACCTGCGCCCAAATGCCAAGATGTTTCACCACGACGCCACAAACCCTGTGGGTTGATAGCTGCTTCACCAGGGCTGGTTGACTGGTCAACAGAATCACGGACGCGTGCCTCAAACCCACGCATGAACTGATTTGACTTCTGATCGACCAAGTATGGTCGTCCGTCAATTGCTACTGGAAAAATATCTGGGACCAAGTTATTTGATGGCCTTCCTGAAAAGAATGGATGAGTGTTTACGAATGGTTCCGCAAACGTAAGCAGGCCAACCACGGCTTACTCCCGTGTTAGGAACGTTGGGTATGCCCTGGCTAGTCGTGCTGCCTCCGCTGTGATTCGGTCCTTGCGAAGCTGCTTTAAGTTGGAAATAGAAGCAGTTATAGCACCGGCACCAACCTCTTCTGCTCGACGTGTGTCGCCCTGTGACTCGGTAAAGTTGCGCTTTACTTCGCGTGGGGCCATCAAACGAATCTGAGTGCCAATAGTAACAATGTCGGTGATTGATTCTTGTACACCACATGTTGTGTTGACATCAGTAGATTCGCTGGTTGTGCCACTATATGCAGCTTTGTATACAATGCGTAGTCTTCCGGGGTATACGTTCTGGTCAAACTTGATAGCAAAGCCAGAAGCAAAGTCGTCAGTAGGAAGATCGCGAACAAGTTTAACCTTTCGTGCGACTGGGTAGTCGTCATTCAGGTAACGCACAGAAACGCCAAGAAGGTCGATCATGCTCGTTACTCCAGCAAGGCCAACCATTCTATCTGTTCCGTTGTACGTGTAGTCAATGGTCTTGACCTGGAACAAACCGTTCATTGGGGAAGACAGATCCATTAGCTCATCGTTTATTGCCTCAAGGACCTGAGCACGGGGAAAGCGTGGGCTAGCAGTAATGATTGCGCCAGATGTGTGGGCAGCCGCCGTAGTTCCGGCGTACCCACGCTGAACAGTCAAGGTCTTTGATGCCGTGTCTGCTTCCCAGATGTAGAACATCTCCGAGTCAATTTCAAATACCTGGCCAGCACGAAGAGACTCAAGTGCATACGTAGTTGTGACACTCGTCGCAGATGAGTTGATTGTAGAAGCAAGCTTGTTGCGTGCCTCCACTGTCCCCGATAGAAGCTGTCGCAACGTCCTGTCAATAAGGGTTGCAGTAGTTGTCATTTACTTCTTTTTCTTGGCCATCTTTTTTGCCATAGGCTTGTCTTCTTTTTTCATGGACTTCTTTGAGGCCATTTTCTTGTCGGCCATACCAGGCTTCATTTTTCCGTACATCATGATTGCTCCTTAGTTGTTGTTGTGAAATCTTACCATTTTACTTTGTTTGCCCAATAAGCTGCAGACATCTTGCCCTTTGCAATGTTCTTGGCATGTCGAGCCTTGAATGCTTTATTTCTTGCTGATCCATCAGGTGAACCCTGCACGCCCTGTTGACCAAATCGGATTAGCTTTACCTTCTCGCCAGACTTGGCAAGTACGGCATGTGACTTTGATGCACCCGGAGTCTTCTTTGGTTTGTTGTAACCAGCAAACTTCTCACCCCTGTATTCGATGGTCATTACTTGATCGGCCCTCCATAAACCCAGGCATCACATGTCCTGTCACCTGCACACTTAAAGTCAAATATCTCACAGAACCCAAGGTTTGCTTTGTCAACAACCTCTGCAGCCACGTTTCCTGGTTCATCCCCAAGACCTTTCTCAATGCATGAGATCATCTTTGGTGTCTGTATAAATGCAGCACAGTTCTTGCAACGAGAAGTCTTTGCTACATCAGACGTAGTCTTGAATATGGCGGCTTTCTTGTTCCAGAACTCGTTACTTGGTAGCTTGGGATTCATGGGGCCATAGTTGGCTTTATCGATTGCGGTCTGTCTATTGTCTAGGTTGACAGTAATATCTTGCGTTGCCGGAGGACATCCGTTAATAAGTTTCTCAGCCACTACTTCTTCTTTTTCTTTTTGGCTACTGCTGCTTGTTCCGATAGACCAATAGCAATAGCCTGCTTGCGCGATGTTACTTTGTCACCAGATGAGGACTTAAGCTTTCCGCCTTTGAACTCATGCATTACTTTGCCCATTTTGTCTGTCTTTTTTTTCATATACCCAATCCTGTCTCGACTTGCCACTTGTGTTCTGCTTTTTTCTCCACCTCAGCAGCACCATCAATGCGCTTTGGTTGTAAGCCTTCATTGCGTAAACGCTTGTATGCTGGCATGTCCTTCTGCCAGTTGCGCTCAGTCTTATTGATGCTGTCAACATTTTGACCACGAGTTGTAGTGGTATTCATGCCCATGCGCACACCGGAAACACGACAAGCAAAGCAGCCATCTACATCTAGGGTTGGGTGGGTCTGTTGGTGAATCACGATATATAAGCTCCGTATCCAGCTGTAGTTAGTTCTTCTACCTCTGTGTCATCAAGGAATATGTTGTGTCCACCAAGATATGCCCTTGTTGAGTTACCGTATCCCGGGTCATTGATTGTATACGATCCATCGGACAGGCGGTAAAGGTTCTCTGCTCTTACACCTTGAGGCACGTGAGCAAACAATCTGTCGGCCCTTCTGTCACCGTAAAGGTCTGCCCACGCGTACAGGGTTGTGTTTGGAACACGGAAGATCCGTGACTTAATCCAAGTAGCATTGCCACTTGTTGACCCCTGGCCTGAAGCTGTTGCTGTTCTTGGAAGTATTTCAATAGCTGTTGCAAACTCTGATCCAGAACCAGATCCTGTTGCGGTTCTGTACATTATTGCATTGCTTGAAATGGTGCTAGATCCAATGCCGGATCCACTCGCAGTTCTTAGTGAAGACTTAGCTCCAACTACTACGGCTGAACCAACACCAGAACCAGTTGCAGTTCTTGGACTAGTTATTAATCTTGTGGCTGACTGAGTGCCAGCACCAGAACCAGTAGCAGTTCTAAGTACTGTGAGTAGTCTTGTCGCTGATTGTGTTCCAGTTCCAGAACCAGTAGCAGTTCTAGAGAATGTTAGACCAACATAAAACTGTTGAGTACCAACGAATGGTTCGGTGAATCCGATTACCTGTGTTGTAGGCATGTGGGGTTATTCCCCTACCGACTAGTCGAGGGACAGCGTAAGGGTTGTGATCTGGAAAGTGTCTCCGGCTGTCACAGCTGCGGATGAAGAAAGAGCTCCAGTCCACAAGCAGTTGCCAGAAGTTGAGGCATCCCATGCAGACCAGTGTGTATATGTCTCAGTTGTGCTCACGTTGGTCCATGTAATTGCTGCAGAAATTGCAATCGATCCAGAGGAAGCAGCAGACCAAGCAGCTACCGTTCGAGTCGCGTTTGTCGCAGCTGCAGTAGTTCCATCTTCACCAGCATCTGCAGTATGGAGCTTGATGTAAACAGCCGATGGGATAGTCCAAGCAGCCCTGCCTGTGACGTGATCCAAGATCTTAAGTTCTGCGTAGTTAGAGATTGACATGTAACTCCTAGTTCTTAATTAGTATAGCAAAGCCCCTCCGCCTAGTACGCGGAGGGGCCTTACTGATTACTGCTATGTAGCTAACTACTTAGCTAGCGTTTGCACCGATTGACGATGCTGACTCAATACGACGCAATGAAGCCTCGCGGAAGCGGCCGTAGCCACCGAGCCAGTACCAACCAATTGGCATCAAGCGCATGAGCAAGTCGGTCACGTTACCGCGAACAACCTTAGGCATTGCGCCGTTTCCATCCTGGGTGCTGAATGCCTTAGCAAGAGCCTGACGACCCATGATAAGAGTTGCATACGAGTCACCCGTTCCAGCTGCGCCAGCGCCGTTGAATGCATTAGCAAACAATGGAGCGCGTGGGGTTTCGATGAATCGTACTGATTCAAAGAGACCAATTTCACCGTTGTAGATGCCGGTTGGGTCAACGTAGTTGGCTGGCGTGCGCCATGCTGCTGCGTCTGTTGCCGTGCGGAAGTCGTACGAAACGTCTGGGTGGATGAAGCCGATGTACGAACCGTTGAAGGTTGGAACGTTGGCCTTACGCAAGGCAGCTACCTGCTTGCGAATGTCGTTTGCTGACAGCACGTCAGCGACAGCCAAACCTACACGGCTTGACTTGCCACCAGCGTAGGCCACGTTGTCGCCTGCAGCAAGAACTGCTGAAACAACTTGGTCCATCGAGTCACCGGCGTTATAGCCGATAACGTTTGCTGCTGCTGCGTCTACGTCCAAGAACGCTGTGCCACGGAGCTTAGCTGTGGTCACAACGGCGTTGCCGTATTCTGCAAGGGTGACGGTCTTCTGGCTGTCCGAAAGGGCAGTAGGAGTTACGTCGGTCACTTCGTTCAACGTGCTAGTCGCTGCTGCGATGTCGTTGAAGATAGTGAATGTTACAGCGCTTCCAGGCATTGCCTGAGCTACTGGTTGTACGTCTGCTGCCTGATCGAACAAAAGCTCTGAACGCAATGCAAAATATGCAAGGCGATCAAACGCAATTTGATCTACAGACAGTGAAGACATTTGGGTTTCGCCTGCCATGTTATTAGTTCCTTAATTGAGTTAGATGATGTTGGTTTGGTTGGCTCGCGCCTGGGCCAGTAATTCCATCACTTCTCGTTCAGATTTGGCGTTAGAGATTCGTGAAGCAAAGTCAACTTCTGGCTCACCCGAATCGCCTACTCGTGCTGCATTTCCCATTCGGCTCCACGCCTGCTGTTCGGCTGGCGCTACCTGCTGGGGTGCTGGTGCACTTTGTTGCGGTGTTAAGTTAAGTTTGGAAGCTGCAGACTTGATGGCTTCAGCAGAGATTTCACCGTCGTAGCCTTTGATGAAGTATTCAGCTACCGGGCTTGACAGGTCTACACCTGCTTCCACGAAAGCTAACTTCCTCTTGGCTGCTTCAGCATCTACTTTCAGCTGTCGAAGTTCTTTGTTCTCTTGTTCCAGTTTCTTCAGATGTGATCTGACCGGATCTCGAGTTTGCTGCACTTGGTCTTGAACGTCCTCTTCATCGTAGAAGCCTTGTTCTGACATGACCCACTCCTTCTGCCCACGCTTGGTTGGAGGAACCAAACGGCTGCTTAACTTATACACCCCTAAGTGCACATTGAAACCGGGGGGTTTTCCAATGGTTAGTTCCTGGTGGAACTGTTAAAACTATATCACACGCTTCCTAGACCGGATTGAATTGATCCACCAACTTGACGTTGAGTGAATCCTCCACCTCCGCTAAGGCCAGCTACTTTCTGTCTCTTAAGTTCATCGAGCTTACGTTTTGCTTCAGCGTCGGTACCAAGTGCAGCGCCAGCAATCTGTTCTTGTGACAGACCGGCTTCCGATGCAGCAGCACGTCGAAGCTCACGCATGTTTCCTACTTCAGTAAATGCTGTCTGCTGTACCGCCTGTGTGATTCCCTTGCGGGCTACATCTTCGGCAAACGAAACGCCAAGGTTGAGTCCAGCTGTTCGCTGTCCCATGGCAGATGTAAGTGCTGCCTGTGCTTGGATCTTGTAGTCAGCTGCAGTCAGGTTCTTTCTAGCCTGTTCAGGGTCAATGAAGTAGGCAAGGATATCGCCGTCGGTAAGACCGTACATGGTCTTCAGTTTTTCTGTAACGTCTACTGGTGCATCACGAACAACGGCGTACGCGTCTTTGAGCCTGTTGTTTAGTTCGTATGCAGATACATCACCACCAATAAGTTTGTCCAGCTTTTCCTGGGTATCCATGAAACCCTTTGGAAGACCA
>Ga0209297_1000913_pt1 | contig 17760 bp, 16 predicted proteins | sample S_130805_MF_Meta_FD_187322 | JGI IMG/M metagenome (GOLD analysis project Ga0209297, IMG submission 187322) | Freshwater microbial communities from Lake Simoncouche, Canada to study carbon cycling - S_130805_MF_MetaG (SPAdes) (version 2) | ecosystem: Environmental > Aquatic > Freshwater > Lake ... | reverse complement strand
TTCGGCATCAAGGCGCTCGAGAAACTGCCCGGAGGCTTTGGTATCGTGCTCGATGACGTGATGGCGGCAATCTACGCGAACCTCGTCCTGCATGGCATCGCCCTGCTTTGGAAGGTCCTCTGATGTCCTTGCGCTGCGCTCCAGTCGACACCGCGGTCGTCCGGGTGACGGGCGAGGACGCGGCGGCTTTCCTGCAAGGGCAGTGTTCGGCAGATCTCCGTGGCGGCGCGCTGGCCGATGCGCTTTGGCTCAATCGCAAGGGCCGGGTGCTCGCACATACGATTGTCTCGAAGGAGGCCGATGGCTCACACCTTTTGCTTTGTCCGCATCTTACCGCCGAAGCGCTAATCGCTGTCGTGACCGCGAATGTCATCGCTGACGACGTCGTGGCGACCGATGAATCCACGCTTTGGCAGAAATGGATCGCCTGGGGTGCGGAGCCGGCGAACGCCGACGTGAAGGCCTTCGCGACGAAGCGTTTCGGTGTCGACGCCTGGGACGTGCTCACGCCGGTCGGCGCTGTCGCCCCCGGTGAGCCTGCTTCGCTCGCCGAGCTGGATGCCCTGCGCGTCGCCGCCGGCGTTCCTGCGGTGCCGGCCGATTGCGGGGCCAATGAATTTCCCCAGGAGTGTGGTCTCGATGCCTGGGTTAGCTACACCAAGGGCTGCTACCTGGGCCAGGAAGTCATGGCTCGGATCCAGTCCATGGGTTCGCTGCGCCGCATCCTCCGTCGCGTGACCGGGCCGGTGTCGGTCGGGCAGGAGCTGAGGACGCCGGAAGGTAAGGTCCTGGGCACCGTGCGTTCCGCCGCTGGTGACGTCGGGCTGGCCCTGGTGTCGGTCGATCTGCCTGAAGGGTCGGTCATCGGCGAGGTGCGCCTCGGTGCTCCGGCGCTGATGCCCGCGCGCTGACCTGTTTCCGTTTGCGGGCGGGGGTGCCGTCCCGTATAGTGGCGGCGATGGCTTCTCCCTTCCATTACCAGGAACCTTTCCCGCTGGGCCCCGATACCACGAAGTATCGTCTGCTCACGAAGGAGCACGTCTCCGTCACGGAGTTCGCAGGCCAGCCCATTCTCAAGGTCGCCCCGGAAGCGCTCACGCTCCTCGCCAATCAGGCGTTGCACGACATCAATTTTTACCTCCGCACCGAGCACCTCGAGCAGGTCGCCGCAATCCTCGCGGACAAGGAAGCCAGCGACAACGACCGCGCCGTCGCGCTCGCGATGCTGCGTAACGCCGAGGTCGCCGCGAAGGGCGTGCTGCCATTCTGCCAGGACACCGGTACCGCCGCCATCACCGCCAAGAAGGGCCAGCAGGTCTGGACTGGCGGCGACGACGCCGAAGCGCTCTCCCTCGGCGTGTATCAGGCCTACGCGCAGAACAACCTGCGCTACTCGCAGCTCGCCCCGCTCGATCTCTACAACGAGAAGAACACCGGCACGAACCTGCCGGCACAGATCGATATCGCCGCCACGAGCGGCTCGAAGTTCGAGTTCCTCTTTGTCGCCAAGGGCGGAGGCTCTGCTAACAAGTGCTACCTCTATCAGGAGACCAAGGCCGTCCTCAACCCCAAGTCCCTCGTCAAGTTCCTGACCGAGAAGATGCAGTCGCTCGGCACCGCCGCGTGCCCGCCGTATCACCTCGCATTCGTCATCGGCGGCACTTCCGCCGAGGCGACCATGAAGGCCGTCAAACTGACCTCGACCCATTACTACGACGCGCTGCCGACCTCCGGTAACGAGCATGGCCGCGCCTTCCGTGACATCGCGCTCGAGGCGGAGCTCCTCAAGGTCGCGCACCAGCTCGGCATCGGCGCGCAGTTCGGTGGCAAGTGGTTCGCGCTCGACGTCCGCGTCGTCCGCCTGCCGCGTCACGGCGCCTCCTGTCCGATCGGCCTAGCCGTCTCCTGTTCCGCCGACCGCAACGCCAAGGCCAAGATCGACAAGGACGGCATCTGGATCGAGCAGCTCGAGACGAATCCCGGCCGCTTCATCCCGGCCGATGCCCGCAAGCATGCCGACGCCACCCAGGTCGTGAAGATCGACCTCAACCGTCCCATGGCGGACATCCGGGCCGAGCTCTCGAAGTATCCCGTTACCACGCGCCTCGCGCTCACCGGCACGCTCGTCGTCGCCCGCGACATCGCGCACGCCAAGATCCGCGAGCGCCTCGAGAAGGGGGAAGGCCTCCCGCAGTATATCAAGGACCACCCCGTCTACTATGCCGGCCCCGCCAAGACGCCCGTCGGCATGGCTTCCGGTTCGTTTGGTCCGACCACCGCCGGGCGCATGGACAGCTACGTTGAACTTTTCCAGAAGCATGGTGGTTCGCTCGTCATGATCGCCAAAGGTAACCGCGGCGAGGCTGTCACCAACGCCTGCAAGGCCCACGGCGGTTTCTATCTCGGCTCCATCGGCGGCCCCGCCGCCATCCTCGCGCAGGAGAATATCCGCAAGGTCGAGGTCATCGATTATGCCGAGCTGGGCATGGAAGCCGTCTGGAAGATTGATGTCGTCGATTTCCCCGCGTTCATCCTCGTCGATGACAAGGGCCACGATTTCTTCCGCGAACTGCCCGGCGGCTGCGGCATCTGCGGTCCCTGAGCCGTTGACGGACGCCAGCCGGGGTGTATCCAGAAAGCATGCCCCTGATGCTTACCCTAGCTGCATTCCTGTGTGCCGTCGACCTCATGAATTATCATGACATGAAGATGTTCGCGAAGACCCGCGAAGAGGCGCCGGAGCTTTATAAGAAAGGGTCACCGATCACCTACCTCGACGCCAAGGATCCGCCCATGCTGCTCGTGCACGGCACGGCGGACGTCACCGTCCCGCTTAGCCAGAGCGAAACCTATGTCAGAATCGCCAAAGAGAAAGGCGCCCCTTGCGTGCTCGAGGTCATCCCTGACGCACCGCACACCTTTGACCTGCAGCCCAAGCAGCGCGACCTTCGCCCGCTCGTCACGGCCTTCTTCGACCAGCACCTCAAGGGTAAGTTGGCCAAATAAAAAAGGCGCCCGAGTGGGCGCCCTTTTTATTTGCGATCAACCGACAGCTCAGGGCTGCTGGTTGTAGGTCGATTTATCGAAGGCTAGGGCCGAGCGGAAATAGAAGTCCGTGACCGGGATGGCGAGGCCCAGGCCGAAGCCCACGCCCTTGCCGAAGCGTTTCGCGATGCGCTGGCAGAGCCAAATCCACCAGGCGGCGAGGAGGACGAGGCAAAGCACCTTCGCGCCCTTGTCGTGGGCCTTGAGGAACGGAATCACCAGCAGCAGCGGGAGCGTCCACCAAGCCGAGAGGCCGGCGATGCGGGTGAGAATCACGTGGTGGTAGACCGGGATGAGCGCCTTCCAGCCCTCATGGCCGGCCTTCTCGAAGATCAGCCAGAGTCCGCGGATACTGAAGACGAGGGCGGCGACCAGGGCGACGGCGAGAAAGCAGACGACGAAGATCTTGCCGTAGACTTCGGACGGGACGTCGGCAGCGAGGAGGGAGGCGAACACAGGGGTGAGGTTCATGACGTCTTTTCTAGGCCAAGCCTGAGGGGAGTCTACTGGCAATCGCCGCCTTATGGCTTAGGCGTCGCTTCTTGTGGCCTTGGGTATCCCTGTAAATGAGAAGGGCACCCATTCGGGCGCCCTTCTCATCGCATGGACGGTTCAGTCTTATTTGTCCCACTCCAGCGCACCGCGCTTGAACTCGTAGGCGAGGCCGAGGACGAGGACGCCGAGGAAGACCGCGGTGGCAGCCGTGATGGCGATGCCGGCGGCGAGGAACTCGCGATAGACCAAGGCCCAAGGCACGAGGAAGACCACTTCGATGTCGAAGAGGATGAAGAGCATCGCCGTCACGTAGAACTTCACGGCGAAGCGCGGGTGCGGCTTTCCTTCCATCGGGAGGCCACATTCGTAGGCCTTGTCCTTGATGTAATTGCCCTTGGCGCGCTGGCCGAAGAGGTGGCTGACGATCAGGATGACTGCGGGGATGGCGAGACCTAGGACGATCTGCACGAGGGCGGGCAGGTACGTGCTGAGGGACTGGGATTCGGCGGCGGCCATCGGTAGCAGACACAAAAAAGCCCTCGCCTCGGGAGGCAAGGGCTTTTGCGAAAGGGGCCTTATTTGACCTTAATTTCGGGCGAAGTGATAATAGCCGGGGACGGGCCGGGAATCTGGATGGTCGGCGCCGTGGGTTCGGCCGCTGGCTGCTGCAGGCCTTTCTTGAAGTCGGCCAAGGAGCCGGGGACCTGCTCGGCGAGCCAGGCAGGGGCGACGAAGGCGGCCTTCTTCGAGGTGGCGTTGACCTTATGTTTGGGGTCGGAGTGTTCGACGCGCACGAAGACCTTGCCGGGATCGTTGGGTGACGTGCCCGCGAGTTTCGCGAACGTCAGCGTGGCGGATGCGCCGTCGAAGAGCGTGAGTTTCACCACGGCCGAGCGGGAGGCCTTCGCGGCATCCTTGTCGTCGAGCGCGACGGCGTCGGCGGCGCGGATGGTCGCCAGCGTGGCGACGATATCCTCGATGGCCGGGCCTTCCTTGCCTTCGAAGAGCGTGCCGAGTTCCTTGCGAGAGAAGGCGGCCTTGCCGTCCTTCCATTCGAAGCCGATGGATTTGATCTCGGCGGGTTTAGCTGAGAACAGCGTCAGGTCGACCCACGAAAGCGGGTCGCCTTCGAGGTAGCCCGAGAAGTCCGTACGCACCGCGAATTCCTGGCCGGCGAGGCGGGCGCTGGCGCCGAGGCCGTCTTCCGTCGGCTTGCCGAACTGGATCGTCGTCGGCTTGCCGTCGGGGCCGACCAGCGTGAGCGTGGTGTCGGCGAGGCCGAGTTTCTCGAGGCGCTTGGGATTCGCGGTGAGCTGACCGAAGTTATTCGCCTTCTGCAGTCCGCGGATGAGCGGTAGTAGGCGGTTCTCGACGTCGGCCGGGAGGGAGAGCTTCTCCTTCACCGTCCAGCCTTCAGCGGACTTCTCGACCGTGACACTCTTGTTGTTGGCCTTGATCGTGAGCGACTTCGCGCCGTCGAGCAGGGCGGCGGCGACGAGCGGCTGCTTGCCGGCTTCGGTCTTGGGCGCTTCGCGGGTGAGACGGACGACCGCAAGGGCGATCAGCCCGAGGACGAGCGTTCCGATGAGCAGGTTCTTATTACGCATGGCGGATTACGAAATCTTGCGGCGACGAGCCAGGGTGTAGAACAGGCCGAAGAGGAGGGCCAGCGCGGGGCCGGCGAGCAGGTTGAGCACCTGCAGGCGACGACCGAGGGAATTGACGTCTTCGCTGAGCCCGCGGCGGATGACGCGGCGTTCTTCGGAGAGCTTGTCTGCCTCGGTCTGGAATTTCTCGATCTCGCGCTGCATCTCGGGCGTGATGACGATGCCCTTGGCGGTGACGCCGCCGGTCTGCTTGGAGAGTTCGGTGATCTTCGCGTTGGCCTCCTCGAGGCGGCGTTCGATCTCGTCGAGCTTCGCTTGGTAGCGAAGTTGGGCGACGCGTTCGAGGTCTTGGACCTTCTTGAAGGGGCGCAGCGAGGTTCCCTTGGAGCGGAGCGTAACGAGTTCGTCGCTGCCGCTGAGGGTCTCGAGGGCGCTGACCACAAAGCCCAGGTTATCGTTGATCGGTTCCATTGCGGCCTGACCGCCGACCTGGCGCTGGCGGACCGTGAACGGGTCCATCATGAAGTCGGAGTCCGCGACCACGAAGAGACGGCCGGGCTTCGCGCTCTTGGCGAGGTGCGGTCCGGGCAGGGGCTTGGCGACTGGCTTCGGCGGCTGGCCGGGTGGCGTGGGCTCAGGCTTGCCGGGAGCGGGCGCGCCCTTCGGGAAGGCCGAGACGAACTCGCCGGACACGGAGGCCACGAGCACGCGGGACTTGCCGTCAGTCTTGAAGGACAGGGCGACCTTCTCGAACGGACCGGCGTTGGCGGAGGCGACGTCGATGGCACCCATACCAGGTCCGCTCATCGTGACGAGGGGTTCGAACTTCAGACTCTTCTCGGCGCCAGAGATCAGGCCGATCGAGCCAGCTTCCATGAAGGCGAGCTCGCGGAGGTCAGTCGTCAGCGGCGATTCCTTGGAGAACGCGGCGCCGCTAGCGGCGAAGGCCGGCTGGTATTGCACAGGGTCGCCGCGGGAGCTGCGGATCGTAACCGAGCTGGCGGAGTCGCCCATGACGGCGTCGAGGTCGACGTTGACGCCCCAGGCGCGGAGCAGGGCAGGGTCGCTCGCGGCTGTCAGGGCCATCGGTGCCATCATAAAGGGCATGTTGCCCTGCGAGAACTTCTGGATGCGCGAGAGCGGGTCGACGGCGGCGAACACGGGCCCGCCCTTGAGTAGGAACTGGTCGATCGCGTAGGCGAGCTGCTCATCGATGTGGTGGGCGTGGACGAGCGCGACGACCGCGACGTCCTTAGGTAGTTCGCTCGCGGTGGTATTGAGCGTGATCACTTCGTAGGTCTGGCTGAGCTCGGCCAGGAGGAAGTCGGCCGGGCCGGCCTGCTGTTCGCCGCCCTGCGGGACTTGGTTCGTGATCGGAAGCGAGCTGATGAAGGCGAGTTTCGGGCGGTCAAGGCGCGAGGCCGAGGCGATGAGCTTGGAAAGGTCGAACTCCAGGAAGCGTTCGCGCGAAGGGTCGAGCATCGGCAGGGCCTTCACCGTGTCGGCCTGCTGAGCGGTCAGGCCGAGGTAGGCGCTGCCTTGGGCCGCACGCATCGGGGCGATACCGTGGCGCTGGGCGCGCTGTTCTTCCTTTGTGTCCGGGCGCGGATCAGTGACGATCAGCTTCACCTTGCCGCCGGAGGCCGCGACGTATTCGCGGAGGAGCGTCTCGATGCGGCGCGAGTAGCTTTCGAGGTACGGACGCAGCTTCACGTCGGAGCGGCTGACGAAGAATTCAAGCGTCACCGGGTCGTCGAGTTTGGTGACGATACGCTTCGAGCCCGGCGAGAGCGTGAAGGTGCGGTCGGCGGTGAGGTCGGCGCGGGCGGGGACGGCGCTGGAGATGAGGTTAACGAAGAATGCCGCCGCGAGGACGGCGAAAGTGGCGAGCAGGGCTTGGGAGCGGTTCATGGCTGGGGTTTCCGGTTAGCGGCGTTCGACGATGATGGTGCTCAACCCGAGGCCGGCGAAGGCGACGGAGAGGAAGTAGGCGATTGGGCGCACGTCGACGAGGCCGAGCGTGAACGGTTCGAGGTTGCGCCACAGGCCGAAGCGACGGACTTCGTCGACACCGGCAGAACCGAGCAGGCCGGCGAGGAGTTCGTCGAAGACGCCGTAGCCGACGAGTACGAGGACGAAGCAGGCGAGGAAGCCGGTCACGAAGGCGATGACTTGGCTGCGGGTGAGGGCCGAGGCGATGGCGGCGATGCCGAGGCAGGCGCCGGCGCAGAGCAGCGAGCCCGCGTAGCCGGCGATAATCACGCCCCAGTCAGGGTCGCCGAGCCAGCCGACTGTGAGGGCGACGGGGACGGTCATCAGTAGCGCGCAGGCCAGGAAGAGCCAGGCGGCGAGGAACTTACCGAGGGCGGCCTGCCAGACCGTGATCGGCCAGGTCAGGAGCAGCTCGATGGTGCCTTGGCGGCGTTCTTCGGCCCAGAGACGGGCGCCGGCGGCGGGAGCGAGGAACGCCCAGAGCCACGGATGGTAGAGGAAGAAACGATCCAAGCTGGCGATGCCGGATTCGTAGAGCCCGCCGACGAAGAACGCCAGGGACACCGCGAACGCGTTGAACACCGCGAGGAAGACGTAGGCCAGCGGCGTGCGGAAGTAGCCGGCGAACTCGCGGCGGACCATGGCCGTGAAAGGCTTGAGTCCGGGTGAGGAGGATTTTTCGGAAGAGGACATGACGATGAGATTAGGCGGTGAGCTGGCGGAAGACGGCGTTGAGGTCGGAGCCGCGCGCGAGGAACTTGTCGCGGGACTCGTCGCAGCGGACTTCGCCCTTCGCGATCACGATGACGCGGGTGCAGAGCTCGCCGACTTCCTCGAGGATGTGGGTCGAGACGATGACGGCCTTGCGGGCGGCCATCTCCTTCAGGATGCGGCGCACCTCGAACTTCTGGTTCGGGTCGAGGCCGTCGGTCGGTTCGTCGAGGATGAGGACCTCGGGGTCGTGGATCACCGCCTGGGCGAAACCTACGCGCATGCGGTAGCCCTTGGAGAGAGTGTCGATTGTCTGCGCGGCGACTTCGTTGAGGCGGCAGAGCTCGAGCGTCTGGCGGACGCTTTCGGCCGGGTTGGCGAGACCGCGCAGGTCGGCGGCAAAGCGGAGGAATTCGCGCACGGTCATCTCGCCGTAGGCGGGCGCGCCTTCCGGCGAGTAGCCGAGGTGCTGCTTGGCCTGGACGGCCTGGTCGGCGACGTCGAAGCCCGCGATCACCGCGGCGCCTTCGTCGGCGCGGAGGTGCCCGGTGAGCATCTTCATCGTGGTGGATTTGCCGGCGCCGTTAGGCCCGAGGAATCCGACGACCTCGCCGCGGTCGACGGCGAAGGAGACGGAGCGTACGGCGCGGATGGCGCCGTAGGACTTGGACAGGTTCTTGGCTTCGATGAGGGGCATGGCGAAAGATTAGCGGTTCTGCGGGGTGCCCATGACGGCGAGGCGGATACCCGCCTGCTGGAGGCGCTCCGCGATGCGGATGATCAGCTGCTGGTTGAACTCCAGTTGCTTCACCGCGGCGGCAGGGTGATACCAGTACATGAGGCGGATATTGACGGCCCAGTCAGCGAACTCTGTCACGTGGACGAGGGGCGGGTGGCTGGACTCGAAGCCTTCATGGTCGATGAGTAGCTCGCGGACGATGGCGACGGCCTCGCGGACCTTCTCGGCCGGCGTGTTGGCCTCGAGGTGGATGAGGTCCTGCGCGCGGATGAAGTCGCGGCGGGTGATGTTGACGATCGAACGGGTAGCGAGGTCGCTGTTCGGGATGACGAGTTTCTGGCCGTCCAGCATCATGATCGTCGTGGAGCGCAGGCCGAGGGACTCCACCTTGCCCTCATGGGAGCCGATATTGATGATGTCACCGAGCGTGAAGGGCTGGTCGACGATGAGCATCACCGCGCCGAAGACGTTCTTGATCGTGTCCTGCGAGGCGAAGGCCAGGCCGACGACGGCGCCAGCCAGCAGGCCGAGAATTGCGTCCGAGGACTTCGGGTCGATGATCGAGATGGCCTTGAAGGAGCCGACGAGGACGACCGCGATGCGGATGACCGTGGAGAACATCGGGACCAGGATGTCATCGAGTTTGTTCTCGGTCTGGTCGGCGACCTTCTGGGCCCAGGCGATCGGAATGGCGACCATGTAGAAGAGTGCGGCGGTGTGCGCCAGAGAACAGAGGAAGGTGCCGCTCGTGACGGCGAAGCCCAGCCAGCCGATGTGGGCGAGGTAGGGCTTCGTGTCCTTGATGAGGAAGAGCAGGGTGTAGGCCGGGAGGACGTAGGGGAGAGACTTGCCGAGGGCGGCGACGGCGGCTTCGGCGATCGGGCTGGCGCCGAACTTCGTCGAGATCCAGCGCATCAGCTTGCTGGCAATCCAGCCGACGAGGTAGGCGACCGCGACGAAGCCGATGGCGTGGATGATGATGTTGCTCCAGTCTTCGGGCGCCTTGGCGACGACCTTATGGATATCGCCGATGATGAAGTTGTCGGCCTGGATGGCGGCGGGGGCGGCGGCCGTGGCAGGGGTGGCGACGGGGATGATTTGGGCGAGCGACATGGCGGGGGCGATTTGGGCGAAGGGCTATGTAGGCGGACGGCTCCCGTATTTCAAGCGTCACCGAGCCTCCAATCCGCTTGATGCGGGGCGGACCCCTTGCCACGCTGGGGGACCGGAATGAGCGAAACTAGCGAAAAAAAGCCCGCCAAGCCCGTGGTGCTGACCTGCGCCCAGCCGACCGGACGCCTCCACCTTGGTAATTACCTCGGAGCGGTCCTCAATTGGGGCCGGATGCAGGACGACAACGAGTGCTATTTCGGCATCGTCGATCAGCACGCCATCACGGTGCCGTATGTCCCGGCCCAGCTCCGGGAAAACACCTATTCGTGCCTGGCCCAATACGTGGCCTGCGGTCTCGACCCGGCCCGGAGCCGACTCTTCGTCCAATCCCACGTCATCGGACACACCGAGCTCGCCTGGATCCTTGGCTGCCTCTGCCCGCTCGGTCAGCTCGAGCGCATGACCCAGTTCAAGGACAAGTCGCGCAAGCAGGAATCGATCGACGCCGGCTTGCTCTTCTATCCGGTGCTCATGGCGGCGGACATCCTGCTTTATAACGCTTCGCTCGTGCCGGTCGGTGACGACCAGAAGCAGCACCTCGAGCTCGCTCGCGACCTCGCCGAGAAGTTCAACCACCGCTACTCCGACACCTTTAAGGTACCCGAGCCCCTCATCTCGAAGGTCGGCTCGCGTATCATGTCCCTGCAGGACCCGACCGCGAAGATGTCGAAGTCCGACCCCAACCACTCCGCGACGGTCTTCATCACCGACCGCCCCGAGGACGTGCGGAAGAAGATCATGTCCGCCGTGACCGACTCTTCCGCCGACGTTCGTTCCGGCCCCGATAAGCCCGGCGTCACCAACCTGCTTTCCATTATGTCCGCCTGCACGGGACGCTCGGTCGCCACGCTCGAGTCCGAGTTTGCCGGCAAGGGCTACGGCGACTTCAAGAAGACTGTCGCCGACGCCGTGGTCGCCACGCTCGATCCCGTCCGCGTGCGCTACGACGAGCTCATTAAGGATCGCGGCGAACTCGACCGCATCTTCAAGTCCGGCGCCGAACAGGCCCAGGCCACCGCGTTCCGCACGCTCTCCAAGGTCAACCGCAAGGTCGGCTTCGTCGAGCGCCCACGCTAATCACTCCCTTACCCCGCACCCCCATATGAACCGCGAACTCGAGAAACTGCTCAAAGAAAAATGGTTCCTGGTCGCCGCCGACCTGATCGCGGTGATCGCGATCCTGGTCGTGATGCCTGATAAGCGCGATGGCCTGGATACCTTCCTGATCATGTGCGCCATCCTCGCCGCCTCGTTGATCGTGGTCATCCCGGTCCTCAATGACGGTGGCAGCAAGCTTGAGCGCCAGGCCGAGCAGGCCCGTCTCCGCGCCAAGCTCGCCGAGGAGATTGACCTGCAGCGCGACAACGTCCGCGCCGGCAACGAAGCCCTGAACCGTCGCATCGCCGAGGTGGAGATGTCCGCGCAGAAAGCCGCCGAGGCTTCCGCCGTGGCCGTCGCCCAGCGCGCGTCCGCCGAGATCAATGCTATGAAGGCCGCCCTGGCTGCGCTGGAGAAGAAACTCCAGGAAGCCGACGCCAAGGCCCAGTCCACCGAGGCGCTCGACGAGTTGTCCGACAAGGTCGATGCGTTGGCCACGACCGTCCGCGCCGTGGTCGCCGACGCCGACGAGGCCGTCGAAGCGGCGGGCAAGGCGAAGGCCGAAGCCGCGCAGGCGCTCGAAGCCGAACTCAAGTCCGTCCGGGATGAACTGAAGAAGGCCACCAAGTCCGCCGAAAAGTCCCTCGATAAGGTCGAATCATCGCTTGAAGCCATCCGTGAAGAGGTGCGTGAGATCCGCGCAAACCCTCCGGTGGCCTCCGCTCCTAGCAGCCCGTCCGTGACGGCGTCGGAGACGGAGGCCGTGTCCGCCCCTGCTGAGGTTGAAGAGGAGGAAGAGGAAGAGGAAGACGAAGAGGTCATCGAGGAGATTGAGGAAGAAGAGGCCCCCGCTGCTTCCGTTCCCGAATCATCCGTCGCCGGCACGGGTACCGCGCTCATCGTGAACCTGATGATTGGCATCGGCAACAAGCCGTTCGTCCGCGGCACCGGCCCGGGCCTGAGCCAGGACAAAGGAGTCCCTATGAGTTTCCTCGGTATCGGACGCTGGCAGTGGGTCTCACCGGATCCCGAGGCTCCCGCCACCGTTGAAGTCTGGAAGAACGATCAGTCTCCGATGGGCGAACCCCTGCATATTTCCGGCGGCGAACCGCTGGAAGTCGACGAAGGCCACTTCGGCGGCGTCTGATATGCTGAGCCTCCTGGCCGCCTGCGCGTGGTTGGCCGCGGCCGAGCCCGTGCCGCCGGCGCCGGCGCACATCTTCTCAAGCGACACGCCCATCGCGTTGGTCGCCGGGGAGAAGTTGACGGAGGTTAGCTTCGTCGCCGCACACTGCGTGGCCTTGCAGCGACATCTCGAATTCGCGCTTAACCTTCCGCCCCCGCCGCCCCCGCTCGCGCGGCTCGAAGTGGCGGACATCCCCGGTTTCGCTCCGCTTGAGACGAGGGTCGGCGCCGGCACGGTGCTCGTCGTCGTTCGGCTGGGTGACGGACTGGAGGCTCCCGGCCGTGCGGCCGAAGCGGCGGCCCGCGCCTGGCTGGCACGGGTCGCGTTGGTCGCGGGTAAGCCGGCGAACGCGAGCGAGCCGTGGGCGCGGCAGGCCTTGGCCTGCGAGGTAATCGCGCAGCTGCGTCCGTCGATGAACGATTACTGGTATCGCGAAGGGCGGCAGGCGATTCCCGCTACATTGGCGGACATCGTGGCGGGCAAGGCACCCGACCGGGAGGCTTTCCTTTTCTGGCGCGCCTTGCGTCAGACGCTCGGCGCTCCCGTCGAGCAATCCAAGGCGTTGATTGCCTCCGCCCATGGGGATTCCGTCCTCAAACTACTGGCGGCGGCGGCCAAGTCGCCTGACGAATGGTGGCTTGTTCATCGCGCCGAGCTGCTGCTCTCCCGTGCCCCCGTCAGCCTCGGCCTGCACGAATCGGCGGAGTCGCTCGACGACATCTCTCGCTTCGTCTTCGACGTTGGCCATGGCGACGAACTCATCTCGGGCAACGACCTGCCCAAGCATCGCGCCCTGCCGGCCGTGAAGGCCAGCATGCAGGGGCGACTCTCCGGACTGCGTCGCGAGATCCTCCGCCAGAACCCCGTCTTTCATAACTCCTGGCGTACTTTCGGAGCCTGGCTGGAGCGGTTCCCCGAGGCCAAGCCGGAGGAGCTCGCGGCCTTGTGGGCTGAGTACCAGCAGGAACGGAAGCTGGCCGACGAACTGCGTCGGGAAGTGGAAGCCGCGATGAACTTAGTCGTCCCGGCCGCCAAATAGGCGGGCAGGGCGGCTTAGTTCGACTGCTTACCGTCGACCGTCTTCGGCAGCATCTGGTCGGCCAGGGTCACGCGGAAGAGGTTGATGGCCATCCAGAACACGCCGGCGAGGCAGAGGCCGCAATAGGCTGCGCCCAGAAGGACGGCGGTATCGCCGCGCTCACCCCAAGGCACGTGCTTCTTGAGGATCGAGGTGATCCAGACGAAGAAGACCACCGTCAGGACGAGGTCGATGACGACCGCCTGCTTGGTGATGAGCTTGGGCTTCATGTTATCCATGGGGTTGCATTGGTGCGTTTCCCGTCCGCCCTGTCAATCCCGCCTCGCCCATAAGGGGTTCGGACCCCATCTCCGCCCTTGCCTCGCTGGCATACCCGTTCACCCTGCCCGCCCCGAGGGGTGCGTAAGCCCTTCACCGACCCACTTTATCACGTCAAAAATGGCCGAAGAGCTCAAGGATACCCTCAACCTGCCGGTGACCGACTTTCCCATGCGGGCCGGCCTGGCCGAACGCGAACCCGTCCGCATCGCCCATTGGGAGCGTAACGGTCTCTATGGCCAGATTCAGGCCCGGGCCGCCGGCAAGCCCGCCTTCGTCCTCCACGACGGCCCGCCTTTCACCAACGGCGACGTCCATATCGGCACCGCCCTCAACAAACTGCTCAAGGACTCCATCCTCCGTTATAAGTCCATGCGCGGCTTCCGGACGCCTTACGTCCCCGGCTGGGACTGCCATGGCCTCCCGATCGAACACAAGGTGATGAAGGAACTGCAGGCCAAGAAGCAGTCGCTCGACGCCCTTGGCGTCCGCAAGGCCTGCGCCGAATTCTCCGCCGCCTATATCGAGAAGCAGCGCGGCCAGTTCAAGCGCCTCGGCATCCTCGCCGATTGGCAGTCTGAATACCGCACGATGGATCCGGCATATGAAGCCGAGATTCTCAAGGGCTTCGCGTGCTTCGTCGAGAAGGGCTTGGTCTACCGTTCGAAGAAGCCGGTGTATTGGTCCATCCCTTGCCAGACCGCGCTCGCCGAAGCCGAGATCGAATACAAGGACAAGCGCTCTTACTCCGTCTGGGTCGCCTTCCCGGTTGCTGATCCTGCCGCCAAGCAGCTCGCGCCCGCGCACCCGCTGTCCGTCGTCATCTGGACCACTACGCCGTGGACGTTGCCCGCGAACCTCGCGATCGCCGTGCACCCCGAGCTCGAATACGTCGAGGTCCGCCATGGCGACCGTTCGTTCCTCGTCGCTTCCGCGTTACGCGAAGCGTTCGTCGCTGCCTGCGCGCTCGAAGGCGCCACCGACGGCTTCAAGGTCAAGGGCCGTGCGCTCGAAGGCCTCCAGCCGCACCATCCTTTCATCGACCGCGCCTCGCCGATCGTACTCGCCGATTACGTCACGACCGACGCCGGTACTGGCTGCGTGCACACCGCGCCCGGCCACGGCCTTGAAGACTACCAGACCGGCAACAAGTATGGCATGGAGCCTTATTGTCCCGTGCGCGACGACGGCACCTACGCCGACGACGGCAAGGTCCCGGCCTCGCTCGTGGGCATCACCGTCCTCGAGACCGACGGCAAGAACCCCGCGAACATCGCCGTGCTTGAACTGCTCAAGTCTAAGGGCGCTCTGCTCAAGGCACAGAGCTTCGAACATTCTTATCCGCATTGCTGGCGCTCCAAGACGCCCGTCGTTTTCCGCGCGCTCGACCAGTGGTTCGTCGGCCTTGATCGCGGTGACCTGCGGAAGCAGGCCCTCGCCGCCGTCGGCGACGTGAAGTGGATCCCGGCTTCCGGTGAGAACCGTATCCGTGCCGCCCTTGAAGGCCGTCCGGATTGGTGCATCTCGCGTCAGCGCGCCTGGGGCGTGCCGATCCCAGCTTTCTATTCTCCGTCCAAGGGCGAATCCTATCTCGACGACGCCGTCGTCCGTCACGTCGCCGAGCAGGTCGCCACGCGTGGTGGCGATTGGTGGTGGGCCTCCTCCGTCGAGGAAGTCCTCGCCGGCGCCCCCGTTCCCGCCTCCTGGCCCAAGGATCTCCGCAAGGGCACCGACACGCTCGACGTGTGGATCGACTCCGGCTCCAGTCACCTCGCCGTTTGCGCCAAGCATAAGGACCTACACTGGCCGGCCGACCTCTATCTTGAAGGCTCCGACCAGCACCGCGGCTGGTTCCAGTCCTCCCTCTGGACGGCCATCGCCGTGAAGGGCTCTGCGCCGTATCGTGCCGTCCTCACGCACGGTTTCGTCGTGAACGAGAAGCGCCAGAAGATCTCGAAGTCCGACGGTAAGCCACAGACCGCCGACGATTACGTCAAAAAGTACGGTGCCGACATTGTCCGCCTCTGGGTCGCTTCTGAGAACTACCAGAGCGATATCCCGCTCTCCGACGCGATCTTCGAGACGATCTCCAATCAGTATCGCAGCATGCGTAATTCGCTGCGCTACCAGCTCGGCAATCTCTTCGACTTCGACGCCGCCCAGCACGCCGTGCCGGTGGAGAAGATGACCGCCATCGACCGCTGGGTGCTCGTCGAGACCGCGAAGCTCGTCCGCGAAGTCACGGACGCCTGCGAACGCAATGAGTTCCACCGCGCCGCCGCGGCCCTCGCCGGCTTCACGACCGGCACGCTCTCTGCCACCTACCACAACGTGGTGAAGGACCGGCTCTACACCACCGCGCCCGACGACCCGATGCGCCGCTCGACGCAGACCGCAATCGACATCGTCCTGCGCGCCTACCTAAAACTCATCGCTCCGTTCGTACCGTTCACCGCCGACGAAGCCTGGTCTCACCTCAACGCCAAGTCCGAGTACACCGACGCTTCCAACGTGCACCTGCAGGATTGGCCCGCGATCGATGCCCGCTGGGAAGATGCCGCCGGCTTGGCCGCCCATGCCGCGGTCGCCCGCATCCAAGCCTTGGCCGCCCAGGTCAACGTCCCCATGGAGCGCCTACGTCAGGATAAGAAGATCGGCCAGTCCCTTGAGGCCTCGGTTGTCGTGACCGGCGACGCGGCAGATGCCGATTTCGCCCTGTTGGCAGCCCAACAGGCCCTCCTGACCGAGCTTTGGATCGTCTCCTCGGTCCAGCTCAAGCCCCAGCCTGGCGCCGCCTTGGCCTTCGCCGTCGATAAGGCCGAAGGCGTCCGTTGCCCCCGCTCCTGGCGATGGGTCCCCGCACTTGTGGAAGCCGGCAGATTTGGTATGGTATCCCCACGTTGCCGCGAGGCTCTCCTTTCCAAGTACCCGCAACTCTAACCCTCCTTTCCGATGCCCAAGAAAAACGATTCCAAGAAGTCCGCCAAGAAGCCTGTGCCCGCTCCCAAGGCCAAGGCGAAGCCCTCGGCCAAGCCCGTACCGAAGCCGCTCGCCAAGGTGGCTCCTGCCAAAGGCAAGCCGGCCGCCCCGGTCAAGGCCGTTAAGGTCGTCACAACTCCGGTCGCTAAAGGCAAGGGTGCCAAGGCTACTCCGGTCCTCGCTGTGAAGAACGCGAAGGGCGCCGCCACCACTCCCGTCAAGGGTGCCAAGGGAGCGAAGGCTCCCAAGGTCGATCATGCCGTCCAGAAAGGGCTGCTGAACAAGCACCGCGACGAGCATCATCAGTCTGACGCGCTGGTCGTCGTTCCGCGCCCCAAACTGCAGTTCTACACAATCAACGAGCTCAAGTCCTATCTCGAGAAGCGCAATAAGTCCAAGTCCAAGCTCAACGTCTGGGTTCCCGACGAGGAGCGTAAGGCGCGCGAGAAGGCCGCCGCCGCCGCTCGCTCGCAGGGCAGCCGCTCGAACAATATCGCTACCGCTTCCATTTCCGACCTCCTCGGAGGTTCCAATCCTTTCCGTAAGGGTGAAGGCTTCGTTGACGAATCCAAGCAGGTCCCTGAGAAGTTCCGCCGTTACTACCGCCTCTTGGTCGACATGCGCGATGCGCTGCACAAGGGCCTCGCCTTCCACTCTGAGTCGGCCCTCAAGAAGTCGGGCAAGGACGATGCCGGTGACCTTTCTGGCTACTCGCAGCACCTCGCCGACGCCGGCACCGACACCGCCGACCGCGACTTTGCGCTCTCGCTCATTTCGAATGAGCAGGAAGCCCTCAAGGAGATCGCTGACGCAATCGAACGCATGAAGAAGGGTTCATACGGCACCTGCGAGATCACCAGTAAGCCGATCCCGGCCGCGCGCCTGATCGCCGTTCCCTTCACCCGCTATTCCCTCGAAGGCCAGAAAGACCTCGAGCGTAACCGTCGTGCTCATCGTCGCCGCGGCGGTAATCCGCTCGGCGAGATCGGCGATGAAGTCGGCTTCGGCACGGGTGGCGGTGGGAATGAAGACGAGCCGAGCGATTCCTGAGCGGCCTTCGGTCCATGCTATCTCGCCTCCGCCCCTATCTGTCCTTCTGGGCGGTCTGCGTGGTTGCGATCGTCGTGGACGTCGCGACCAAGCTGCTCGTCGTCCGGCACATTCCGTTTGGGGCCTACTTCTCCAACGATCCGGCCCGTCCGCCAATCATACTGTTCGACCGGCTCTGGATTGTGCATGTGGGTAACAAGGGCGCGGCCTGGGGTCTCGGTGCCGAGCATGACGTCCGCCCATTTCTCATCTTCCTTGCGCTGGCAGTGCTCGCGCTCGTCTGGCGCTGGCGCCAGCCACTCCTGCGCGAGCTCCAGGGTGGCCAGCT
>Ga0209297_1000911_pt1 | contig 17783 bp, 13 predicted proteins | sample S_130805_MF_Meta_FD_187322 | JGI IMG/M metagenome (GOLD analysis project Ga0209297, IMG submission 187322) | Freshwater microbial communities from Lake Simoncouche, Canada to study carbon cycling - S_130805_MF_MetaG (SPAdes) (version 2) | ecosystem: Environmental > Aquatic > Freshwater > Lake ... | reverse complement strand
AAGACTGTTTTCTACTCTGGTATGACTGTGTTGGTTACTTTGTTATCACTGACATTCTTCCCACTGCCGTTCCTAAAATCATTTGGATATGCAGGTGTATCAGTTGTGGCACTTGCAGTAGTCGGTGCAATTATTGGTTTGCCGCCAATTCTTGCCCTGATGGGATCAAAAATTGATAAAGGTGTAGTCCGACGTTCAGCAATTACACCAAAGGAAGATGGCCGCTGGGCAAAGACCGCTCGTCTAGTGATGAAGCGTCCGGTTGCTGCAGTAGTTCTCTCTTTGGTAATCCTTGGAATCATGGCTGCGCCAATTACAAACATTAAGTTTTCACAAGGTGATGCACGAATGTTGCCTGCTGACAATAAGGCAGCTGTTGCAACAGCGCTTCAGGCAGATAGATTTGCTGGTCAAACTGGAAATCCGATTGAAATCATCATTCGAAATGGTTCAGACAAAATAGATGAAATTAATGCATACGCAGCAGAGGTAGCTAAGGTTCAAGGAATCGTTTCTGTATTACCTCCACAAACAATTGGTAAAGATGTTCGCGTAGTCGCATATCAAGAAATGTTGCCAAGAACCCCTGACTCACAAGCATTAATTCATAATGTTCGAGATGTGAAATCTCCAGCTGGAACATTGATCGGTGGAGTTGCTGCCGATTACACAGATTCTCAAGATGGTATTTCACGTACCCTGCCGTGGGCATTGGCCTGGGTCATTCTCTCCGTTCTTGTCTTGATCTTTATTTTCACAGGTTCAATCATTTTGCCGATCAAGGCAGTACTACTTAACTTTCTTTCCCTTGGCGCAACAATGGGAGCACTCACGTGGGTCTTTATCGACGGAAATCTTCAGTGGCTAATTGGATCATTTACGTTAACTGGAACTGTTGATACTTCAATTGTTATTTTGATCGCTGTAGTTGTATTTGGTTTATCGATGGACTACGAACTCTTCTTACTTTCCCGGATCCGTGAAGAGCACTTAGCAGGAAAAACCAATGTGGAGTCTGTGGCTGTTGGTCTACAAAGATCAGCTCGCATCATCACAGCGGCGGCACTATTGCTTGCAGTCGTTTTCGCCTCATTCATCACTAGCGGTGTCACATCAATTAAGTCCATGGGTTTTGGTGTTGCACTTGCCGTGATTCTGGATGCAACCATTGTTCGAGGTCTCTTAGTACCTGCACTTATGCGTTTATTTGGTGAGCGCAACTGGTGGGCTCCTAAGTGGATGCAGCGATTTACCATTACTCACTAGTTGCCTTTAGGCTTGCAACATGGATCTAATCGCTTCCCTGCAATGTGCTGATCAGCCTGGCATCGTTCACGCGATGACCTCAGCTGTGCTTGCTTGTGGCGGAAACATTATTGAGAATCAGCAGTTCACAGATCCCAGTACAAATACCTTCGTGATGCGCACGCGCTTTGAAACATCACAAGGCCTTGACGGTGCTGAGAAGAGTTTGAATGAGGGATTGGCTAAGTTCAACCCGTCATTACATATTCGACCTACTGCACAAAAGCCACGAGCACTTGTCATGGTTACCAAAGAAAGCCACTGCTTGCGCGATCTTTTGTATTTAGAAGAGCTCGGTGAGCTCAACATTGAAATTCCGCTTGTGATCTCAAACAGAGAAGATTTACGCACATTAGTTGAATCTCATGGAATTAAGTTTCTATATCTCCCAGTTTCTGCAGAAACTAAGGTTTCTCAAGAAGCAGAGATTTTGAAGCAGATCAGCGAACTAAAAATTGATTTCGTAGTACTTGCTAGATACATGCAAATCATGTCCAAAGAATTCTGCAATAAGTTGCCAGGCAAGATTATTAACATTCACCACTCATTTCTTCCTGGATTTAAGGGTGCAAAGCCATATCACCAAGCTCATGAGCGTGGTGTGAAAATCATTGGCGCATCTGCCCACTTTGTTACTAGTGATTTAGATGAAGGACCAATTATTGAACAAGATGTCGCACATGTGACTCATGTCGCTACACCTGAAGAGTTAATCGCAATTGGTCGCGATATTGAACGTAGAGTTTTGGCAAAAGCGGTAAAGTTTTATGCAGATGACAAAGTATTTATTGTTGGAAAGCGAACTGTAGTTTTCTCTTAATATTAAATGCGTGTCCCCGGCGGGAGTTGAACCTGCGACCTACCGCTTAGGAGGCGGTTGCTCTATCCACTGAGCTACGGGGACTAAACACCAGACATGCTCCGCAAAGATTAGCGGTGCTTGGCAAAGGTTAGCGGTATAGATAACCTTCCCCTGAATCCATATTGGGTTCGAAAACTACCCGAAAGGCCAACCATGAGAGCGCTCGTTATCGGCGCAGGCGGAGTTGGCAGTGCAATCGCAAATATCGCATCCCGTAAGTCATTTATCACTGAGTTAGTTATCGCTGATTACGATGCTTCAAAAGCGCACGCTGTCACCCAGAAAATCCAAGACCCACGATTTACTTCAGTGGAGGTGGATGCCGGCGATCTGGTGGCTCTTGAAGGATTGATCAAGAAGGTCAATCCTGATGTAGTTATAAACGCTGTTGATCCACGTTTTGTTATGCAAATCTTTACTGCTTCACAAAAAGCTGGCGTGAACTACATAGATATGGCGATGTCACTTTCGGTCGCTCATCCAACTGATCCGTTTCACAAAACTGGAGTCAAGTTGGGTGATGAGCAATTTTCACATTCATCTGAGTGGGAGAAGAACGGGAAGTACGCACTTATTGGCATGGGCATAGAACCAGGGATGAGTGACATTTTTGCTCGATATGCTCAAGATTTTCTTTTTAGCGAAATTGACGCAATCACAATTCTAGATGGATCGAATTTAACGGTAGATGGATATGCCTTTGCTCCTTCATTTTCAATTTGGACAACAATTGAAGAATGTTTAAATGCTCCTTTGATTTGGGAAGATGGAAAGTGGCACACCGCTGAACCTTTTTCGGGAGCGGTGACCTTTGATTTCCCCGAAGGCATCGGCCCAGTTGAATGTGTCGATGTGGAGCATGAGGAAGTTGCTTTGATTCCACAAAAGATTAAGGCAAAGAAAGTAACGTTCAAGTATGGACTTGGCACTGATTTCATTAACACTCTAAAAACAATTCACTTACTTGGACTTTCAAAGAAGGAAAAGGTTAATTATCGAGGAATGGAAATTGCACCAAGAGATTTCCTAGCTTCACTCCTTCCTGATCCTGCAAGGATTGGACCGATTATGCATGGCAAGACTTGTGCAGGTGCACATGTCTCTGGGCTTAATAAAGAGGGAAAGCCATATGCCTGTTACATCTATAACGTTGTTGACAATGAATGGTCGATGAAAAATTATGGTGATCAAGCAGTTGTGTGGCAAACAGCAATTAATCCAGTTATTGCAATGGAGTTAATTGCCAATGGCATATGGAGTCCTGTCGGTGTTGTTGGTCCTGAATGGTTAGAGCCAAAGCCATTCTTGGATCTGATTGAGTCTTATGGAAGTAGTTGGCATATTCGGGATGAGGATCCCGCAGGAATCGGGGCATAAATGGCATCGTGGGCGATAGTCACCGGAGCGACATCTGGAATCGGCGAAAGCTTTACTAGATTGTTGGCCGAAAACAATTACAACGTTGTTTTAGTCGCCCGCGATATGCCCCGCCTGCAAGATCGTGCTCGTGGATTACAGGAAAAGTTCAATGTCCAAACCCACATAATTCAAGCTGATCTATCTACTGATGCAGGGTGCGCCGCTGTTGAGCAATACATCGCCAACAATCAGGTCGATGTATTGATCAATAATGCTGGTTTTGGTTTAAACAAAGCTTTCACAATGTCAGACCTTCAAGCTGAGCAGCAAATGTTTGATGTGTTAGTTCGTACCCCAATGCGCCTCATGCACGTTGCTCTGCCACTAATGAAGCAGCGCAACAAAGGCGTTGTCATTAATGTGTCTTCAGTCGCAGGCTTTATCGCTGGTGGCACCTATAGCGCTTCGAAGTCATACCTGACCGTATTGTCTGAATCACTTCACACCGAACTTGCTGACACAAATATCAAGATCAGCGCCCTGTGTCCTGGATTTACTCGAACCGAATTCCATCAACGTGGTCGCATGTCCATGAAGGGGTTGCCCAGCTTCATGTGGCTAGATTCTGACAAGTTGGTTGCAAAGGCGTGGAGCGATGCGCTCAAAGGTGAGGCGGTATCGATTCCGGGTTGGCAATACCAACTCCTAATGTTCGTGATTCAGACTCTTCCGCGTTCAGTCATCAGAAAAGTTGGAATGAACCTGAGAGCAAAGCAACGAAAGTAACGGTCATACCTACTTACTCTCGGCGCGTTTTCAGTCTTCTTTCAGCACCCAGTCGCTAAGATTGGCAGCATTACAACGGAAGGTTCTTTCATGTTTCGCAAAATCGCATCATTGTCAGTAGCACTCATTGTCGCCGGTGGCGTCATGGTGGCTGTTCCAGCCGAGGCAGCAGCCAAGATCTCAAATGGTGTTGCCTGCACAAAGTCTGGTGCAACAACAAAGACAAGCCTTGGAACATATAAGTGCGCAAAGAACCCACTCGTATCGAGCACAAAGTTGACTTGGTTATCAATTGATTGCCTCACTGCAGCAAATGATGCGGTAAAGGCTCAAAAGTCAGCTGTTACAACAGCTGAAAACTTTAAAGCGCAACTTCCAGTAATTGATCTTGGTATTACTACTGAAACGGCAAATCGCGCAGAGCTTCAGAAAAAGTTAGATGATGCGACGCTTCGACAGACAGCGGCCCAGGCGAAATTAGCAGCTGCTAAAACTGATGCCGACAAGAAATTACTCACAACTGCTGTTGCATCTTGGACCTCAGCAACACGCGCCTACGCAAGCAAGATTCGTAATATTGATTTAACTATCAAGAAGTTAGAAGCTGCAAAGTTGGCCGGAACAAACAAGCCTGCAGAACTTGCAGCAAATATTGCTGATGCTCGCGAGAGCGCAAAGCTTATTTGCACTAAGGGCTTCTAATTACCTAACTCTTCACGAAAAACCCGCTGCCACATAGGTAGCGGGTTTTTTACTGCCTATGGCTTCCCCTATTACCTATTGCCTTGGGTGTTCTTATCCTTGAAAGCATGCGAGTGGTCAGATTCTCAGGGGCTTGCCTTCTAGCTTTCTATCTCCTGCTTCATACCTTTGCTCCATCAGCTTGGTCTGAATTGTTTGCATACAACATCGCACCAATTGCCGCCATCATGGCAATTTCTTTAGCACCTCACATAAGTGATGCCCTTGCCAAACCAACTACCGCAATTGCGATTGCGGTTTGGACATGTGGATCGGCAATAGCCAGTGCTGGTGCATTCATTTCGATTCCAAATGTCTTGAGCGCCGTTACTAACTTCATGTATTTACTGTTCTATCCCTTAGCGATGATTGGACTGCCACGTCTGCTCGCAATCAAGCAGAAGCTTTCGCTCATAGAACTCGTAGATTCCACCATTTTTGGCCTAGGCCTAACTACCTTGGGTTCTGCGCTAATTATTAAACCGGTTCTTCCACATTTTGATGGCAATACACGTGAAACCTTCTTTGCAATTATCTATCCCATCGCAGACTTAATACTTGTGTGCGTTGTGATCGCGACTGTTTCGATGCAGGGCTACTCACGGCGTGGCTACATGCTTTCCACCGGCGTACTTGTTTTTGCTTTGACCGACTTTCTCTATCTATTGCAACACATCAACGGAAGTTATCTCATGGGATCCATCTTTGATGTGGGCTGGATAATCGGGCTGCTGCTCATCGCAGAAAGTTTCTGGCAACCAGGAATTGATATCAAAGCACGAGATGGAGTTAGTCCGATCCTAATTTCAATTTCAGTTTCTCTCAGCGCGACCTTACTGGCGTTAATTGCAATTCGCCCGGAGTTTTTTCCGCGCTTCATTTTGATGCCAGCAATAGCCACTTTGGCACTTGCCTTTATCCGCATGGCAATTGCATTAACGCAAGCTAAAAACATAGGACAGGAACGATTGTTGGCCAGAACAGATGAATTAACAGGACTTCCTAACCGTCGTCGATTGGTTACAGAGATTGATAGCTTTATCGAAAAAGAAGGTGCGCTATTACTTCTTGATCTAGATGGATTTAAACCAATCAATGATGTCCATGGACATGAAACTGGAGACAAAATTCTCCAGCAAGTTGCCTTGAGATTTGAGCGTGCATTGCCACAAGGTGCATTATTGGCAAGACTCGGTGGCGATGAGTTTGGGGTTCTCTATGAAGGTGGCCATGACAGTGCTGTTGAAGTTGCTTTGGCGCTGAGAGCAACGCTGTCATATCCATTCCACATCAATAACAAGGAAATTCAATTAGGTGTCAGCATTGGTGTGGCAAAGAACAATGGAGAAAAAGACTTACTTCTGCGCGCAGATAATGCGATGTATAAGGCTAAGCGTGAGGGCCTAGGGGTTTGTCGGCTTTAATCTCCTGCAAGCGAGCAAGGGATTCATGTCGCTCAACTGCATGATCGACGATCCGCTCTGGGTATCCGTTGCTGTAACCATCTAGGAACAACCACGGTTCATGAATTTCAGCTGCTGAAAGGTGTGCAAGCTCTGGCACATACTTTCTTATGTAATCACCATTTTCATCAAAGCGTTTGCCTTGTTCAATGGGATTAAAAATCCGGTAGTAAGGGGAGGCATCTGTGCCGCATCCTGCAGTCCATTGCCAGCCGTGCGCATTAGATGCAACATCGTAATCAACTAGATGATCGGCAAAGAATCGCTCTCCTATTTGCCATTCAAGGTGCAAGTCTTTAACCAAGAATGACGCCACAACCATACGGGTGCGATTGTGCATCCAGCCTTCAAGAACTAGTTGTCTCATTGCTGCATCTACAAATGGATAACCCGTTTTTCCTTCACACCATGCTTTGAACTGCTTACCGGGCTTGTCATATCGCATCTCTTTAAACTTTGGTGCGTAGTAATCGACATCTGTTTGTGGATTGTTAAAGAGAACATCAGCATAAAACTCTCGCCAAGCAATCTCTTTGCGGAATGTGTCGTGCGCCTTGCTTTCTCCAAGATTTTCAAGAAGTGTTCGTGGATGAATCTCGCCAAACTTCAAATATGTACTCATCTTCGAGGTGCCATCGATTGAAGCAAAGTTTCGATTTTCATCGTAACTATCTAAGCCATTTTTCGTAAACTCATGGAACCGCTTAAGTGCAGCAGCTTCACCTGCTTCAATAACATGTACGCCCGCAGGCATAGGAAAATCGGGAAAAGCGCGGTATTTATCTGTTGGTTCCACAACATTAAACTTCTTCGGTGTTACAGCCGGTGCTCTGTATCCATGTGTTCGCCATCCCTTATAAAAGGGCGTATATACCTTGTATGGAGTCGCATCACTTGGCTTTAAAACTCGTCCAGGAGTAACTGCATATGGGCTACCAGTTCTAACTAACTTGATGCCTGCAGCTTCAACTCGAGCATCTCGTTCTGCTCCAAATCGCTCGTATTCGGCAGATATGTGAACCTCTTCAACGCCGTGCTGTGCAATGAGTTCTTTAAGTACTGTGACTTGATCGCCCTCAATAATATGTAAGCGATTTCCAAGAGATTCATCGAGTGCTCTTAGTGATTGGCCCATATAGGCCAACAATTTTTCGCCAGCTTCATCAATTTGCTTCTTATCTAGAATAAAAAGAGGTAACACTTGTTCGGCTGATTCAATAGCCGCCAATAAAGCTGGGTGATCATTGATCCGAAGGTCGCGACGAAACCAGATGATTGAAGTTTTCGGCAAAGACATGGGATGATTAAATCATCATGCAAGAGATTAAGCGCTTCCAAGTTCGTGGGGTTCCGGGGGAAGTTGTCCGGGCCCAATTTGGATCCCGCATAGTTGATTATTGGATTCCAAAGGGCGGCACAAATCGTCTATTGATCGCACACGATGGCCAGAATGTATTTGATGGCAAGACATCGACTCATCGCGGGCAAACCTGGAAAATGGCTCAAGCTGCAATTCATGTTAGCCAAGAGCTTGGAATCAATCCCCCGGCAATTATCGCGGTGTGGCATTCATCCACCAAGGAAAATCCATGGGGACGAGCGCAAGATTTAGCGCCGCAAAGATTCTTTACACAAGATGCATACATTGATCCAAGATGGAAACTCAATGATCCCTCTTTTGTTGTTAAATCAGATGACTACCTTGATCAAATTTTCAACACGATAGTCCCAGCAATTTTTCCTCAATCAACTCCTGAAAAAACAGCAGTGATTGGTGCAAGCATGGGTGGTTTAGCAGCTCTGTATGCGGCAATTACCCATCCCGATAAATTCACAACAGCACTAGCACTTTCTACCCATTGGATTATTAGCGATCAAGAGTTTGCCCGAAAGATGATTGAGGCACTTCCAATTACCCACAAGGTTTGGATGAGCCGTGGAAACAAAGGTTTGGACGCTGAATATCCACCGCTTCAAGACTTCGTTGATCAACTTATGGTGGCACGCGGATTTGGCAACCGTTATATGACTAAGGCCTATAACCGAAGTGGTCACAACGAAAGATCTTGGGCAAAGTATTTACATGAACCCTTAAGGTTTTGGCTTAATACTTAACAGTGTAGTTAATTACCTTTGAGCTCACCTTTTCACCAAGAGTATTTTTTGCAATCGCAACTATTTCAAACTTAGTGCCTGACTTATATAAACGATTATGAAGGAATACTCTGTGTAGCCCACCAGCAACATTGTCATCTTTAAAGGTGCGACGATCTGCAGTACCGAGTATTTGCCAACTCTTACCTGGCTGACGAATCGCAAAAGTTACTTCTACGAAGTCATCTCCCGGCACCTTTGCAGATAGCGCACTCCAACCTGGTGTTGAGTAATCAGCCTTTGGGTTCAATAAAGAGATGGACAACTTAGTTTGGGGGGTGAACAACGAATCTGCCTTTAGTACTACCCAGCCGCGTGCAGGAAGAGAAACAGACAGTGCCTGTTCCGCAGCATCAACTGTGGCTTTTCCTAAGAGAGCGCTCCACTTAGAGCCCTTGGTAGAGACATTAAAGGTTGCTTTTTGAGGTTCATCATTTGAGTTGTAAGCAACAACAATCTCCTGATTATTAGCAAAGCGACTGACTGCAAAGACTGAACCATCACCATGTCTGACTTGCTGGGAGCCAATTCGCAAAGCTGGGTACTGTGCGTATAAACCTTGCAACGCGGTGATGTTATCTTCCAATGGGTTTTTCACTGAGAATGCCGATGCATTTCCGATCGGCGATGCTCCAATTCGAAGCTCGCTCATCCATGCATCAACTTGTGTAGCAAACATATCTTGACGAGCGAGTTGATCGCCTCCTTCTCCGGTGAATCCTTTTTCATCACCGTAGTAAAGAACAGGTCCACCGCGTAAAGTAAAGAGCAAAGCATTAGCAAGTTGTGAGCGCTCAACTAAAACTTGCTGTCCATCACTTTCCGAGATTATTGCGATAAATCTTCCGATGCGCCCCATGTCATGATTACCTAAGAAGGTTGCAAGTGAGTATGCACTAGTGGTTGGAGTTGTATACAAATCATCTGCATTAAACAAGGTAATTAAATCTGCTGCACCACCGCCAGCTTTTGCAAATCTAGAAACTTTAGCTTGGAAAGGGAAATCCAAAACACTCGGAAATTTCTGCTCTGTGACGAAACTTGCAAGAAATGGAATGTCGGAGTCTGCGACTTCACCAAAGATAGGGAAGTTCTTCTTTCCAGCTGCTTTTGCAGTTGCCAAAACTTTTGGCAAAAATGCTTTCCAAAACTCTGGGTTTACATGCTTTGCTGTATCAACCCGAAAACCATCAATATCAAAACGTGTGATCCAACTAGACCAAAGATCGGACATTCCCTTCACTACTGCTGGTTTTTCAGTAAAGATGTCATCTAAACCTGAGAAGTCGCCTTCTGTAACTGATGTCCCCGACCAAATTGAATCTCCACGATTATGGTAGTTGGTTAAGTCATTTAAAAAGGCTGGCTTCTTAACGCTCTTGTCATATGTAGAGGTGCGAGGCACGTAGGCAAAGGAGTTCTTCACACATAACTGAGGGAATGAGGCTAAGCCTGCAAATTTGGCTGGGTCGAAGGCCTTGCCAGCGCATGTTTTATAGGGAAAATCAGCTGGTTCGCGGTAAGAGGTTGATCCGATCGTGTACTTGATGACATCTGCCGTGTGGTTTAAAACAATGTCCACAATTACCTTCATGCCTAATTTATGTGACTCTGAAACGAAGTTTTTGAAGTCAGCTTCAGTGCCGTAATGAGGATCAATAGTTGTGAAATCAGTTCCCCAGTATCCGTGATATCCGGCTGAGCCTTGCTGGACAAATTGATTGACTACAGGTGGAGTGATCCAGATAGATGTAAAACCAAGCCCGGCAATGTACTTGAGGTGTTGAGTTAAGCCCTTGAAATCACCACCATGATAGAAAGCTTTATCCGTTGGATCATCTCCGCCACCGAGTCGACCACCAGTTAGCCCGCCTCCATCATTGGATGGATCGCCATTTTCAAAGCGGTCAGTCATTACAAAGTAAACAGACTCACCCGCCAATGGGCCCCGGGCAATTGGTTGTGAGAGAGTTGAAAGATCCTCTGCCGCCTGAGTAGGTGAAATCAACGCAGTTGCAATCACAAATGGTGCTGTAAAAGTAATTAGCTTTTTCACTTAAGTTCCCAAACTCCTTGCACGGCTGAATCGGATTTAATCGAGAAAATCTCCCCGGTGACCTCTTGGCCATAAAGAGTTCTATTTACTCGATAGCCATAGCTACTCAAATCAATGGTTGCGTTTATTGCTCCACGAGAGACCAAAACCAAAATACTTTGCTTCTTTGATTCGCGCAAGTAAGCAATATAATCATTCTCAACTGAAACCCAACGTAGTCCGCCATGAATCAAAGCATCTTGAGTTTTGCGAAGTTTCACTAACTTCTTAACTTCGGCAAAGAATTCAACATCCCAGCCACTGCGATCTTCCCAGTTAATCGTGCGGCGAGCATCTTCGCCCCATGAACCTTCCAGACCAATTTCATCGCCAGCAAAAATCGAAGGAACTCCTGGGTAAGAAAGCATCATGGTCATCGCTGTCTTATGGGCTGCTATATCCCCTAAAACTACTGTTCTGAAGCGTGCCGTGTCATGGGAATCTAAAAGCATCATGGACGCGGTCAGTGAACGCCAAGGGATTGAAGAGTTGAACTCTTGAATGGAAGCTACAAGTTGCTTTCCATTAATCTTTGGCATTGCAAAAGGTAATCCTTGGAAGCCACCGGTGATTTCAGGGTTACGGTTGATCCAATTCCAGAATGGACGCATGAAACCTTGATAGTTCATCGCTCCTTGCCACCCTAAGCCATCTAAATCACTTGCCATGAAATCGCCATTTTCAGCAACTAGCCAGGTATCTGGATTTACTTCTTGCATAGCGTTACGAATTCCACGCATTACTTCAACATGGTGGTTTTCTGCACCTTGAACGCCAGTCATGTTTCCAACATCAATGCGCCAGCCCGCCATACCAAACTTTGGTGAGATCCACTTTTTAACAATTGAGTTTTTGCCTTCATAGACAGCCTTGCGTAGCGCTTTTGATGCGTAATTTAATTTAGGAAGTGATTCAAGCCCATACCAACCGACGTAACCCCACTTGATTGACTTATCCCAAAAGAAGAATGAACGCTCCTTTGATTTTTTATCTTTCTTAGCCTTTGCGAGCCAATCATGTCCAGCGCCGCAATGGTTAGAGGTTAAGTCGCCGAGAATTCGAATCCCTTTTTTCTTTGAAACCTTGATTAGAGATTGAAAGGCCTTATCTCCTCCAAGAATAGGATCTACATGATCAAAACTTGTTGCATCGTATCGATGATTGGAACGTGAAGGGAAAATTGGTGTGAAGTAGATTCCGTTAGCACCAAGTTCAGTTACGTGATCTAGGTGTTCTTGAACTCCATAGAGATCTCCGCCGTAGAGTTCTTGACCCGTGTACTTTCCACGTCCTCGAGGTAACAGGTTCCATTCGCGCGGATACGCCCAGTCAGGAGTGATGTTCACCTTGCCTGATTTGGCAAAGCGATCCGGGAAAATTTGGTAGAAAACAGAGCTATTTATCCATGCGGGGTTAGCTGGGATCGCAACTATTTGAAAATCATTATTGCTGTGAACATCGTGATCAAAGAGGCCACGAGCATTTAAGTACTCATACTTTCCATGACCAATAAAAGCAAAGCGGTAGCTATTTTGTAGGTTTAGAATCTCGACAGTTGTTTGGTACCAGGACTCAACTGAACCTTTTTTGGTTAACTTCATTTCGAAAATTCTTGGCTCACCATCGTGATAAATACGAAGCATCGCTTTTTCAAAAAGATAATCATTAGGAACGCGAACCTTTAGAGTGACCTTGTCGCCAATCTTTGGCGCACCATTACTTACATATAGATCGCTACCATCGTGGTGAGGTGTATTTTTGATCATCCCTTATTTGCTCCGGCTGTTAGTCCAGAAACAACATGCTTTTGTAAATATAGGAAGAGAATCATTACTGGTACGGATGCAATTAATGCTCCAGCCGCAAATGGTCCCCAATGCGCGTTGTACTGGCCATCAATGTACTGCTGCATACCAACAGCCAAGGTAATTGCATTTTGATTTCCACCTAAAATAACAGAGGTAATCAAAAACTCATTCATGGTTCCAATGAATGAGAGCAAAGTGATAACAGCGAGAACAGGACGGGCTAGCGGCAAGATAATTCTGAAGTAAATCTGTGCATGTGACGCGCCATCTACCTTTGCTGATTCATCTATTTCTGCAGGAATAGTGTCGTAAAAACCCTTGAGCATCCAAGCGTTAATGCCAAGTGCTCCACCTGCGAAAACAATAATCAGAGCTGTAGTTTGACCGAGTCCCAAGAAGGGGATGCTTTTGCCGAGATCTGCAAGCATCAAGAATATCGCGGTTGCTGCTAATAACTGAGGGAACATTTGAACCACAAGAATCGTCATGAGTGTTAATTTGCGGCCCTTAAATCGGAAGCGGCTAAGCGCATAAGCGGCGGTTGCCCCAATAAACATCTGCAAAATAGCGTTTGAGGCTGAAATTACGATGGAGTTTCGAAGCCACTTCAAATATGGCTGATCTGGATTTCCAAACAGGGTTCGGAAGTTATCAAGTCCAATATTGTCTGGAATCAACTTCTGAGCGCTGAGCGAACCCAAGGTGTCAAAGGAGGCTGAGATCATCCACACCAGTGGAAACAGAGCAAAAGCAACAGCAACAACACCAACAGCATGACGCCAGGCAATCTTCTTACCCCACTGCGCAGGAGTAAGTGGCTTTTGCTTCAAAATCTGATCAGTGCTCATGTCATATTCTCGATTGTTTTAGATTTCTTGAAGCTGTAAATAGACATTGAGGAAACAAGAAGGAAATTAAAGAATGAGACGGCGCTTGCAAGACCGTAATCATTTCCTTTACCTGCTGCAAAGGCGATCTTGTATGTGTAGGAGATCAAAATATCTGTATGGCCTGCAATACCACCGGATGAAATAATTGTTGGTCCGCCGCCCGTGAGCAGGTAAATAGCCCCGAAGTTTGAGAAGTTATATGCATAACTTGCAATCAGAAGTGGTGCCAATGTCATCAGTACAAGTGGCAACTTAATCTTTGAGAAGACCTGAAAGGGTGATGCACCATCGACTTGAGCAGCTTCAATTGTTTCAGTTGAAAGCGATTGAATTGCACCTGTTGCAATCAGGAACATGTAAGGAGTACCCGCCCATAATTGAACAAGCAGAACAGCAAACTTTGCTAACCATGGATCTGATAGCCACGGAATTGGACTCCCCAAAATTTTATTGATAACTCCATTATCGACATTGAACATTCCCGCCCACACCAATGTAGAAAGCACCGAAGGCATTGCGTAAGGGACAATTAAAAGTGTTCGATAAATCTTTCGAGATTTCATTCGTGGGTGATTCAGAACCAAAGCAAGCAATAAACCCAAAAAGAAGGTGCTTAGAACAACTAAACCTGCGTAAATGAAGGTCCAGGCCAAAACTTGGAGTAGTGGCTGGCGATAGCGCTCATCATTAATTACCTTAGAGAAGTTGCGCCATCCGACTGTTGTTGTCCAACCTGGTTCAATCTCTTCACCTGCAGCACTGACCATTGATCCATTGTCATCTGGCGAGTAAATAGTGCCGGTAACAATGTCCGTAACTGTGTCTTTTGCGGCGTCATATCTAAGATTTTGGGCAACGAGTTCAACGGCATTGATATCTGAAACCGAATAGAACTGATCATTTCCAATTGGAACTTTGTAATCATTAAATTCATCAAGAATGTTAAAAACTTCATCCTCTGATAAAACGGTGTAACCCTTAACCGCTTCGATTTTTCCATCACCGTTAAGTGTTAAATCCGAGCTAGGAACAGCCGAGTAACCGTCACGTGTACCAACCCCAAATCCATTAGCATCCTGAATAACAAGAGCAATCTTTTGTGTTGTGTTGTCGCGGACGACTTGCATGTAATTTGAGGTATCCCCAACTGGTGCAAATGAGTTGGATACCATCACATCAATGGCGGTTTCTTTATCTAAGAAGTGGCCATTGGAGTAATTAGTAAAGGCAACATATCCGGTGAAAAATGCCGGGTAAACCTGGAACATAAGAAGTAAAACAACTCCTGGAACAATGTATTTTGGAGCAATCCTCTTCTTACTTAAGAAAATAAAATCTAGAACTAGAGTTGAAATCACGAAATAGATCGCAAATATCCAAGTCTTATTGGAAATAAGAATTGGCACGCTCCACACAGTGAAGGCATTTAATGCCCCGAGCAGCATGATCTTCAACAGCAGCGCTGGAGTCTTATTGCCCAATCTCACGTGTCTATTCTCCTGATTGTTGAATTTAAAGAGAAGGGGCGCCGGGAAACCGACGCCCCTTATCCATTGCTAATTAATTAACTAATTGCCTTCTTGATGTTGGCTGCTGCTTGAGCAAAAGCTGCTGCTGCAGTCTGCTTTCCATCAGCAACGTTCTTCCAAGCATTACCCCATGAATCCCAAACTGAGTTCATCTGAGGAATGTTTGGCATTGGTGTACCGGTTGCACCGTAAGCACCGAAGCCAGCTACATCCTTGTTGTCTGTAACCTTTGCAGCTGCTGTCTTTAGCGCTGGCAAACGATCGCCAAGCTTGTAAAGAGCTAGCTGGAAGTCATCAGAGCCAGCTACCTGAGTTAGGAACTGACGAGCAACAATCTTGTTTGCTGCGAACTTGCTCTGCATGAAGCCGTTAACGCCCACGAATGGACGTGAAAGAGTTCCATTAACAGAAGGCACTGATGCAATCGCATATGGAATTCCTGACTTCTTGATGTTTGCAAGGTTCCAAGGACCAGTGATCATGTATGGAGCCTTACCTGCGTACCACTGTACGAAGTCATAGTTTGATGACTTGCTTAGAAGTCCGCTTGAGAAGTAACCATCAACCTTTGATGCATTAGCAGCAAATGCCTTTGAGTTAATTCCTAGATCCTTTGCATTGATACCTGATGCACCAACACCGAATACATATCCGCCAAGACCTGAGAACAATGGCATGTGGTGGTACGGATCTCCGTAAGGAACTTCGATACCGACCTTAGCTGTTCCGGCTGCCTTCAATGTCGCCCATGTCTTTTCTAGATCAGCAAAAGTTGTAGGGATTGTTGGTGAAAGCTTTGTGTTAACAATCAACGCAATGTTTTCTACGTTGTATGGAAGTCCGTAAAGCAGACCCTTGTATGAGAATCCTTGGATTCCTGATGCTGCATACGCACCCTTATCGATGTTGACCATACGATCTAGAACACCTGAAGCTGCAAGCTGACCAACCCAGTCATGTGGTCCAACTAGTAGATCTGGACCAAGACCCTTTGGAGCTGCAGTGATTAATTCATCTTTAACCTTACCGAAGTCCTTAATTACTACTGTAAGAGTTACACCATTCTTTGACGCCCATGAAGCAGCTGCTTCACGAAGAGTCTTTGCGCGGCTTTCGTCAGACCAGATGACGAGAGACTTTCCAGCTGCATTTGCTGATGGAACAACAAGTGCAGTGGCTGCAAGAACAGCGGTAGCTATGGCACTAATAATGCCGAGACGCTTTTTGTTCATTTATATCCTCCATGGATGGAATTAGCGCACACGAGGGCGTGCGCTGTGGGGGTTATTCCACTCTTTTATGCGTAAGTAAGCAAACCAAATGGCACTTATTCCTTGCTTTTAAGGGCTCATTTATCCGATCGTTATAAAGGGTTGGCGTTACATAGACAGTTACAGGACCCCCTGAAAACTCGCCCTAAGACCCGAAGTGGGGTTCGATAGGACCATGACCGACGAGATAGTTACCCGCGAAGAGATCAGGGCGATGCGTCGTTCCTATAGCGATGCCGGTTTAGAAACTTTGCCAACCGATCCCTTCGAAGCTTTTGCTATCTGGTTAAAGCAAGCACATGAGAACTCTGTGATTGTTGAAGCAAATGCGATGGTGCTTTCAACATTAGCAAGTGATGGACAAATTAATACGCGCACAGTTTTGTTAAAAGATATTTCGCAAGGTGGCTTTACTTTCTTTACAAATTACGAATCTCGTAAAGCACATGCAATGGAATTTAATGAAAATGTTTCTTTGCTATTTCCTTGGTATGCAATGGAACGACAAGTTTCGATTAGCGGAGTTGCTGAAAAAGTTTCACAACAAGAGTCCGATGACTACTTTGCAACACGACCTTGGGGTTCACAGATTGGTGCATGGGCAAGTCATCAATCATCACCACTAGCAACACGTGAAGAGTTAGAGCAACGGTTTGAAGGCGCAGCAAAGAAATGGCCTGAAGGAAGTGTTGTCCCACGCCCACCACATTGGGGTGGATATCGCGTTACTCCCCTCAACATCGAGTTCTGGCAAGGCCGATACTCACGTTTGCACGACCGCTTGCGCTATGAGCGGGCTAACACCGGCTCCGATTGGGAACTCAATAGGTACTACCCGTAGTCTTAGCCCATGAGCGCAGACATTGTCATTCCTTCCAATATAAAGCCGGTAGATGGTCGTTTTGGTTGCGGCCCATCAAAGATTCGTCCGGAGGCACTTGCAGCGTTGTCAGCAAGTGGTAATTCAATTCTTGGAACATCGCACCGACAAAAGCCTGTGAAAAATGTTGTTAAGCGTGTTCGCGAAGGTCTTACCTCTCTATTTAATCTGCCAGAAGGTTATGAAGTTGTTCTTGGTAATGGTGGATCAACAGCGTTCTGGGATATCGCAACCTTTGGTTTGATCGAAGAGCGTTCACAGCACTTGGTATTTGGTGAGTTTTCATCAAAGTTTGCAGCTGCCTCAAAGGAGGCTCCATTCCTAGGCGAGCCAACAGTCATCAAAGCTGAACCTGGTTCACATCCAGTTTCAGTTGCAGAGGCAGGCATCGATATTTACGCGATGACTCACAATGAAACATCTACAGGTGTTGCAATGCCAATTATTCGACCAGCAGGCACAGATGGTGCACTTGTCCTTGTTGATGCAACATCTGCAGCTGGTGGCTTGATGGTTGATGCCAAAGAGTTTGATACTTATTACTTTGCGCCTCAAAAGTCTTTTGCATCAGATGGTGGGTTGTGGATTGCAATCATGTCTCCTGCTGCAATTGCACGTGCAGAAAAAATCAAGGCTTCTG
>Ga0209297_1000910_pt1 | contig 17809 bp, 22 predicted proteins | sample S_130805_MF_Meta_FD_187322 | JGI IMG/M metagenome (GOLD analysis project Ga0209297, IMG submission 187322) | Freshwater microbial communities from Lake Simoncouche, Canada to study carbon cycling - S_130805_MF_MetaG (SPAdes) (version 2) | ecosystem: Environmental > Aquatic > Freshwater > Lake ... | reverse complement strand
GTAGGTTCAGTTGTTATGGGAGTAGGTTCAGTTGTTATGGGAGTAGGTTCAGTTGTTATGGGAGTAGGTTCAGTTGTTATGGGAGTAGGTTCAGTTGTGATTTCTTCTCCTGTCATTTATTATATAATAATAAAAAAATCTTTATATATAATAGATAATTATTTATCTACACAAATGGCTTCATCTAGTAAAATTTTATATGGCGGATTAAAAAATGATGATAATCAAGATATAAAAAAAGCGCTTAATGATATGAAAGATGAGTATATAAAAGCAACAAAAAAACATTTACGTAATTTTGATATCCTAGATAAAAAATTAAAAAAAATGAAATTTTATTAAAAAGAAATATTTATTTTTAGGATGAAAGTGGAATGTATGATTTGTGCTGATAGTAAATTTAAACATGAAATGATTTCATGTAGTATTTGCAATTATGAATGTTGTAAAAGTTGTATGAAAAATTACATTGAATCAGTAAGTACTGATAAAATTTATTGTATGAATGAGAAATGTAAAATCTTATTTACTCGCAATACTTTAGTAAAACTTTTAGGTATCACTTATGTCACTAAAATTTTTCAGAAAATAATTAATAAAGTTAGAGTAGATAAGCAAACAGCATTACTATCTACTTTTCAAGAGACAGCAATACTTGAAAAGAAACTTGTTGCTGAAAAGCAAGAATTAATTAAAATACAAGAATTACTAAAATTGCAAAAAAATAAAATTGCAGAAATAGAAGATTATTTATATTATAATAAATTAAAAAAAGAAGAAAAAAAATATATAAGACCATGTGCTGATGGTAATTGCAAGGGATTTTTAAATACCAACTATAAATGCGAATTATGTGAGAAAAATACTTGCAAGGATTGCTTAGATATTATAGTAGATGAAACTCACGTATGTCATCCAGATGCTAAAGCTACAGCAGAAATAATTAAGAAAGATACTAAATATTGTCCTTCGTGTGGCACTGGTATCTATAAAATCGATGGGTGCGACCAGATGTTCTGCACTACTTGTAATACTGCTTTCAGTTGGAAAACTGGTATTATTGAGAAAGGAAGAATTCATAATCCACATTATTATGAATTCTTAAGAAGAAATGGTAATGGTGATATTCCCAGAGAAGAAGAATTAATTGAGCAAGTTAATTGCGAAAGAATTACTGATACTATAGTAAGGTCATGCAATAGAATTTATAAAGATAGTTTAGTTCTATCTAAAAGAACTATTGCAAGTTATATCATGGAATATTGTAGATATCACTTTCACATATATGAATTAAATGGAAGATTAATAAGATATATCGAAACTTATGATAATAATATTAGAAGAAATAATATTGATTATCTTAAAAATATAATTGACAAAGAACATTACGAAAAAAGTATTATTTATTATGAGAAAAAGAAAGAAATTTATAATGAGAAATCTCTATTATTAAACACATTAATTAATACTGTTAATGATGTCATATTGGGTTATTATCGTAAGTATCTTATATCAAATAAGCATAAAGATGATATCAAAGTACTTACTGATGAAATTTGGAAGGTTGATAAAAATTTAAGTGATTTCATCAAATATTGCATAGAAGAAGATAGTAATATTATTAAATTATATAATTCGACAAATAAATTACATATAACCAACTATCCAACATTCAAAGAATAAAAAAATGATTTATGAGTAATTATTATTATTATGGATTATGAAAGAGATTGATATTACTAGATTATCTAAGCGCAATCTTCTTAATGATATTGACATTTTTTTTCTTAAAAATCAGATGAATTATGATGGTGATATTTTCAAACTTAAAAAGAAAGACCTGATTAAAATTATGCTTGATTATGACATTCCACATATAGATGAAAATATACTAAAAGAAGAAATTTTGAAATATGAGAAATATAATAAACTGCGAAATAAAATTTTATATAATTATTACAAATATAATAATATTGATCCAGATATAATAAATGATTTGTCTGATGATGAAAAACTTGAAGCGATTATTGAGGAATATAATTTAACTGAAGAACCTATCGAAAATGAACTTGAGGAAATTATAAAATTAACAAAAACAATAGCAATTGCATATAAAAATTATTGCGTGAATACTAATAAAATTTGTAATATTAAATATTTATCATTACAATTAGTGTTGAGTAATATATATAAAGATATTTAGATTATTTAAATATAAATATGATTTATTTGATTATAACATCTTCTACTATTGTTAATAGTTTAACATTAGAAGATTATAATTTAAGAAAAAATAATTATATTCATGCTATTTGTAGAACATTAAATTGCTGTGATAGAACTAAAGTGAAACCTATAATAGTTGAATGTAATAATAGTACAAACGATGACAAATATTTAAATGAGTTTGAGTGTGATGTACTTTATACTGATAATAATTTAAAACTTAATGATTATAAACATAAAGGTTATGTTGAGCTTAATGATATTAAGGATGTTATAGAAAAATATGATATTAAAGATGATGATTTTATTATTAAAATTACAGGCAGGTATTGCTTTCGAAATTCATATTTTTTAGATTATGTTTATGACCGTAAAGATGATTTTGACGCATTCATTAAATTTTATAATGTATGTACAAATGCCTTTGAAGAATATGATTCTGTTCTGGGATTATTCGCAATCCGATGTAAATATTTAAAAGAATTTAATTATATTGGTGATTTTTCAGCAGAAATTGAATTTGCAACTTATGCTAAGAATAATGTTGAAAGAAAAAGAATTAAAGAGATGGAAACTCTTAATTTGATTTGCGTATTTGCAAATACTTTATCTTGTAGTTATATATAAAGAATTTTTTTATATCTTTATTCATTAAATGAATGATAATAAAGATAAAATATTAAATGGTATTAGACATAGAAAAATAACTGAAAAAAAGGCAGAGGATAATAAAAATTACCCTAAGGATTATAATATAAAAAGTAATTTTCTCAAGAGTAATATTGATTATCATAATTATGATAACATGACTATTGAAGAAATATCATTATGTGATTTCTGTGATGTTAATTTATTACAATTTGATAATATTAAAAAAATTAATACTATCAAAAGAATTTATAAAAATTGTAATTATAATAAATGGAAACCATTATATATCAGATTAATGGCAACTTCGAAATTAAATAGTTCAATTGACCCTGAGTTATCTTTGAAATTAAAAAAAGATGCAGAATGGTTAAAATTTAATTCTAAAGAAATCGTAATGCTAAATAAAACTAATATTTTTGATAAAAATTCACCATCGTTAGAACATTTATATAAACATCATAAATTATTCTTATTACCTTCTCATTCTAAGGATGAGAAAAATAAATTAAAACATAAACATGATTTTTTATTGGATTGTGATAATTATAATGATAACATCGAAAGCATATGATTAAACTCATCATCGTAATCTGTCGTTCTAGTTAATTGCAAATATTCAATTGCATTTTTTATTCCTTCTGTTTCATAAATCTTCCAAAATTCAGATAATACAATTATTCTACTTTCATTCATTTTTATTATTCAATAATATAAAAGTTTTAAATATAATTTAAATATAGAAGATAATGATTAATACATATATCAATATAGTTGGTTTAATATTAATATTTTTATTTACTTTTATAAATTCTATTGATATTATTGTTAATCAAGATAATGATATATTAATGAAGTTATTTGCTTTTATAATAATAATATTTACTATTTTTATCGCCCAAAATAGAAACATTTATTTACCATTTTTAGGTAAAACTGTTATTCCACCTCATTTAATTGGAAATGAAATATATCCTGTAGGTGCAAATGAAGAACTTAATTTAGAAGTGAAATATCCTGATAATACCAAAATTATATATTGGGGTGCTAAAAGTACCAATAAAAATGTAATTAAAGTTTCACCAGAAGAGGCATACGGAGATTATACTAATTCAGGTATTGCTATTGTGAAGAATAATTTAGTTAAATTAATGTACTTCTGTCCTGATAAATATGCAGTTAAACCATTTGGAATAAATACTAAATTAAACAGACACATCCATTATCGTGCTTTAGTTCCTAATTCTTCAATGTTAGGGGAAGTTAAAACTGCTTATATCAATTGCTAAAAAAGATATATGAGTTATATCTATAATTATTTTTATGTAAGAATGAATAAAAAACAAATTATTTCATTTGATATTGGTATCAAAAATATGGCATATTGCATTATTGAATATGATACAAGTGATAATAATAAGACACGAATATTTAAACATCTTCAAGTTGTTAATTTGAATATTCAAAAAAATAAAAATATTCAGAATATTATCGATGCGACAATTGAATTATTAGATGAGATAATGAATGATACATCTAAGATTGACCCTAGCATTCCTATTGTTGTACTTATTGAATCTCAAATGACTTCTGTAATGCGTTGCATTCAAACGACTATCAATACTTATTTTAAATTAATTGAAAAATATGAAGGACTTCAAATAATAACTAAATATTTATCTCCTAAACATAAATTAGAATTATTAAATAATTATCCAGATTATATTAATGATGGTAATAAATCGTCAAATAAATATAAACAAAATAAAATTGATTCCATTAATTTTACTAAATGGTTGCTTATTCATCAATATAAAAATGATGTCTTTTTAAACTACTTTAATATTACTAAAAAAAAAGATGATATAAGTGATGCTTTTTTAATGTGTATATATTATATAGATAATAATGGTTAATTATAGTTTTTTAGAAAATTTTTACTTTGATGCTGCTGCCAGTGGTAGTGGTACTCCTCCCGCTGCTAGTGGTAGTGGTACTCCTCCTGCTGCTAGTGGTAGTGGTACTCCTCCTGCTGCTAGTGGTAGTGGTACTCCTCCTGCTGCTAGTGGTAGTGGTACTCCTCCTGCTGCTAGTGGTAGTGGTACTCCTCCTGCTGCTAGTACTGGTACTCCTCCCGCTGCTAGTACTGGTACTCCTCCTGCTGCTAGTACTAGTACTCCTTCCGCTGCTAGTACTGGTACTCCTCCTGCTGCTAGTACTGGTACTCCTCCTGCTGCCAGTACTAGTACTCCTTCCGCTGCTAGTACTGGTACTCCTCCTGCTGCCAGTGGTACTGGTACTCCTCCCGCTGCTAGTACTGGTACTCCTCCTGCTGCTAGTACTGGTACTCCTCCTGCTGCCAGTGGTAGTGGTACTCCTCCTGCTGCTATTATTTATATATCAGCTACAAAAGAATCTTGCAATAAAGATAAAGACTGTAATTATATAAATTGTGGTAATGCAGAAACAAATGAAACAAGTCATTGTCTTGATAATCATTGTGTTAAAAGATTATTATCAGGAGAGATTTTAGATTGTCCTAAAAACCCAGATAATATATCAAACGAAACTACAAATGGAATTGCAGATAAAACTTTATCTGTTAGTGCAATTATATTTATTTCCTTATTTTTAATTATTTTAATTTTATGGATTATTACTGGATTAGCAGCATTTATCATGTCATTTATTTGCTTCGGATATAATAACGAACCTGGATATGTATATTTAGGAATTTTACTAGCATTCTTTTTTGGTCCTCTTTATTGGATTTACTATATTTATAATAAAAAATATTGTTATTAGATAATATAATGACTATATTATTTAGTTTTCTAGAAAAATTCACTACAGCCAATAAAAATATTAATTGGGATAATAATGCGGTTATTACTACTTTTCTAAGTAATGAAAAAAATAATAATAATTATACTAAATTATCATGGATAAATGGTACTGGAACATTTTCATTAAAATATGCTACAGAATGTAGCATTGTTGTTGTAGGTGGTGGAGGTAGTGGTGCTTCGAGTTTAAAAGGTGGGGGCGGCGGTGGTGGCGGAGGTGTATCATATTATGATTCTTATATTTTACCTGCAGATGATTATACAATAACTGTTGGTAATGGTGGCGCGTCCGTGCAAAATTCGAATGGATTTAATGGCGAATCATCTATATTTAACGGAACTAATATTGCAACATTAAATATAACTTCAACGGGTGGTGCTGGTGGAGCACTTTATAAAGGTGGTAATTCCGGCAGTGGCGTAATGATAGATTTGAATAATACAAAAAGAATTAATTCTTCAAAAATTGCTGCAGCACCGCCAACAATTGAAAATGCTATAGCAACTGGTGGTGCGGGTTCATTTGAAGAATCTTTAGCAATTAATTCTTCTAGTACGAATGGTGGCTATGGCGGAAAAGGGATATCTATTCATAATACATTAAATGGAGAATACAAAATTTATGGCGCAGGAGGTGGTGGGAGTTCATATAGCGGAGATGGTGGTTTAGGTGGTAATGGTGAAAAAAATATTAATGGTACAGATAATGGTGCAGGTAATGGTTATTCTGGTAATATTAGTGGGTTGGCAACTAATGGTATTAATAATACTGGTGGTGGCGGCGGAGGGGCTAAAGGAAATAGTATAAGTGGTGCTGGTGGAAAAGGAATTGTTATAATTTATTTTAAAACATCGAATATTGATACAAAAACATCATTAAGTAGAAATAATAAAGTATCAATGTCTCTTGAAGGAATTCAGAGTTGCGAACATGATTATGATTGCAATTATAAAAATTGTAATCATAATAATACTGCTACTGTTTTTTGCTTTAATAAATTTTGTAAAAATAAATTATCAAGTGGAGCAATTCAAAATTGTAGTCTTAAAACCGACCCTTATGTTGCTTCTAATGAAGATACTATAGATTATAGTAAGGGTAATTCACTTTCTTATTATAGTTATATCGACAAAGGAAAGGACAAAGATACTGACAAAGGAAAGGACAAAGATACTGACAAAGGAAAGGACAAAGATACTGACAAAGGAAAGGACAAAGATACTGACAAAGGAAAGGACAAAGATACTGACAAAGGAAAGGACAAAGACACTGACAAAGGAAAGGACAAAGAAACTGACAAAGGAAAGGACAAAGAAACTGACAAAGGAAAGGACAAAGAAACTGACAAAGGAAAGGACAAAGATACTGACAAAGGAAAGGACAAAGATACTGACAAAGGAAAGGACAAAGGAACTGATAAGGGAAAGGACAAAGGAACTGATAAGGGAAAGGACAAAGGAACTGATAAGGGAAAGGATAAGGGAACTTATAAGAAAACTGATATAAAAAATAATGATAGTTCTAATAATTATCAACTTGTTGGTAATTTAAATACTTCAAAAATATCAAATGATTTATTATTTGATAAGAAGAATGATGTAAATAAAGAAAAAATAAGTTATAATTATGATATATCATATATTTCTTTCATATTATTTTGGATTGTTCTGATTTTATGGTTTACTGCAGGTTTATGTGCATTTATTATGTCATTTGTTTGTTTTGCATATAATAGTGAAAATATTAGTTATAATTTTATGGGATTAATAATGGCTTTATTTCTTGGTCCTATCTATTGGATTTATTACGCATATAATAAAAAATATTGTTATTAAATATAGATTGAGATGGCTAGTTTTGCAGGATTCGTTTTAGCCTGTATTTGGATTATTTTAGGTATTTCTGCATTTTTTATGTCTTTATTTTGCTTTGGCTATAATAGCGATGGTGGTTATGCAATATTAGGATTTGTATTAGCACTTTTTACTGGACCTTTTTATTGGATTTATTATGCAGCAAATGCTAAATATTGCTATAAATAATTTAGTATTATTATTTGGATACTAAATATTTATTTATATTATAAACATTTTTCTTATCGAATGAAGTTATATTTTTTTTAACTATTATTTTTGTTAGATATTTCCAAAATAAATCATTTGTATGATTTGAATTATTAATCATTTCACATTTATTCATTAGCCATTTATATGATTCTAATTTTTGCATCATATTGCCATATTTTATAGAATAAGGAGCAATATAATCGCTATATCTTAAATCGATAATTATTTTTTGTAATTCTGGTAGTTTGACATCATTTTCATTTATAAAATGCCATAAATCTTCAAAATAAGTATAATTATATGAGGGACATTTAATTATATTATTAGGGTAATCTATATACACATCATTGTCATCTATTACTAATATCTCTGCATTATTATGTTTCTTTTTGATAATTTTATTAATTGATTTACTATAACTGTTATCTATTTTTTTAATGCAATCATTTCTCGTAAAAATGGGTCGATTAAATTTAATATTATTTTGTTTTTCAATTATTCCTATTTCTTTATTTGCCCATTTTTTTTCAGAAGCAGTATAAATATAAAAATAACTATTTGGGAATTTCTTTTTCATTTCTGTCATGAAATGAATGAAATATGGTCTTAGTAATTTATTTTTCTTCTTATATGCCATATTTAATTTCTCTGAAACATTAATTCTAATATTATTTTTTTTCATAATTGTTTCAAGATTAAATAATATGGATTGATAATAGCAATTACCAATTATAGTTCCATCTAAATCTAAAATAAATACATATTCCTCCATTCCTATAATTCTTATAATTATTATTTATTTTTATACATAGGTTCATCGTTAAATCCTAAATAAAAAGATAATTGAGATTTAACATTAAAGATGTAATGAGCCATAACACCTAACCAGATTGAGCCAATTATAAAAAGCAAGAGGGATATAAAATATTGCAAATAGGTTCTATTATTTTTTGTATTTACACTTAATGGTGCGTTTTTCCACATATAAAGATGAATAAGAAAAATTATAATTATGGTAATTGTGAAATCAAAAATAGCCATATTAAATATGCGATATTTGCGCAATGATGTAATATCCATTATCTAAAATATATAAATACAAATAATATTATATATACACAATGAAAAAATATAATATTATTACGGTTTGTATGGGTGAACGTTATTCAATTATAGAACCTCATTTTAGAAAAAGAGTATCTGAGAAATGCCCTAATGCAAAATTAAGAATAGTTAAAAATCATAATTTAAATCTTAATCTTGAATATGGATGGTGGGATGTCGTTAGAATGAATGAAATAATTAATTTATTGGAAATCGAAAGAATACCAGTAGTTCATTGTGATATTGATATCATAATTGAAAAGGATATTGAACCTCTTTTGGATATTAATCAAGATATAATTTTTTCAAAAGAATGCAATGGAAATAAAGCATTTCCTCAAAATTGTAGTGAAATGATTGGGTTTGGTATTTGCACTGGATTTTATATTATTAAACCAACAGAAAGTGCTATTAATTTTCTTAAAATACTTTATAATAATATGATATTAAGATTATATGATACATACAGCGACCAAATTACATTAATGAATATGATTATTCGTCGTAATTATACACTTGTTAATAATTCATTTATGGATTATAATAATACAATTATTTCACTCGAAGATGATGTTAATATTTTAGTTTTAGATTTTGACATAATAACAAGAGACCCCGAGTACACAAAAACACAATTTGCAAATCATATTAATATAGATAACGTAGGGGGTTCATTTAATTTTATTTATTATTATTATAATGAACTTGAGACTTTACCTTTAACTTGCCGATGCGGTAAGATGGGTAATAATGATATTTGTAATCATCGGAAAATAAAAAAATAAAAACTTAGATATAATTAGATATGGATTTTTTAAATAATGTAATGAAAGGAATTTCTGTAAGTAATAAAGGTGGTGGCTTAAAAAGAAGTAGTAAATCAAAGAAAATTGAAATACTTAATAGCAAATATACAGTAGACCAATTGCGTAAATATGCTATTAGTAAAAAAATAAAAATTTTTAAAAAAATTAATGGTACTAAAGTTCTTTTACCAAAAGCGACTTTATTAGAAAAAATCTATAATTTTAAATTTGCTAAGTAAGTAATTATTTATTATAGAAATCTCTACCATAAATAGTTTCTACTACCATACCAATAAAGGTACCTTGTTTTTCTTGCAAGAATAGTGTTAAGATGTGATTAAAGAATACAGGGAATAATAATGATATTTTCCTTGAGATGTACTCATAAGTACGATTTATATCACGAGAACCATTTTTGATTTTATTTATTCCATTCAGTTTAATTAATTTTTGATAATCATCTTTATGTACTATTTTATATTGTTCTGCATATCTATTATATCCGAATGAATTCATTACACCTGCGCGAAGAAGGTCGCAGTTAAATAAAACCCCTGTATTTTCCACAGAAGTTAATATTTTGGCTCTTGAAAATGACAATGGTGTAGTTTTATGACTATAAGGACATAATATCGACAATTGTAGTTTCGCTTATTATATATCTATTTTTGGCTATTATTATGCTACATTCATCTTATAATAGTCTAAAAAATTATTATATATTAGGTGCCATTATTTTATTTGGTACTTTGTATGGTACATCTCTCATATCTTCTCGATTTATTTATGGGTTGGCTAAAAATAAAATATTACCTCAAGAATTGCTTCAATTAAGTAGATATAAAACTCCTTATATCATTTTGCTATTGCAATTTATTGTGGTAATAACTATTGTATTATTTCATAATGTTATATTCTCTCTTGATATGGCTAATATTTTTGTATTTATTATTTTGATTCATATAAATATCGGAATTGTTATATATCGTTATAATAATGAGGTGAAAGAAGGAGAATTTAAAATGCCTTTTTATTATCGTAATGTACCCATATTGCCTATTTTAAATAGTATTTTGATAGTTGTTTTACTGTTAGTTTCTATTTATATCTTACCTGATATTATTCATTTTTCATAATGATAACTGTCATCAATTATTTTTATTGTTATATCATCACAAACAACCATATGTACTTTAATGATATCGAATAGATTTATATTTTTATCATTATAAAAAATTTTACAAACACCATTATGATATTTAACAATCATTTTAGTCATCTTAGGGTCGAGAATGAATTCTTTAATGTTATGATCACAGATATTAACAAAGACGTCATCAAATGATGTTTTTCTTATTGGATTATATTTATTATAAATAGGCGGCTTGGTAAAGGTATTTAAATATTTTAGATAATTAACACTTGGATTTTTTTCATACATTTTCATTTGAAGATTATATGAAAATGTACTATTTATTATTGTAATTAAGAATAAGAATAATAACCTCATTTTTAATTATTATTATATTATATTATTTTATATATAGGTGATATTATGGATAATTCATCTACTGAAGTTATTGTTGAAACTCCTAGTGAAATAGCAGCAACTCCTGCTGAAACTCCTAGTGAAACTCCTGCTGAAACTCCTACAGAAACTCCTACAGAAATTCCTACAGAAATTCCTACAGAAACTCCTACAGAAATTCCTACAGAAACTCCTAGTGAAACTCCTAGTGAAATTCATACTGAAACTCCTAGTGAAACTCCTAGTGAAACTCCTACAGAAACTCCTACAGAAACTCCTACAGAAACTCCTGCTGAAACTCCTAGTGAAACTCCTGCTGAAACTCCTGCTGAAACTCCTACTGAAATTCCTACAGAAACTCCTACAGAAATTCCTGCTGAAATTCCTACAGAAACTCCTAGTGAAACTCCTAGTGAAACTCCTAGTGAAACTCCTGCTGAAACTCCTAGTGAAACTCCTGCTGAAACTCCTACAGAAACTCCTAGTGAAACTCCTGCTGAAACTCCTAGTGAAACTCCTAGTGAAATTCATACTGAAACTCCTAGTGAAACTCCTAGTGAAACTCCTAATCAAGTGATTGAAGTTTCCGGAGAATCTTCTATTGTAGGAATAACTGAAGTTATAGTTGAAGAGACGGTTGAGGAGATAGCTGAATCTGATAATTTAAATATATATGTGAATGAATTTAATAATAATTTTACTACTGTTATTTATAATATAATTCAACCACCTGAAGTGGTAAATAATAGTAATATTGTTTCTATTGCTTTTGATATTATCTGCAAGAATAATAATAGAACAAATTTTTTTCAATATGATATAACTGATGCTGATTTCTTATCATCTAATACTAGTACTTGCAAATTAGTTGATCATGCTTGGAGTAATTTATGTTCTAATATTAATTTATGGGCTTCTGATATCATAACTTCAAATACATTAATTAATTCTATTTACACACCAACGGTTGATTTTTCTGCTAATGCAGGAATAACATTAGATGTTTATAATTCAAATTATAGTACATCTATCAATAACATTTATGTTTATCCACCACAACAACCTATATCTTGGATTGTTGGCTATACCATTACTAATAATGTTAATAATAGAATCTATAATGTTAATTCTGCTATTAATGTGGAAACATTCTTATCACCTTATTACGATATCGATTTATTAAATGATGGTTGGTTGATAGTTAAAGAGGAAATCGGGAAATGGGCTTTAAACAATCTCCAAAGTTCTCCTTTAATCGGTACAATTTATACACCTACATTGATATAAATTAAAAAAATGATTTTAAATAATGGATATATATAAATATAAGAATGCAAATTTTTAACATCGCTGAAGAGACCCTTGCTATGCATAATGATATCATTCAAAATGCTATAGAAAACAATGGAATTATTTTCGGTGGAGCGGTTAGGAATAAAATCATAAGAGACCATCATAATTATAAATTTAATGAGTACATAAATGACAATTCATTTAATGCAAAAGGACTTATCGATTATAAAAGCGACTATTGGAATAAAGATATTCACTCTGAAAGTAAAGCAAGGACAATCATATCAAATGACATCGACATCTACTTCAAAGATAAATATGATTATGAACATTTTAGAGATTTCTTGAGACTAAAAAGATTTACAGTAAAACACGAAAAACTTATGAACGATTCATATGTTAATTTACCAGAAGTAATCGAACATTATAAATTAGTTTTCACATTCGAAATAGGCGGTTCATATACAAAAAAAGGAGAATTAATTAAAATTAATATCGACGTAGTTTTTCCCAAAGAACCTTATTTATATCTAGAACCACCTTTCAGCAAAACAGATTTCTTATGCAATGCATTCGTTCAAGATAAATCTGGTATTCGTATCAGCAATAATACAGGAACACCTATTGATAATATGACTTTCGCACAAAAAGCATTAGTAAGTTCTAGAATAATTTTAAATATGGTTAAATTCAAAACCTTAATGAATATGAGTATTACTGGAAACTTGAATGTACTATTGCACCGCGTATCGAAGATGGTAAATGATGAGAATTATAAATGGAATATTACTAATCTACCTCTCAGGGTAGTACACTGCAATTCACCTCTATTGTTGCATAAGGAATGCTGCATTTGCCAAGAATCTTTCAATCCCGATGATAAGATTATTGGTATCAGAACATCAAATAATAAAATTATCGGATATCACGATTATTGTTTTATTAAATATTTAAAATTTCTCGTTGAGAATTCTGGAAGCGATGAAATGTTATGCCCTATGCGTAATGATGTTAATCTTATTGATAACACCATTGATTTCAAGCAGTTATGTGGGTTTGTTTAAATACCTTATATTTCAGAAAAAGAAATAATAGATAGATTTAATAACTGGGGTAAATTCGGAAAAGAAATTATTTGGCTTATTGATGGTAATGAAGGTATTAAATTAGATGAATTATCTTCTGGAAACTATTTAATAACATTCAAAGAAAATTGGAAATATTTATATAAATACATTTGAAACTTTTAACGATAAATTAAAAAAGAAATTACATTTATATCTCATAAAATATCTAGATTTATAATTCTTCAGATGAATATAATGTTCTCGACAATAAATTAGGTTTTTTATTAGAATTAAAATTATTGATTAAGGAAGTTATAAAATTTCGTTTGTTTTCGATTTGCAAAACATCAATAACTTTATTATTACATTCGATGTCATATTGTAATATTGTATTATGGTAATTTTGTTCTTTTATTAGTTTCTCGTATTTATCGAATTTTTGTTTATTTTTTATTTCATTATCTTTTTTATTAGATAAATGCATACTTCTAAATCTATTTTCCAAATCATTATAATCGTCAAGTATTCTATAATTCTCAAATAGCGAGAAGCATAAGATTGTGTAAATGAAGGTAATGTAATAATAGCAAGGAATATAATAACAGATAAATCCTTGTATTAGATTTAATATATAAATACAACTCAATAGTAATGCGATTCCGCAAATAATGATTTTTACATCCATTTTTAACTATAGATAATATAAAAATCAATTTTTCATTAAATATTCATATGAAAATGCAATGTTGTTTATGTATTGAATCAATGCTTTTTCTAATTTTTTATTTTTCCCTGATATATTTAATATTTGGACATATCGCAAGTCATGATTTATCATATAATTAATGGCACCAATAATATTATAACAATTGTTTTCAGTTATTTTTATTTGAGTTATATTACTAGTTATTCTTATTTCTTCGTATGATATTCGATAGTTGTCTATGATAATATTATCAGGTTCTATATCATAGCAATCAGATAATAGGATTATAAGTGATGTTAGGGTTTTGAATAATCTGAAATTCATTTTTGTTGGTTTAAATAAAAAATGATTATAATTATTCAATTTTTATTTAAAACAATAATGTTTGAGGTTTTATTGCTAATTTCGGTGGCTGTCAATCTAATTCTTATGGTAAAATATTTCGAATTATACTATGAGAATGATTATTTGCGAAAGCAAATAAATAAAGGAGATGATTTAGTTCATATCTTTAATGCTCTTAATATTCATACTGGTAAAATTGAAAGAATGTTGAATGATAAGATAGTTAGAAAAACTGCCAGTTTTAATAAGTTTTATAATAATTAGAATGGTATTGCAAACATCTGGACCAATAAGATTTTCAGATATAAGGAACGAATTTGGTGCAAGTAGTGGTAGTACTAGTGCTATTGATTTGCGTAATTATTATACAAATACAGCAAATACTTATACATCTAATACCACTTTACCTACTACAGCAATCCCTTTTGGTATTAAAAATTTATATGGAACTTTTGGCGTTCCTTATTATAATAATAGTGATTTGAATGCTGTAACTAGTAATATTGGTTATTCTTATTTTGTATTTACTGAAAATAGTTATTTCACCTTAAATAAAAATACGAATTGTAAGTTTATAATTATCGGGGCGGGTGGCAGAGGTGGTATTGGTTCCTATAGTGGTGGTGGGGGTGCCGGTGAAGTTGTTGCGAATTATTCAAAATTACTATCTGCAGGTAATTATAAAGTTAATGTAGGAGTTGATAGCGCAATTACTGTGAATCGTGTTTCGTCTATTATAAACCCAGATGGGACTACTTTAATTAGTGCGAATGGTGGGGGAGATGGCGGATTTAACACTAATATTTTTGCTACTCAATCTTTAACCTTAACTGATTATTCCTATTATAATATTAATAGTAGCGGTAATAATATTATCGGTGCTGGTAATTATAATATTAAATTTAATTCTGGTAATATTACCATTAATATGACTGCTGATAAATCTTATCCAATTATTAGTGGGGTTAATCCAGTCGCTTGGTATAAATTTGACGATACTACTAATATCGGGTTAGATAGTTCTGGTAATGGTTATTCACTAAGTAATAATGGTACTGTAAGTACTGCAGTAGGAATTAAAGGAACTTATGCTGCTTCTTTTGGTGGTACTAATTATTTAAGTTTCGTAGATACTAATAATGTATTTAATCCAGCTTCTTTCACTTGCTGTGCTTGGGTTTATTGTAAAAATGCAACACCTTATCAAGTAATATTTGGAACAGGTTCTGGCAATAATGGTTGGAATTTATATATAGATGGTAGTAGTACTGGTAAATTATTATTGCAGAATGGTAATGGTGGTACTCAAGTTAATTTATTTTCAACGAATGTAATAATGACTTCAACTTTTACTTGGTATCATTATGCAGTTTCTTATAAATCAGGGGAACAGAAAATATATGTGAATGGTGTTGCTATTTCGACTGTACAAGCAGGTACTAGTACAACTGCAATTGCTAATACAGGTAATTTTTACATAGGTTATTATCCAACTAATAATTATTATTTGGTTTCAGGAACAATAATAGACGACGTTAGATTTTATAATTCAGTCTTGACTGCTACTCAAATATCAGAGATATACACGGGAAGGGTTAATGTTTATACGAATACTACTATTATTAATGGCTCAAGTAATATTAATCCGGCTTATGATACATTTAATGTTAATTTATTTGCTTCGCAATCGATATCAGTTCCTTATACAAATGCATTCTATTGTATTAATTATGGGAATGTTTATAATATTAATGGTGGGAATTATTCAGTTTTATTTAATAATGGAACGATTACTCTTAATATAATTTCTGACAATTCTTATCCAATTATTAGTGGTATTAATCCTATTATGTGGTATAAATTTGATGTGAATGGTTTATTAGTTGATAGTACAGGTCTTACTACTCTAACTGTTACTACTTCAACTACTTCACCTTCTATAGATACAACTGATTACATAAAAGGTAATGGTAGTGTTAATTTTGGAGGTGCACATGGTTTAACAAGTTCTTTAGATTTAAATACAAATACTTCCACTAACTTTACATTCGCCTGTTGGTATAAAATTAATAGTATTTCTGGAAATTACAATACTATTTTTTATCATAAGACAGGGGCTCAATTTATTATTTCTAGTGAAAGTACTTCCGGAGGTACTGGTTTACTAGTACAATGTTTTGGTGGAACAAATGCAGGTGCTAATTTAATCATAACGAATGGTTATCAGACTGGTATATGGAAGCATTTAACAGTAGTTTTACAGAAAATTGGAACTTTTTGTAAGATGAGTGTTTATATTAATGGGGTTTTTATTGCAAATAATGGTAATGATGGTTATGGAACTTGGTCTACAACTACAAGTGGTTTGTATATTGGTTCTTTGGGTGCTACTTATTATGGCAATAATAAAGTTGATGATGTTAGGTTATATGATGTCGCTTTAACACAAGCACAGATAACTGAACTATACACGGGAAGGGTTAATATTCATTCAGCGCCAACATCAGGTGGTTCAGGTTCAAGTGGGACAAATGATAATTATTTAACAACATCTTCAATTATCGTAAGAGACAATAGTAAAATCACTTATAATTCTCAAAATACCAGCAATTTAAATACAGGCAATTATTATTTAAATTATAATTCAGGTTCAATCCAAGCCATAACTAACAAATATCCTATAGTTACTTATAATCCAATAATCAACAGTCTTAATCCTGTTGTTTGGTATAAATTTAATGATTATTTAGATAGTTCTGGCAATTCATATCATTTAGTTAATACAAGTACTACTTTAAGTAATGGAGTGGTTTCTTTTGCTGCTGCAACTCCTTCTGCAACTGCAACTCAATATTTAAACATTCCTTTGTCATTCAATCCTTATGTTAATTGGAATGGTAATGGCATAACCTTCTCACTTTGGTTTAATGGCTCTACTACTTCTGGTTCTTATGCGAGATTATTTGACTTTTGTAATCTTGATACAGGGAATCCTACAAATTTTATATTAATAAGTAAATATGGTACTGATAATTCTTTGAATTTTCAAATTTTGGTTGCTAGTGTTTTAACATCTTTTACAACACCGTCTAATTATTTCGATGGTAAATGGCATCATATCGTTTGGACTATTGATTCTAGTGGTGTATGGGGGATTTATATAGATAATATTT
>Ga0209297_1000909_pt1 | contig 17815 bp, 20 predicted proteins | sample S_130805_MF_Meta_FD_187322 | JGI IMG/M metagenome (GOLD analysis project Ga0209297, IMG submission 187322) | Freshwater microbial communities from Lake Simoncouche, Canada to study carbon cycling - S_130805_MF_MetaG (SPAdes) (version 2) | ecosystem: Environmental > Aquatic > Freshwater > Lake ... | reverse complement strand
GATTTTAAAGTCATGTGGGTACCAATACATTATTCTTTATTTATCTTTTATTGGTATTGTAAAAACATGGATTATTCTATATTCAAAGAACTAATATCACGGTTCGTTCGGAAGGTTCCTGACGATCAGCGATACATATTGCGACTGCGTCGAGAGTTCGAATTAGTCTCTAAATTCAGCTTCACCAATGTCTTCTTAAAAGTTAGAGATATATTGGATCTTGCTGGGTCAGATCTACATATAATACGTGGTAGTGCTTCCTGCTCGTTGATCTGCTATCTGCTTGGAATTAGCCATATAGATCCGATAGTTAACAATATAAGACTTGCAAGGTTTATGAATGACTTCAGGAAAGACCTACCAGATATTGATATAGATATATCTCATAAGGTCAGAGACCAATTATTTGCAGCTATTTATGCCAAGTGGCCTGACCAAGTGGCTAGGATTAGTAATAAGGTTAAATACCGTTATAAATCCGCTATCCATGCGGCGATGAGACAATGTGGTTATAAGGGCAAAATACCTAGAAATGTAATCTTGTCGAAGTTGATGCCGTATAGGGCCGACGATGTTATTAACAAGGCGTCTAAGCTAATAGGCAAGAGGAGGCTCTATTCGCTTCACTGTGGCGGAATCATTTTTTTTAAAGACAATGTCCCTACGAAATTGAAAATAGGCCGTAACCAGATCAAATACGATAAAAATGATGTAGAAGATAAAGGCTTACTTAAGATCGACATCCTCAGCAATCGAGCGCTTTCACAGTTAAGAGATCTTAGCGATAGGCCGCTTTCTGATTATCCAGAGAAAGACGAGCAGATAACCGAGCTTTTTGCTACGGGTGACGTCGTAGGTTTAACATTTGCTGAGAGCCCGACGTTTATTAAGGCATCAAAGGCAGTAAAGCCGACGAACGTCGAGGAGCTTTCAGTTGCTTTGGCACTCATCAGACCAGCAGCGGCGAGTAGAGGTAAGAAGTCGTCTTTTTTAGACAACTGGCTACATAATCGAACTATTAATCAGATTGTATTTGAAGATGATGCTATCAATAAGATAATAACATTTCTAAACTGCTCCGAGGATGAGGCAGATCATTATAGGGATGGCTTTGCTAAGGGTAAGCGGCATGTGATAGGAGCCTTCTTAGAAAAAGCTCGTGGGATGGATGGCCTAATGACATTGGTTTCAGATCTTAGTCAGTTGAAGCTATATTCGTTCTGTAAGGGCCATGCTATTAATTATGCCCAATTAGTCTGGGCGCTCGCATATCATAAGACTAGGAATCCTGCAGCATTCTGGGAAAGCGCAATTTATAATTGCCAATCAATGTATCGCACCTGGGTTCATGTAGAGGAGGCTAAGCGAGCTGGGTGCTATATAGTAGCTGGGTCTTCGGGTAGGCCGGTAGTATTAAAACCGAATGGTTTAAAGCAAGGGTATTTATTCCAACCCGACCCACTTATCGAATTTCAGCACCGAGGGTTCTGGGAGAGGAAGGGCTTCTTTCCTGATTCCTTTTTAGATAGAGGAGCGACGACCGTTGCGCTTAAGGGTCTCATTGGCGCGCAAAGGAAGCATAAAGGAAATACCTTCCTGAGTGTCGGAATCGGTGACGGTAAGTATTGCGATGCAATAATACCTACGAGACTGGATGTCCGTTGCCAAGATATGCTAATCGGTGAGGGTACCTCAATGTTCCGTTATGACCATGAGGTAATCACTGTAAAGAAATATAAATTGGTTAAATTCATCAATGGCAGTGCTGTTGTAACTGACTGGATGGCAAATAACCAATGATAGAATATCTTAACAATTGGCGCAAATGGCTATATGGAATAATTCAGATGACCTCAAGGAACTTAGATCAGAATTTGAGCACCTTAAGGAATTTGGCACCGAAGAAAGAATCGTCAGAGACGATAATGGGTTATATTATAGACGCTTCTTCAAAATAACAGATTATAAAATAACCGAGGCCACTCCCGACATAGGCGACCATGACCGATTTGTCATGGCGTCATGGTGTGCCAATATAATTTATACCAAGGATGTAAGGACAGAAGCGGCGGCAGAAAAGGCCGTGTTCAAAGAGCCAGATAGCTGCTATGTCGATTGGGAAGCGGTATTTAAACAAACTCCAGAAGGTTATGTTGTCACGAATGTGTTTTATCAGATATTATCTGTCGATAGTCAAGGTGACGCTAGATCAACTACTGATAAACGGCATTATGTCTTCGATTGGACTAGCGCTTTCAACTGGTACGATTAAATCATCACTTCACCGGGAACACGCATACCAGCATCTTGGTGTGGGAGTCTTAATAAATCCGCTTTAACATACATGATATTATGTTGCTCGCAATAATTGTTTGGGAAGAAGTTTTTAATTCTGTTCGCTTGAAATCTTACCGGTGTTCCAATATATTTAGCTGTTTCTGCTTTTGTATAATACCAAAACGAATTTGAATTCCAAAAAGAGATGTGTGTTGGGTCTTGAAAAGCTCCACGACCATCGGTAGAAGGAGTCAAAGTGAGGAACCAGCCCATTGGTCTGATTACCCTATATGCTTCCTTCATGACATGTATGGGATCTTTAAGATGTTCTAAAGCATCGTGCGCTCTAACTATGCCGACAGAGCCGTCTTCAAAAGGCCATCTGGTATTCAAGTCGTGTTTTACCATAGCGTTTTCAAGATCTACAGATATGTAGCCTTTTGGACTATTGTGGCCGCCGCACAGATCGATCTTTAACAAGCCAAGGATGTCACACCATTTTTCTGCCAGCTGATAAATGTATTTGTCATGGATGTTTAATGTTTCAGTCTGGATGAACTTGTTTTTATCCCCATAGCAAGTGTTTCCCTCATGCCTATAATATATATAGAGACATTTGTCGATTAATTTAACATTCCCATGGATATATGTTCTTGCTAGTAAGTCTTGGTCATCTAGGATTTCTAGCGCTTCATTATGGCCGCCGATTCTATCGTAAAATGATTTTCGCCATGCTCTCACGTGATTCGGCGCAAACCAGATTTTTGAAAATGCGGCGGCAGTTGGAGGAAAAGAAAGCTGCTCCATAATCATTCTGCCTTTATACTCAAATGGTCTGGCCTCCCAACCGTATTTTGACGAATACGTAAATGGTTCTAATTTAGGATCCAAGTCTGCATCATTAGAATAGCAGAAATCGATCTTTTCATTTTCTGTGAATGCGTTATATAATTCTTGTAGGCAATCAGGCGTGAGTTCGTCGTCGTGATCTAATTCTACTAAGACTTGGCCTGTTGCAGCAACGCAACATTCTTTTTTATACCTTCCTATATTTTTAGCCAATGGATCATTTGTATGGACAAGTCTGCAATTAGGTAATTTTTCTAGGTCTGGTAGTTCGACACCAGCATTCGGAAGTATTAGCCACTCGAAATCTTTAAATGTCTGTGCATTTAGCGATTCTGCTGCTCTTAGAAGGTATTTTGCATTGTGTGTTGGCGTAAAGATCGAGAAGAATGGCATATTATTTTTTCACATTAAAGAAGAATAGTTGTACAAGCCTGTCCATAGCTCCATATTGGCTTGCGGAATGAATCATCTTGGCGTCCCATAGAACCAATCTATTATATACTGAACCTACTCTATCAACCAGTTCCCAAGCGTCGGCGTTTAAAATCGTATTGTCGTTATAGACTTCGTTTGCTGATATGTTTTTGTTTTCTAAAGGGTGATTGGGTGGTCTTCTACAACCAGTTTTTTTATTTTTCCAGAATGATGTGCCCATCGACACTGGTAGGTCGGGTGTTAGATAGATTGCGGCCGCGTAATCTTGACCGTCGCTGTGATAAACTAATGGATCAGCGTCTTTGGTCTTTTGAAAAATGCCGTTAGCATTTTGATGCATCCAGTCGATTATTTCTACATGCAACAGCCGCATGAATTCTTCTCTGACATATGGCAATAAGCAAGGTTTGTCTGAACGTAGGCCTTTATAATATTTTATATCTTCAGAGTACGGTAGAGAAAGTGCAAATTCTCTTATCTTGTCTGGTTCTTTATAAAACCCATCGACGATTAGCACATGTGGTGAGCGTTTGTTATATACAAGAGTGTCGGTCATCGTAGGATCCTTTGACTATGGTATAATATATACGGTGAGCATCATTGCTTTTCTCGCTGATATAATATTAATGTTCTAGCTATTCAGCATTGCCGTACCATGTAATGACCACTACCACCATAATAATCGAAAGATCTTTGTGATATGAATCCGAATTTATTCCAGAACCGCTCAGAATTAAGGACTGACACCAACGCCTTCGGTGTTAATTGATTCTTTAGCACTATATCCACTAGGGCTTTAGCGATCCCTTCTCCGCGGTGGTCTTTTGACACGCACAGATCATGGATATACAGGCAATTTGGCTCGAGTGTTTCTGTGTAGTGTTCGTTAATTGGGTATACTTCATTTAAGACATAAGGGAAAGAGATGATGTACCCGACGACTTCTTTGTCTTTTCTAGCCAAAAAGCACCCTTTTGGGTGTCCTATCATCTTAGATTTAAATGATTCTTGACCTTCGTAATAATTAGAAGGGTATGTCGCCGTTCCAAGATCTTCTACTAATTGGATATATTCAGCAGTTACGTTTTCGATTATCATTTTTTGCTCCTATATAACCATATATAGATCGATAACCATGTCATTACGATAAAATTAATTATAAAACCCAACAGCCGCATAGTTTTCTCTTTGATGCCTTTTCCTTCTAATATAAATTTAAAACTATCGGTAAGCATCTCAATGAATAACTTCATAGTCCGATTACCTCTTAAATAGCGACTTAAGGTTGCTTAATACATTAAATCGGCGGCGGTACGTGTAACTCTTCGACAGTGGTGGCATCATAAACTATTTTGCGTCTAGCCGCAAATTCGCTAGCCATAGTAGAGCGGGCCTGGCCATATTGCAGCAGTAGTATAGTCATTTCTTCTATAGTAGAAAATGTGACTGGTGTGTTTGCCATGCTAATTAAACTTGGTATTGGTAGTCCTAATGCAGCTGCTTCTTTAGCCAAAGAGAATACGCCAACTAATAGAGCTACATCAGATGGGGTGATACCCAGATTATAACCTAGGCCTGAGTCCCAGCCTGTCTTTTCCAGTACGGCCCAATCGCTGTCTATATTTTGCAGTACCCAAGCCTTTGCTTGAGAAAGAGCATCTGGTGGAGCTGAAGGAATGTAATTCCAAGTCTGATCTGCAAGATTAGATAAAAATCTTCCAGTATCAGAGTTAGGTAAAACAGGCATTGTAATATTCTTTGTAACACCATCTAAATTCGTTTTAATTAGGCTTATATTATAGATATCCTCTGTTGCTACTCCTGAGGCGTCTATCCTATTTGTCAAAATAATACTTAAACTTAACATATTTTCTCCTATGTTTTTATAATGAAATTAAAAACTAACGCTGGGGGCATTATACCAAAAGGAGTTCCAGTTCCGGTATAAGAATTGGAAAACGAATGTGTATGAGTTGCGCTCTCTGTTCCAGTAGTCGTAGTATGAGTATGCCCAGCAGTAGCTCCTTGCGTATTTGGTGTTCCATTAGCACTTCTGCCTGCACCATCCCTTATACCATAGGAACCAGACGATCCTACATTTCTTCCCCAACCATGTGTGTGGTCAGCGGATACTGTACCGCTAGTGGCAGTATGCGTGTGAGTAGCGCTTTGAGTAGCCGTGGCTGAGTTGTTAGTGTGAGTATGAGAAGCCATATTAGCTTCAGCTAACGTCACTGTTTCTGCTCCTAAAGTCGAACCTAGAGTTCTGGCTGTTAAAGAAGCGCCTGTACCAGCTCCTATAGGTGATCTACCCCTCATGTCAGGCAGTGTGAAGGTGTCATTAGAATTACCAGCACCGAAGGTAGTCCCAATAACTTTAAACAAATTGCTAAATGCCATTCTGTTTATAGTGCTTCCGTCGCAGACAAGCCAACCACTAGGGATTGTCGAGCCGGAGAAGCATCTTATGATACCTGCTGGGGTGACAGATGCCGTTAAGCCTTGAAATGCGCTACCTTTAGGAGCGTTTGTTGGTACCGTGCTATAGTTAAAAGATCCAGCCAATTGCTCACCTATATTTTTATAATAAAATTAATAACTATTGCTGGCGGCATAATTCCAAACGCAGTTGCAGCTGTTGCAGGCGTATTAGAGTTTGTAAATGTATGCGTATGATTAGCGCTTTCAGTCCCTGTAGTAGTCGAGTGAGTGTGGTTTTGCTGAACCCCTCCAGTGTTAGGCTGGCCCGAGCCACTAGCAGTGGCTGAGTCGAATAAGCCATACGAACCCGATGTGCCAGCAGTATGACTAAAATAATGTTGATGGTTCGCAGATGCCCCAGTAACGGTGTTGCTTGTGTGCGAATGAGTAGGGCTATCTGTTCCTATTGTAGCTGTATGAGTATGGGAAGGTAGATTAGTTATAGCCAGCGTAGCAGTCTCTGCACCAGCAGTTGCAGCTAGCGCTCTTGTAGTTAGACTAGGTCCTGACCCCACGCCCATAGGGCATCTGCCTCTCGCATCAGGTAATGTAAATGTAGTATTTGAATCTCCTACCCCAAAAGTTGTACCTATTGCTTTAAATAAACTTTGATAAACACTCCTGCTCACGGTACTTCCATCACATATTAGCCATCCATCGGGAGCGGTAGACCCAGCAAACATCTCTACTATTCCAGCTGGTATAACTGTAGTATTAGCGGGAGCAAACGCACTACCTTTTGGAGCGTTAGTCGGTATCGTGTTATACGCAAAAGCTCCAGCCAATTGATCACCTATACTTTTATAATAAAATTAAAAGCTATTGACGGTAATAAAATTCCAAATGCGGTTCCGCTACCTGTAGGATCATTCGTAATGCTATGTGTATGGGTGGCGCTCGCATTTCCAAAAGTCGTTCCATGGTAGTGGTCAGCGGATTGGCCTCCGGTTAAAGGTGTACCAGAACTAGAACCCGTAAGAGTATCTATGATACCGTAGGCAGAACCTGTAGTTCCTATTGGAAGTCCGTAACTATGCGTATGAGTCACGCTCTGGTCTAAGCTTGTGCCTGTGTGCGTGTGTGTGGCGCTTTCTGTGCTTACTGAAGTGGTATGGGTGTGTGAAGGTAAATTAGTAGTAGCTAGTGTAGCTGTTTCTGCCCCTAAAGCTGTACCTAACGTTCTTGCTGTTAGAGAAGCACCAGTCCCCGCACCGATTGGAACTCTGCCACGACTATCTGGTAATGTAAATGTGTCATTAGAATTACCAGCTCCAAAGGTAGTACCAATAACTTTAAATAAGTCGCTATAAGTCTTTCTGCTTATAATACTTCCGTCGCAAACAAGCCAACCATAAGGAGCAGTAGATCCGGCATACATTTGTATGCTACCTGATGATATAGTAGTCTCTTGAACTGCTTGAAACGCAGAACCTTTTGGAGAATTAGCTGGTATCATTCCATAGCTAAACGCTCCAGCCATTAGTAACTGCCTCCAAATGCAAATACTTGTAAAGCCGTAGTGGAGCCTGATAAGGCGATAGTACTTGAAGCATAAAGTTTATAAGTCGAAGGTAATACTAGCGGATTTACGAGTGTAAGCGTTGTTGTAAATGCTGCTGATGTCGCTGATGGCGTTACAGCAGTTATAGCTATTTCAGTATAAATTTGAGCATTAGTACCATCGTGTATCCATATACTTACTAATCCTGCTACAGTAGCACCAGCTATAGCTGTGGGGCAAGCATTTACTTGTATACTATCAATCCTTACACCATTAGTAGAAGTAGCCAAAAGTTGAAAATAAGTAGTGGATGCACCTGTTATAGTTGCAGTTGATACTTTTGCTCTATTTGTGTTGGCAATTGCTGATGTTAAATCAACATATCCAATCAAAGGTGATTGAACGAAAATTGGTGTTGCTGTTACTGCCATATTTATAAACCTCCAAAATTATTTGATAAGAAAATACTGCTTGATGCTGATGGTGCAGTAGAAGACCAAGATAGCACACCAGCGCCGTTTGTAATCAAGACGCCACCATTTGCTCCATCAGCAGTTGGTAAAGTCCAGATTAAACTAGTTGCTATATTATCACCAGCTTTAAATCCTACATAGTTTGTGCCATTAGCTGCTAGTTCTAAAAAGCGTATTTCGTTAGTTTGTCCAGCAGATGTTCCATATGGAGATAAAGATAAAGATCCATTGCTGTTTACTGATAGTAAAGTAGTTGAAGTACTATTTTGTATTTGAAATAAATCACCAGTCTGAGAAGTTGCACCTTGTATAGCTATGCCAACACCAGTAGTAGTTCCAGTTAGAACTCTTAATGCTATAGCATTAGTTATAGTTAGATTAGTACTAGCGACAGGAGCAGAATCAATCTGTACTGTTACAGCATTTGTAAATGTACTCGCACTTACCGCACTATAAGTTGGGGCATATATTTTTATTGCTCTTTGAGAACCTAAAAAACCAGCGGAAAATTGAACAGTTCTATTAAGATTTAGAAAAACATCACTATATTCTGTAGCTGCTGTCAAAGCTGTGTGATTAGGAGCATTAATAGTAAATGAAGAAGGTTGTGTTCCTGTGCCAATAGTAGGACTAATAGCAAGCACTGGAGAAGTTACTGTTGTACCATTAAAAGTAAAACTCGAAGAGCCAGCAGCAGCATTGCTTCCGTCTTTATATACAACTTGATTTGCTGATCCAGCCACTGGTCCGGTTACGCCTTGATTACCTTGTGAACCTTGATTTCCTTGGTTTCCTTGGTTGCCTTGTGAGCCGTTGGTTCCGGCTGTTCCTTGGCTTCCTTGGTTTCCTTGTGAGCCGTTTGTTCCAGCGGTTCCTTGGCTTCCTTGGTTTCCTTGTGAGCCGTTTGTTCCAGCGGTTCCTTGGCTTCCTTGGTTTCCTTGTGAGCCGTTTGTTCCAGCGGTTCCTTGTGAGCCTTGGTTGCCTTGACTTCCGTTGGTTCCAGCGGTTCCTTGTGATCCTTGGTTGCCTTGTGAGCCGTTGGTTCCGGCTGTTCCTTGTGAGCCTTGGTTTCCTTGTGAGCCGTTCGATCCGGCTGAGCCTTGTGAGCCTTGGTTTCCTTGTGAGCCGTTCGATCCGGCTGAGCCTTGACTTCCCTGGTTTCCTTGTGAACCGTTGGTTCCAGCTGAGCCTTGGCTTCCTTGGTTACCTTGTGATCCGTTTGTTCCCGCTGTTCCTTGACTTCCTGTTGAGCCTTGACTTCCGTTTGTTCCTGCTGTTCCTTGGCTTCCTTGCGATCCGTTTGTTCCTGCTGAGCCTTGACTTCCTTGGTTACCTTGCGATCCGTTGGTTCCAGCTGAGCCTTGTGATCCTTGGTTGCCTTGTGAACCGTTTGTTCCAGCGGTTCCTTGTGATCCTTGGTTCCCTTGTGAGCCGTTTGTTCCGGCTGTTCCTTGGTTTCCTTGCGATCCTTGGTTGCCTTGATATCCTTGGCCTTGCGTTCCTTGATTTCCTTGGTTTCCGGTGGTTCCTTGGCTTCCTTGATTTCCTTGTTCCCCTTGCTCACCTTGATAACCTTGAGGTCCTTCTATTCCGAGCGACCCTGTAATTGACCAATTAGAGTTATTGCTTTCTACTGTTATGCTATTATATTGCGATAAGGTGATGGTTAATTGCCCATCTATCGTCTGGGATGATGTGGTATTGACAGTTATTGTTCCAGAACCACTATTTTTTATAATATAGATCTGACCAGCATTTCCTACTGCCGTTGGGAGCGTTACTGTAAAGCTATTAGAAGTGCAGTCTATAAAATAATCATTATCGCCAATCGTATAAGAGCTCGTTTTAGCGGTATATGGAAATGTCAAACCGCCAAGTGAGATAAGACCGTCGCGTACTACAAAATCATTGTACATTATACTACTCTGAACCAAAAGGTTTCTAATTTATATTTTAATGATGAAGTGCTGTTTTATATCTTTGGCTCTTTATGCGTTTTGATCGACGAAGCCAAAACAGACCGTGCAATAGTATTCGCTGACTGTATAAACGAAAGTGACGCTACTCACGGTTCCATCTATTCTAATTATATTGAATCCCTCAGTCCCGGTGAATTGATTATATTGAGTAGCGCTAGCGGGATTTTGATAAGTCGTATCGATACCCCAGATTGGAGTAAAAGGTGACGATACTTCGACTGGGACAGAGACACCTGGATTTCCTACACTGGCAAAGGCGACCAAAGGATTAACCACAGGTTGACTGAAAGTAGCAGTGAAAGTGCCTGCTTGGCTATTTAGTATTTGAGGCCCTGTTGAGGGGACCCCGTATTCGATCGGAAACGTTCCGGCCGCATACATACCAGTACTTGTATCCATTCCTCCGCCGGTTTGAGCAATTGAAATCGTTATGCTGTTTTGGCCAACACCAGATGCTGTGGTTGGAGTAATAGAATTAATACTCATCCATTGAAAACCAGAGGAGCCAAAGAAGACCGGTGATGGTATTATCAACTGCCCTTTTACGACCGTTTTACTTAATATTTTTAACATATAAACACATTTACTCTATTGCTTTGATAGTGTGATTATATGTACATTAATTATGGGGATGTACATTAATTATAGGGGTGTGCGATAGGTTAATAATTATTTTATTTATAATCTTCTTTAAGACGTTATGGCAAATCCAAACATAAAAAGAGTTCTTGGCGTATCTCCATAGCAGACATCCACACTATGATAAAGTTCAGTTACCAAATAACACATCATGTCACCCTCATTTAAGTCATAGGTTTTATCTTCGACATGTATAGATCCACCACTTTCAGCTTTACTAGACAGAATATTGCATCTCAATCCAACAAGTCCTTCACCGACACTTGGATCTTTGTGTCTATAAACATCTCCATCATTATAAGTCACGCTAACCACAACACCATCTTTTCCATGTCCTTCTATGACTGGAGAATTTCCGACTGATGGAACTACTTGACGGATTCGATCTTGTAAGGTTTTAACTAGTTCTGGATAGTTTATATTTTGGCTCATTCTGTTTGTGAGTCTTTTTTTTGTTGTGCTGAATTCTTTCTTATCCCAGTCTCCAGTAATCCCATCTACGAATTGACCTTCAGCAACAGCTTTTGCAGTCCAATCTTTTAGTATTTGAATTTCTTCAGAATTGATAAAGTTTCTTATAATCATTACATTTTCATCTTTTTCTATCATTTTTACTGCCTTTTGTTTAAGTGTGGATAATCTATATATGGCGTTTTCTTTTTTAAGAAATCGCATAGTTTATCGAATTTTTCATCTTCTTTTAAATCTAGAATCAAAAGATCATCTTGTCTGTTTTTGAAATACTCTGAAACTTTCGAATGATGTCTGTGATACCCTTCAATGAATTTATCTTTATCAAAAATGAAAGACTTCCATAACATGAATCGAGTTTCTAATTGCCAAACAGGATCTGTGCTGGATCTATGAAGAGAAGCAGCACTTTCTATCCAAGAATCTATATCTCTGGTTGTTAGTATGAATTTAGATTCTGGATACAATAAATCTAAAAATTCGAACCTTGCAGCAACCGCTGTATCTGTACTTGCTTCAAAACTGTCTATTTCTTTATAAGACATTGGGCAATGAATAGCTGAATAACCAAGAACTTTCAATGCTTCAGTTAAAGAAGTAGTTCCAGTTCTGGTTAGTCCTATGCCAAATACTTTCATAGCTTGCTGAAAGCCTCGCAATCATATGAATATGCTTGCTTTATAAGATCTATCTGCTCTTGGCTTAAAGTTGGCATGTCTCCATCTTCAGGTAAAGTAACAGTAACATCTAATCCAAGATATATGCAGCAATCATTTAATCCCTTATCAGAATAAGGGAAATATTTGGCATTAACACAATCTAGAACTCCCATTTTTTTCAATGACATGAAATGTGTGTTGTCAAGATTGTTCAAGCCTTCTTCGACAGAACAAGACAATCTCAAACATGAGTTCTTGAATCTTTCGACTGGATCTCTGACAATGACGGCAAAATCTAAGTTTGAACAGTCTGTTATGCTCAAGTCTTTGATCTCTGAAACATTTATGATGGGTTTCCATTCTGTTTCAGTATTCACAAAATCAGAACTTGCTTCTGGATAATGTTTTTTGATCAATTCTTTGAATATGATTTGCGATCCGCTTCTTGTGACAAGAGCGAATCCGATGTTATTTTTTTGCCACATAAAACCTTTATTTGCCATGATAATTCTCCTTTGTTTTTAAGTACAATTCATTATCGTTATGATATTTTTCAATGATCAATTTAATCTGATTATCGTTTAAAGATGGTTTCTTTTTACTTTCTTCTTCGTTGAGTTTAGGAACTGGAGTTTCAAGTCCAAGCCATTTCGCACATTCGTCAATTTGTTCTGGGAAAAGAAAATATTTTATTCTATCGTTTAAAAGACCCATGCTTTCCATAGTCCAAAAATGGACTTCATCTTCGACCAATCCCTCTTCTACTGTTTTGTTTCTTCTGGCACACGCACTTCTGAATCTTTCGATTGGGTTTCTTACCATGCAGCAAACTTCACATTCTGGAAGACCTAGTGTTAAATCATGCCCTTGTAAGTTCATGATTGGATGCCAAAGTTGTTCATTTAAGACTTCTGGTTTGAATTTAACATGGTCTTTGGGCAACATTAAATTCATCAATGCATGACTTCCACTTCGTGTCACTAGGGCTAAAGCCTTATTGTTTATCAAAGAGCAAATGCCTCTCATGTTATAATCCCCATAAATTGAAGACCATTTACTTGTATTGTGTAACCAGTACCACTTTTATTATTATATGTCTGACCGTTTTTAAGCTCCATTTTGTAGTATCTATAAGATGCAGGAGATGCTATAGCATAGTTCAATATGCTATCATTGTTTGTTATTCCAGTCCTGTTGTCTATTGATGTCCAAGTTGAATTGTCGCTGCTGCCATACAGAGTCCATGCACCTGAAGTACCAGTATTGGCTCTCATATTGTAAGAACTGATTGTTACTGCCACACCGAAATCAAGATAACCTGTATTCGCTATTACTCCTGTGCCTACGGTAAATGGACCCCAACTGCTTAGAAACATATAAACATATTTAAAAAATGGACCGTTCCCATTTGTTCCGTTTGTTGGTATTGAAATATTTCTGCTGAAATCAGAATAAAAGAATTTAAATCGCATTCCAAAATCTGAAAAAGCCTTCGGAAAACCAGTCTTGTATGCTGTGCCAGCAGTTTCTGTCAATATAGTACCAGAACTATTTAAATATTTAAGGCTTGGGAATAGAGTGTATCCACCATGAAGCTCGCAAGGAGTCTCTGGGCTTTCGTAGCCCCATAGCTGGATTTCGCCTATTTGAAAACCATTTACTAGTGGTTGAAATCCGCTTTTATTGTTATATCCAGACCTTCCACCCTTTGTTATCACAAGTCGGTAAATCTTGTATGCAGACGCACCAGTTACAGTATATTCCGAATAAGAGCAGTTTTTTGCAAGCCTGTCTGTAGCATAAGGAAATCTAGTTTGCGAAGATCTTGTGTCAATAGTAGTCCAATTAATTTGATCATTGGAACCAGACAATGTCCAGTCTTGTGGTGTCTCGTTAGCCATATCGGTGCTAATTACACTATATTGAGAATTAGTGTTTCCATATACATTTTCCCCGAAAGCATTATACATTCTGTATTTCGTTATCACTACTGGAAGACCAAAGCTGAAATATGCCTTTTTGTTAGAAACTGTTAGGTTAATGTTATTTTTATAATGTGAATCCCAAGGATTTTGGTAAGGTAATACACCAGTAAACAGATCGCTTGCATAATATTGTTGCTTTGCCGTTCCATCAACTATACTATATGTTGGTGTTGGGTATAAAACATCACTATTCCATATGTAATTGTCGCTAGTGGTAAATTTATAGTATGGTCGGTATTGCGAACTCACTTGCGTGTTATCGTATGTTGTTCCACCTCCTACCAAAGCTCTTTCAGTCGGCATAATTCACCTTTATGTTAAATATCCTTGTAGCTGTATATCTTTTATTAGACCATAGAATCCATTTGGTCCAGACTTGCTAGATACGGTGTTTGAACTACCAAATATTGATATCCTGTAATAAGAATATAAAGCTGGAGAGGCAATCGTAAAGGTAGAAGCAGAGCCAATTGTTGCAAGTGTTCTTGTGTCTAACAATGTCCATGTGCCAAAAGTGTTTGCTCCATATAATCTAAATGAATAAGTGATAGTTGAACCAGCAGGATTCCAAAGTTTATACGAAGTTAATGTGATTGGGTAATCAAATCCTATATACCCTTCTTTAGTTGATCCAGTATTAACGAAGAAATTACCACCGTTATTTTTTGCAGCAGTCCATGCAGCAATAGTATTTGAAATGCCTAGAATCGTTCCTAAGTTAAATGCGGAACTAAAGGGATCAGTATTTGTAACCACACCAGCACTTGTGTAATATTTTGCAGTAGGAAGCAAGGTATTATATCCATGCAACGCACATGATGTTGTTGGGCTTTCATATCCCCACAATTGTACTTCTCCAAGTTGAGTGTCATAAAAACAACCACTCTTGTTACAATATATGCTTGTCCTTCCTCTTCCTGAAAGAATAAGCCTGTAAGATTTATAAGCTGTTGGCGATGATATCTCGAATTCTGAATAGCTGCTTGTGGCTGGATCAGAGGCACTGGCATAAGGCAGCATAGCTTGGCTAGTTCTTGTATCGACTGTTGTCCAATTCACATCATCATTGCTGCCTTGTAATGACCACGCTTGTGGAGTCTGATTGCCTAGATCTGTATATCCTGCAAGAAAATTTACAGCACTAACTCCAATGTTAGCCATAAAACCATTCCACATTCTATATTTTGTAATGACTGTTGGGATTCTGAAATTAAAAATAAATGTTGGTAAAGATTGGTCGAATCTAGTGTAACTATAAGAGCTATTCAGATTGTTCTGTAGTGGGAGATAACCGTTTAATATACAATTGTTAAGGTTGTTGTTTACAGATGTAAAATATTGTCTGTAATCAGCATTTATGAATGTCGGATTGTAAGTCACACCACCACCAACCAAAGCTCTTGGTGTCGAATTCACACTTAATATCATTGTGCTTGGTGCTGCTGTCGTTGTGGTCGTGGTTGTAGTCGTAGGTGCTGCTGTCGTTGTGGTCGTAGTAGTAGTAGGTGCTGCTGTCGTTGTGGTAGTTGTAGTCGTAGTAGTAGTAGGTGCTGCTGTCGTTGTGGTAGTTGTAGTCGTTGTTGTAGGTGCTGCTGTCGTTGTAGTCGTAGTAGTAGTAGTAGTAGGTGCTGCTGTCGTAGTAGTTGTAGTCGTGGTAGTACCAGAGCTAGTAAAGGCTTTAAGCTGCCCTTTCAAAATCATTTTTCCTAGTATTTTTAATCCCATTATAATACCCTAGCTCCTATTTTTATAGTCCAAGTATTTGCCGATATTTGGGCGGTCAATTCCAAGTTTCCAGATGTGATGGCGACTGAGAATTTCAATATAGCAGTAGATCCATACAAATCTTTTGTAGATGTGTCTGTGAACTGAACAATGTTGTCAGTCGCATTCCATACCGCCATTACTGTTCCGCAACGATATGCTGATAATGTTGTGTTTATTGCGTAGTAATCAAAAAATACCGCAACACCTGTCGTGTCTGGAATGCTAAACGCTACGAAGTCTGCTGTTCTACCAGTAAAGTATCCAGATAATGTTTTTACAAATCCACTTGAATTTACAGTAAATACAGGACTTCCAGACAGATTTCCAACTTGAAGAATGTCTCCTGTGGTCGTATCATCAATCTCAAGCAATTGACCAGTGCTTCCAAGTATGTTGACAACTATTCCAGTAGCACCAGTAGCAGATCCTAAAGTTAATGTGTTTCCATTAAATGTAAGATTTGATTCCGCATTAGCTGCATTAGATGTTCCATCTGATGTCAATATTCTGTTGTCAGCAGGATTTGAAATAGTATTGAATCCAGCACCTGTTTCGCCTGTGCTTCCTGTCTGACCTGTCGCACCTGTCTGACCTGTCGTTCCTGTTTGACCAGTATTTCCTGTCTGACCTGTTGAACCAGTTTGACCAGTATTTCCTGTCTGACCTGTTGAACCAGTTTGACCAGTAGTTCCTGTCTGACCTGTTGAACCAGTTTGACCTGTCGTTCCTGTTTGACCAGTAGTTCCTGTCTGTCCAGTAAAACCATTTGTGCCAGTTTGACCTGTCGTGCCAGTTTGACCTGTCGTGCCAGTTTGACCTGTCGTGCCAGTTTGACCTGTGGCACCAGTCTCGCCAGTAGTTCCTGTCACACCTGTAGTTCCAGAAGTTCCAGCCACAACCCAATTAGATCCGTTGCTCTGGACTTGAATGCTTTGATACTGTAAAAGTGTTTTCGTGGAAGATCCGTCAATCGTTTGGGATGAAGTTGTGGCAACTGTGATTGTGCCAGAATCACTGTTCTTTACGATGTATATCTTTCCAGACACTCCAACGGCAGTAGGCAAAGTCACCGTGAATGTACCAGAGGTACAATCAATGAAGTAATCTTCATCTCCTATGGCATATGTTGTTGATTTTGCCGAATACGGAAACAAAATACTACCTAAAGATTCTATTCCGTCTCTTGCCACAAAGTCTTTTGTCATTTTTAATTTTCTCTTAAAGAACCAATACAAATATATAGGCTTATTTCAAAAAAAAAATCTTTTGCCTTTTACAGCAAAAGATTTTTTGGTTGCTTGATTAGAGCAAATTGAAATTACATTATTCTAACCGAAACTTTTACTGTCCAAGTTCCAGACGCTATGGCTGCTTCTAGAACAAGGTTGTTGGAAACAATCTTGACAGTGAAGTCTAATCCATCAGTAGCTCCGCCAAGATCATTCGTTGATGTCTCGGTGTATTCTGCTGTATTATTAGATTCGTTCCACACACTCATGATAGTTCCAGCACGATAATAAGAAGAAGTTTCTTCTTTTGCCATGTAATCAAAGAATATGGCATTGCCCTTAACATCAGCAACAGTAAACGCATTGAAAGTCGCTGTTTGTCCAGTAGAACTCTTAGAAACTACTTTCATCCAGCCATCAGAATTAACAACAAACAACGAATTGTTTGAAGCGTCTTTTACAGATATGAGTGCTGTATCGGCAGCAACACTACTGTTATATATGATAAATGAAGATCCATCAAATGTTAAATTTGCTTCTGCATTAGCTGCATTAACTGTTCCGTCTGATGTCAATATTCTGTTGTCGGCATAGTTTGAAATGGTTTCGAATCCTGCACCAGTCGCACCAGTTTGACCTGTGGTTCCAGTTTGACCTGTGGTTCCAGTTTGACCTGTGGTTCCAGTTTGACCTGTAGTTCCAGTTTGACCTGTAGTTCCAGTTTGACCTGTAGTTCCAGTTTGACCTGTAGTTCCAGTTTGACCTGTAGTTCCAGTTTGACCTGTGGTTCCAGTTTGACCTGTAGTTCCAGTTTGACCTGTGGTTCCAGTTTGACCTGTGGTTCCAGTTTGACCTGTGGTTCCAGTTTGACCTGTGGTTCCAGTTTGACCTGTGGTTCCAGTTTGACCTGTAGTTCCAGTTTGACCTGTAGTTCCAGTTTGACCTGTGGTTCCAGTTTGACCTGTGGTTCCAGTTTGACCTGTGGTTCCAGTTTGACCTGTGGTTCCAGTTTGACCTGTGGTTCCAGTTTGACCTGTGGTTCCAGTTTGACCTGTAGTTCCAGTTTGACC
>Ga0209297_1000908_pt1 | contig 17863 bp, 16 predicted proteins | sample S_130805_MF_Meta_FD_187322 | JGI IMG/M metagenome (GOLD analysis project Ga0209297, IMG submission 187322) | Freshwater microbial communities from Lake Simoncouche, Canada to study carbon cycling - S_130805_MF_MetaG (SPAdes) (version 2) | ecosystem: Environmental > Aquatic > Freshwater > Lake ... | reverse complement strand
GCTCATTGCACGGCGAGAGGAGGGGGGCATTCGGCGCTACGTCCATCTGTCAACAGGAAACTACAACCCAAAGACCGCACGCCTCTACACCGATATCGCCCTCTTTACGGCTGAGCAGGATTTTGGCAACGACCTGAGCGCCCTCTTCAACTACCTGACCGGCCTCTCAAAGCACGCCGAATACCAGCGCCTCCTCGTAGCACCAACGCAGCTAAGGAGCGCCCTTCGGCAGCGCATTCTGGCGGCAACCGAGGAGGCGAAGCGGGGTGGCAGCCCGTACATCGCCGCTAAGGTGAACGCGCTTGTTGACGTGGAGATGATCGCCCTCCTTGATGAAGCGGCTGAGCACGGCGTGCGAATGGACTTGATCGTCCGCGGAATGTGCGGGCTCCTCCCCGACCCAGCCCGACACGGTGATCGACTACAAATCCGCTCGATCGTTGGCGAATTCCTCGAGCACAGCCGCATCTACCACTTTGAATACGATGGCCGATCTGAATGGTTCGCAGGAAGCGCCGACCTGATGGACCGCAACTTGGATCGCCGCGTTGAGGCGCTCTTCCCACTTGTTGACGCCGAGTCGGTGCGACGCTGCGAGGAGGTGCTGAGCGTCCTGCTCAGCGATGTGCGCAACAGCTGGTTGCTGCAGCCTGACGGGGCCTGGGTGCGGCGTGAAGAGCTCGCACGTGGCGAGAAGGGGGAAGAGACGCGCTCAGCCTTTTCCGAGTTCAAGCGACTCGCATCTGACTCTGCAGCGTGAGTTCTCGGCAACATGAGTAAGGGACGTGAGCGGGAGCTCAAGTATCTCTACGCAGCCATTCGTCCACCACAACTCCCCGAAGGCTGGTCACTTGGCGCGGAAGCTGCACCGCTCGCACTCGAAGACACGTACCTTGATGCTGATGGCGCGCTCGCCGCGCGTGGATGGGGGCTCCGACGGCGTGACGGCGAGAGAGGCGCCAGAATCTACACGCTGAAGCGCGATGCAACAGCTACTGGCGCGCTGCATAGCCGAGAAGAGATTGAGGCGGCGGCGCTCGGTGAAGCGGGGGGGCTTGAAGGTGCAGCGCTACCAGAACAGATCCGCAGCCTGATTGACCGGGAGTTTGGCTTCGACGTTACTGCGCACCTACGGCCAACGGTCACCCTGACACAACAGCGCAGCAGTTGGAGGCTCGCGCATCAGGGGGAATCAGTTGCCGACATGACCATTGACCAGGTCACTGTTGGTGGGGAGAGCTGGTGCGAGCTCGAGATTGAGTTTCTCTCTTCACTGAGTGATGATGACGTTCAGCGCTTTTCGCAAGAGCTGCACGATGCACTGCAGAGCAACCCGCAGATCTCCATCAGCACGGAGTCAAAAGGGGAACGCGCGCGCCGCTTATCGCTGTGAGGTAACCAGCGAGCTCAGCGAGTTGCGCCAGTCTGAGCCGACGAGCGCCTCGGCGATGATCACACCTTCGCGGATGCCACCACGATCAACTGAGAGATCGGTCACCTCCGTGTGTTGTAGGAGCGCCTCAAGTATCGCGAGTCCAGCGGGGAGGAGCCGCGCACGACGCTCTGAGAGGGCGAAGCTCGCGGAGATCTCCGCGGAGGTGAGCGAGGCGAGCCGCTCCCCCATCAACGTCAGGTCCTCTGGACGAACTGAGTGCGTCAAAAGTGTTGGCGGAACGAGTTTCAGCAGTCGGGTTGCCGTCCCTCCTACTAAGACGAGGCGTCGCGCCTCCGTTGCAGGAAGCGAGGAGAAGGCGTCATGTGCGTACTCACGGAGCTCACGCCACTCGCGCAGTTTCGGTGGATCGCTATAGCCAACGCGCGTCATCAGTCGCGCCGATCCAATTGAGAAGCCGTGAGCTTCTGGTTTCTTCTGCGGAACTAGGCTGACGATCTCCGTAGACCCGCCGCCAATATCTCCTACCAGCAGCGGCGTTGAGCGATCGTGCGGATGAATCAGGCCAAGAACGGTAAGTAGGCCCTCCTCATCATGGGAGAGGACGACCGGCTCTATTCCCACCCTGTCACGTAAGGCTTTGAGCACCTCGTTCCGATCCTTCGCGCGACGCAACGGTTCAGTTGCCACAACGGAAAGCGAGTGCGCACCGAGCCGTAGCGCGCGAATGTGAAAACGCTCAAGCGCGTCTGCAACGTCGCCGCTCCCCTTGCTCCCGATCTCCTGTCTCCGCTCAACAAGGCGGCCTAGATCAGACGGGATTGACTCGTCCGTCAGCGGGCTGAGTCGAACTCCGTCAGTAACGGCCACGAGCAGGTGGATCGAGTTCGAGCCGATATCGGCCACGGCTCCGATACGCGGCTCAATAGGGTTAACGGCGCGTTGACCTGCACCGCTACGGCGCGCGAGGGGCCTACGCGGTGCCAACTGAGAATCGCTGCGCTTCACCCCCACATCCTAGCGGCGCGCTACGATACGACAAACGTTCAGGGTCACCTGAGGAGGAGACGATGGAAAACGAGAGGGAACCGGGTCGCGTAGAGAGCGAAATCAACGAGATCCTCGCGCGTGCGCCGAGTGATGCCGCGGCAAACGCCGCTCCTCAGGGGGCGCGCGACTCGCTAGACCGTGAGCTGCGCCAAATTAAGGAGATCATCGTGCGCATGGGGAGCCTCGCCGAAGGGGCGATCCGTGATGCCCTGAAGGCGCTCACCACCCATGACGCCGACCTCGCCCAGAAGATCATCGTTGGCGACCGACAAATCAATGCTATGCAGCATGAGGTGATCAGCGCCATCACTATGGCGATCGCTACGCAGAGCCCGGTTGCACGCGATTTGCGCAACCTCCTCACCATGAACCACGTCGCCTACGAGCTGGAGCGCATCGCTGATCACGCCTCTTCGGTGGCGAAGGTTGCGAAACAGTTAGCGCCAGAGGCGGCACTCCAACGCTACCTGCATCTTCCAGAAATTGGCGAGCTCGCCGCGGCACAACTTCACGGCGTGCTCCTCGCCCTCGTTGACGCAGACGCCGTCCGCGCGCGCGAAGTTGCCGTGAGTGATGACCAGATTGATGCGCTCTATCGACAGTCGTTTGATGAGTGCGTCGCCCTCATGGAGGCCGACAAGGCGAACGTGGATCGCGGCACGCGCCTCCTCTTCGCGGCGCACTACCTTGAGCGGATTGGCGACCGCACCACGAACATCGCCGAAGATATCGTCTACCTCGTCTCTGGCGAGGTGGAAGACCTCAATCCGTGAGCGCGGCGGAGGCACAGAGCGCGGCGCGTATCCTCTACCTGGTCCGACACGCGGATGCTGGAGATCCCTCTGAGTGGACCGGCCCGGACGCAGAGCGGCCACTGAGCGGCAAAGGGGTCAAGCAGGCTGCAAGACTCGCCGCAACACTCCTCGCCGCCGAGACGCGCTTTGATTCGATTCGCCACTCCCCTGCGCGCCGCTGTGTAGAAACAGCAACGGTGCTCTCCGCAGTGCTTGAAGTTGAAGCTGCGGTAGATGATCGACTGGCGAACGGACCAACACTCTCTGACCTTGATCGGATGTTTGATCGAAAGGGAGTGAAGCGACTCGCACTAGTCGGCCACGAGCCGAGCCTCAGCAAGATCGTCGCCGAACTTACTGGCACCTCTGGGATTGCTGTTGAGAAGGGTGCACTGATCAGGATTGATCTTCCAAACGGTGTTGCCGCTGGCGCTGGGCGCCTGATCAGCGTTGCGCCACCGTCGCTCCTCCGCGCACCGAAGGACGAACGCTAGAGCGCCTCTCCCTCCACGCAGGCGGCGCTAAGCCCAGGATGCGCAAGGTGCTGCCGATCCGTGCGCGAGCGCAGCGTCCAGGTCGCAAGCTCAAGCCCCGCCGCGGTCACCTCGCGTGCAAGGTCCGTTGCGAGCAGCCCCTTCTCAACTGAGAGGCCGCTCACGCCAAGGTCCCCTGCTTGATTAACAAGGCCCGGCGCCGCCTGCTCCACATTCAGCCAGAGTGGCCACTCCGGAGCGCGTTCGCGAATCTTTCGCAGGACGTCCACATCAAAGCTGGAGAAGGTTGCCCCCTCTGCACCCTCACCGAGCAATTCACGAATCAGAGTGAAGAGTTCGCCACTCGGTGCCGCCTTCACTTCAACGTTGAGTAAGAGCTCTGCGGGAAGTGTGGCGAATGCGTCGCGCAGCGACGGCACGCCGAGCGAGCTCAGCGTCTCGCTGGAGAGTTCGCTGGCTGCACGTGAGTCACCATATGTTCGCTGTAGCGTGGCGTCGTGCAAGATGAATGGCACGCCGTCCGCTGAGAAACGAACGTCAAACTCCACGCCATCAAGTCCTGATCCCACCACCGCTGACAACGCCGCAAGCGAGTTCTCTTTCAAGTCGCCATGGAGTCCGCGATGCGCAAGGAGGGCAGGGCGGCCGAGCACCTCAGCAGCACGCCCGATCGGTGAGCTACGCATTCGCTTGATCAGCGCGGCAGCAGACTACCCGAGGCGCCGCCCACCGGGAGGAGGATCGTGAAGGTGGTCCCCACACCAATCGCAGAGTCAACCTCAATCGATCCACCATGGCGAAGCACCGCATGTCGAGCGATTGCAAGGCCGAGACCCGTCCCCGCTCCACCAACCGAGGCTTGTTCGCCAGCGATGCGTTCAACGGTATAAAAACGCTCGAAGATGCGCGGAAGATGTCGCCGCTCAATGCCGATCCCCTGATCTGCAATCTTGATTTCAATAGACTCGGTGCCCGTGCCACCTGCCGGCGTGGAGAGTTGAATCGTCACCACACCCTCTGCCCGGCTATATTTCACACCGTTATGCACAAGGTTCGCCATGGCCTGGCGTAGGCGATCACGATCGCCCAGCACGATCCATGGCCCAGGGCCCTCGCTCTCAACGCGGATCGCTCCACCGTGCCGTGTTGCCACTGGGGCGAAGCGCGTTGCCACTTCGTTGGCGAGCTCAAGAAGGTTGACTGGAGCGGAGCGGAGTGGAATCTCCCCCGCCTCGAGCGTGGCAAGGTCGAGCATCTCGTCGGCCATCTGGACGAGGTGCAGCACCTCCACCTCAATCTGACTTGCACGCTCGCGCGCGCCGCTCGCATCACCCCTCTCGCCCGCAGTTGCAACGGATTCGGCGAGGAGTCGGATGGTGCTGAGCGGAGTGCGAAGTTCATGCGAAAGATTGTCAACAAACTCTGAGCGAATCTGTCGGAGGCGCGTGACTTCTGTCAGATCCCGAAGAAGGATCCATACGCCGTCATCACCATCTGGCGCGGCGATCACCTGCACATGACGCGTCTCATCTGAGTGTCCGGGGCGCAGGTCGCGCAGTGCGATCTCTCCGCGCGCGATCACGCCACCAAGTGCGATCTTTGCGAGCTCTTCCAGGCGGTGATCTACGGTCGCCTCAATCAGTGGACGGCCACGCAGGTCCCCAGGTTCACGTGCAAGGATTTCAACGCTTGCGGCGCTTGCGGCGCGAATAGTAAGGTCCGGAAGCACTCGAAGTACCGCGTCATCTGTGGCCTCAAGGAGTGCGTCCAGACGCTGCGCACGACGCTCAGCACGCGCCGCTTCACGATCTGCACGCTCTCCCTCTCGATTCGCTCGTGATGCGCTGTCATCCCCTTCAGCACGGCGACGGCCTAGCCGTTGTGCCAAGAGGACAGCGACCGCTCCAAAGAGGAGGGCGAGGAGGAGTGTTGGGCTAATCTCGCCGCTCATCCCGCCGCTGGGCCGCCCTGATATGTTGCTGGGAAGCCACTGCTGGCGAGATCGGCCTCAATCCGCTCCCGCTCTGCACGCTTCGCTGCGGTGATGCGCACAAGAACATCTGGCAGTGGAACAACACTGCGCTCACCGTCAGCACGACGCGTGAGCTCGGCGCCGCCCGCATCAAGGGAGCGTGGCGAAATCGTAATCGTCCAGGGAGCGCCGAGTAGTTCGGCATCCGCAAACTTGACGCCTGGCGACTCAGTGCGGTCATCCACCAGCAGCTCAAGTCCAGCGGCGCTCGCCGCGCGCTCAAGCGCCACGGCAGCCTCTTCTATTCGCGCATCCTTATTGGCGCCGAGGAGTGCGACCTGCGCGTCGAACGGTGCAACGACAGCTGGCCAGGCGAGACCCTTCTCGTCGTGATACGCCTCAGCAATACAGGCAGCCGCGCGTCCAACTCCAATGCCGTACGAGCCCATGACGATCGGATGTGAGACCCCAGCATCGTCCGCATACTCTGCACCAAGTGCGGCGCTGTAGCGGGTTCCAAGCTTAAAGATATTGCCGACCTCAATCCCCTTCTCTAGGCGCACGGCACCGCCGCAACCGAGACAGGCGTCGCCCGCCTTCGCTGATGCGAGGTCCACAATGTGGTCTGGGGTGAAGTCGCGCGGAACATTGACGTTCTTGACGTGGTAGCCCTCCTTGTTGGCGCCTGCAACAAGGTTCGCCGAAGCGGCAACGAGTTCGTCAACCACAACAAGTGCACCCTTCGCGCCGATCGGCGATGCGTAGCCTGGCACCATCCCCGCCGCGCGGATCTCCTCCTCACGCGCTGGGCGCAGGTCGCGCGCACCGATCGCATTGGTTAGCTTCGTCTCCTCAACGTCATCGTCACCACGCACGATGGCAACGATCAGTCGGGCATCACGATCAGCGAAGAAGACCGCCTTCGCGGTGCGCTCGGGCCCAACGCCGAGCTGCTTCGCGAGCGCCTCGATCGTTGGAGCATCTGGCGTCTTCACCTCTTCTAGTGGGAGTAGCGCCTCGCTCGCAGGGGTCGCCCTGCGCACACGAGCAACCTGACGGTTTGAGGCGGTGTTGCAGCCGTCACAGATCACGAGGGTGTCTTCGCCGTATTCGCTGAAGGCCATGAACTCATGCGCCTGCGAGCCGCCCATCATCCCCACGTCGCTCGCAACGGCGATCGTCTTCAGGCCGAGCCGCGCGAAGATGCGCGTGTAGGCGTGGTAGTAGAGATTGTAGGAGTGATCAAGCCCCGCTTCATCACGGTCAGCTGAATAGGCGTCTTTCATGGTGAACTCACGCACGCGAATCAGGCCGCCACGCGAACGTGGCTCGTCGCGCCACTTCGTTTGGAAGTGATACATCTGCTGCGGCAGTTGTCGCCACGAGCTGATCAACTTGCGCAGCAGATCGGTAACCACTTCTTCATGCGTCATTGCAAGGACCATGTCGCGTCCACCACGATCCTGGAATCGCCCCATCTCGGGTCCGATCTGGTCGTAACGGCCCGTCTCGCGCCAGAGGTCGGCCGGATGCACCACGGGCATCAGCATCTCTTGGGCGCCGATCGCGTTCATCTCCTCACGAATCACCTGGGTGACGTGCATGTTGACGCGCATTCCGAGCGGCAGGAGTGTGTAAATCCCCGCTCCGAGCGGCCGAATGTATCCGGCGCGCAGCAGGAGGCGATGCGAAGGCATCTCCGCGTCGGCGGGGTCCTCGCGGAGCGTCGTGAAGAAGAGTGATCCAATCCTCATGGGTGAATCCTACCCGCGCCGCGCCCCTGGCGGGCGATCAGGGCTGCTGCTCAGGCGGAGCGGCGGAGCACGTAGCCGATATTACGAACCGTCTGGAGTGCCGTGGGCTGCGCCGGGATCGCCTCAATCGCTTGGCGGAGGGCGTGCATGTGCACGTCAACGGTGCGCGTCTCCCCCGCGTAGTCGTAGCCCCAGACACGATCAAGAAGCTGCTCACGGCTATAGACGCGTCCTGCGTTCTGAATCAGAAAGGCGAGGAGCTGGAAGGCCTTCGGCTTCACATGGACCACGCTCCCGCTCCGCAGGATGCGCTGCCCCTCAAGATCAATCTCTGCCTCACCAACCTTCACTAGGTGCTGCCCAGAGGGTGGTGGTGTTGCAGCTCCGCGTCGCAAGACGGCGCGGATTCGTGCCGAAAGCTCGCGCGCGGAGAAGGGCTTCGTCACATAGTCATCGGCACCAAGATCGAGCCCAACAATGCGATCAGTCTCCGAGGCCTTGGCGGTGACCATGATGATCGGTACTTTTGAGTTGGATCGGATCGCGCGACAGATCTCAATGCCGCTCATCTCGGGGAGCATCAGGTCAAGCAACACAAGGTCTGGTGGATTTGCACGGAAGGCGGTGAGCCCGACGCCACCAGTCGCCGCTTGCTCTACGGAGAAGCCCTCCGCGCTCAGCGCATCGGCTAACGCCTCGCGGAGCGCACGCTCATCTTCGATGAGCAGGATCCGAGCCGAGTCGTTCTTCACGTGTTAATTATCTCCAGGCTTTGTTACCACAGTGTGAACGGACACTAAGGCGCCCCACGCACCCCTACGCAGCGCGTAGGAGCGCGATCGCCTGATCAATCCGCGCGAGTACTGCCGACTGACCGAGCAGTCGCATGCTGTCGAAGAGTGGCGGGGTGGCGGTACGGCCGGTCGCGGCAGCGCGGAGCGCCATGAAGAGGTCGCCCGACTTCCAACCGTTCGACTCAGCCAGCGCGCGGAGCTTCGCCTCAAGAGGATCCTCAGCATCAAGGAGCGGCGCGTCACCTTCACCAATGCCAGCGGCAACCAGCGGTCGCGCCGCCTCAAGCGCGGCGAGTGCCGTTGCAGCCTCCCATCGCTTCGGGACGAGTAGCGCCGGGTCGTGCTGCAGCGTATCCATGAAGAGGAAGTCGGTCAGCTCAATCACTGACGAGAGGAGCGGGATGCGCTCGCGGATCAGTGGGAGGAGTGCCGCAATCTCTTCATCTCGCGCTGAGCGACCGATGCGACCATCCTCCGCCGCGCGGTCATAGAAGGGGCGCAGGCGTCCAAGCAAGTCGTCATGCGCCAACTTGCGAATCCACTGGCCATTGATCCACTCAAGCCGCGTGCGATCGAAGACAGCGCCAGCCTTCTGGACATGCTCAAGGTCGAAGCGCGCCTGGATCTCTTCAACACTGAGGATCTCGTCCTCGCTTCCGGTCGACCAACCCAGGAGCGCCAAGAAGTTGATGATCGCCTCTTTGAGAAATCCTTCGGCACGATAGTCAGCGATCGCCGTCTGGCTCTTCCGTTTACTCATCTTGGTCCGATCCGGATTCAGGATCAGCGGGAGATGGGCGAACTTTGGAAGCGGGACGCCGAGCGCTTGGAACAAGAGGATGTGCTTCGGCGTGTTGGAAAGATGGTCCTCACCGCGAATCACATGCGTGATCCCCATATCTGCATCATCCACCACCACCGTGAAGTGATAGAGCGGACTGCCGTCGGCACGCAGGATCACGAGGTCGCCGCCGAGCACCTCGGCGTCGATCTCCACACGTCCGCGCACGAGATCATCAATCACCACAACGCCAGGCTGGATACGGAAGCGAAGCGCCGCCGACTCACCCGCCGCAACGCGTCGCGCCGACTCTTCAGCAGGGATCGCGGCGCAACGTCCTGAGTAGCGCGGTGGCAGCTTCGCCTTATCGCGGGCGCTTCGCGCTACCTCGAGCTCTGCTGCAGTGCAGAAGCAGTGATATGCAAGTCCGCGCGCATGCAACTGCTGCGCAACTTCGGCGTAGCGTGCGGTTCGCGCCGATTGCCGATACGGTCCGCGATCGCCGCGCTCCTCACCGGCGGCAACGACCCCTTCGTCCGCCTCTAAGCCGAGCCAACGCAGCCCCTCAAGGATGTCCGCCTCGTGCTCTGTGGTTGAGCGAGCAACGTCCGTATCCTCCACGCGCACGATGTAGGTGCCGCCGTTGCGACGCGCAAAGAGGAGGTTGAAGAGCGCCGTACGCGCCGTCCCAATATGAAAGGGCCCGGTCGGACTGGGGGCGATACGAACGCGGATTGGCGTGCCTTCACTGTTCATGCGTGCATCCTACCCCGCGTGCGGTGAATGCCAGGGTCGTGCACGGATGCGCCCCGCCGCCGCGAGGAGTGCGCCAAACAGGTAGATCGCCGCACAGATGATTCCAGCAGCCAGCTGCGCCTCGCCGCCCTCTGGGAGTGGCGGACCAATCAGCCCGAGGGTGAGCCACGCTGCCGCAACGAACAGTAGCGCTGCCGTGCCATGCGCCGCCGCCCATGCAGCGCGCGGGGCCAACAGAAAGAGGCCAAGTAGTAATAGCTCAGCACCGATAGCGAGTGGACTCATCTGCAGCGCAAGCCATGGCAGAAAACCAATCAGCGCATAGAAGAGTCGGAATGCCATTGACGGCCAGTGCTCGGACACCAAGCCGCGCTCCTCTTCCGTGGCATATGCGGCTCCAACGTGCGAACTCCTCTGCTCACTTCGGTCGCGTCGCACTGGTCGCTTACCGCGCGCGCGATATTCAGCGCCGTGCTTTCGTGGATCGGCGTACTCCTTCGGGTTGACGCGCCAGTACGTCCCAGAGTCGGCTCCAACCCATCCCGCACCGTCCCAAGGCTGATCACCATCCTCTGGCCCTGCGCCGTCATATGTGGTGGAACCTGGCGTTGCACGCGGCCGCGCGCCGCGCGATTCTGGCTCGCGCGAAGCGGCGTCACGCCGTGGCGCGCTGCGCTGACGCGGTGGTGGTGGCGAACTCGGCCTAGGCCTTGTCTCGCCGTGTCGATTCGCAGCGCTCGCCTCATTGAGTGCAACCTCATACGCCTCGGTGAGTCGTGCAAATGCTGCAGGCTTTGCTGCACCACCCACCGCATCGGGGTGCAGCGACTTCGCGAGCCCGCGGTACGCCTGCTTCACCGCCTCAACCGTTGGCGCCGATGGGAGACCGAGTACCCGCCACGCTTCGAGCGTTCGCATCCGCGCCTGCGGCATGGCTAGCTCAGCGTCAGGTTCGCAAGCGTCGCCGTAGGCTCAACGCGCGCGAGCGGCACTCCGCCGCGTGGATCGGGGTACTCCACATAGCGATGCAGGTCGAGCGACGACGCACTCGCAACGGCGGCGCCAGCGGCGCGGAGTGCGGCAACAGTGGCGACGCGTCCCGCGCGTGCGGCGCCATCGCCGTCTTCCGTGTGTAGCGCAATCCCGATTCCAGGTGCACCAACAAGGCAGAGTCCCTCCGCCCCCTGCTTCGCCACTACGGCACCTTCGCCGCCACGAATCAGATCGGTATCAAGGAATCCCCCGCCCGCAATCAGGCGCGGATGCGCAATCGCCGCATCGCGCACGCGCCCTAGCGCCGACACGAGTTCAGGGCGAAGTCCAGAGCTGGCTGGGTTCGCCCAACGCCGTGCCCCCTCCGCCGCGGCGCGTAGCGGCACGCCGTACGTTGGGATCGCGCAGCCATCCATCCCCCACGGCGCAGCGTTCATGTCAACGCCGAGAAGTTCACCAACCACGGCACGGATCCGCAGCTGCACAGGGTGGTCGTAGCTGTCATAGCCACGCCCCTCAACGCCAGCCGACTGCGCGAGCAGCAGCAGTGAGAGGTGCTGCCCTGAACACATGTGCTGCAACAGTTCCCCACTCGTGCCGCTCCGCAGCGGTGATGGTCGACCATGCACAAGGAGTGATGGGTCAAGGCCGTACGTGTCCACCATTCCCTGTGCCACCGCCACGTGTTCATCTGCGCCAGCGTGACTCGCGGAAGAGAGGGCGAGCGCTTCGCTGCTCATGCTGCCGCCCGCCGCCTCAACGGCGAGGAGGACGGCGACCGCCGTGAAGGGCTTGATTGAACTACGGAGTGAGATCAGACGATCCGGGGAGCCGAGTGACGCGCGGAGTGCGCCGCCCTCACCGACGATCGCAAGATCGCCGCGATGCTGTGTCTCAACGATGCCGCCGCGGACGAGGCGGACGAGTGCCGGCGCATCCGGAGCCGCGTCAACCGGTACGCCGATCGACGGATTCGACATTAGGCGAGTCCGAGCGTGGCGTCGACCTCCGAGAGTCCGCGATCGATCACGTCAAAGGCGAAATCCAACTCTTCGTCGCTGATGTTGAGCGGCGGATTTGTAAAGAAGCCGTTCCAGCGCACGATCGTATAAAGACCGTTAGCGCGGAAGAACTTCCCGAGCGCCACCATCTCTGGCACCGTCTCGTTGAATCCCGCGATCGGTGTGCCGTTCTTCGGATCGCGGACAAGCTCCATGATCCCGAAGAGGCCGATGTTGCGAATCGGACCAACGCAGGGATGCTTCGCCTTCATCCGCTCATGGTGTGCACGCATCTTCTTACCAGTCGCTGCCGCGCGCTCAATCAGGCCATCCTCTTCGTAAACGGCGATCGTCGCCAGCGCCGTGGCACAGGCGAGCGGGTGGCTGTTGTAGGTGAGCCCAGCGCCGAAGACCTTCTCGGCGAAGTGATCCGCAATGTGACGGCGCATGCCGAGCGCACCGAGCTGCACGTAGGCGCTCGTCAGGCCCTTTGCCATGGTGATCATGTCCGGAACTACACCCCAGTGATCCACGGCGAACCACTTCCCCGTGCGACCGAAGCCGCCCATCACTTCATCAGCGATGAGGAGGATGCCGTAGCGATCGCAGATCTCGCGCATCCCCTGCATGTACCCGTCTGGCGGGATCAGGATGCCGTTCGTCCCAACAACCGTCTCAATGATGATCGCCGCAACGGTGTGTGGCCCTTCAAACTTGAGGATCTTCTCGGTCTCGGCGAGCACTTCGGCTGCGGGACGCGGCGCGTCGGCGCCGAACTCGTGGAAGTCAGGGATGCGGAAGACGCCTGGCATACCCGGCTCCGTGAACCAACGGCGCGGGTCGCCCGTTGCGGTGAGTGCGCCAGAGGTGCCGCCGTGATACGAGCGGTATCGCGCGGCGATCTTGTGTCGGCCAGTGAAGAGTCGCGCAATGCGGAAGGCGTTCTCCACCGCCTCAGCGCCGCCGTTGGTGAAGAAGAATGCGTCAATGTCGCCAGGGCAGATCTCGGCGAGCTTCGCGCCGAGCCGCGCGCGCGGCTCCGTCGCCATGAACGGATTCGCGTAGGCGAGTTTCGCCGCTTGATCCGTGATCGCCTTCAGCACGCGCTCGTCACCATGACCAATGTTCGTGCACATCAACTGACTGTTGAAGTCAAGGAACTTATCGCCCTCCGGCGTCCAGAACCAGGAGCCCTTCGCGTGATCAATAGGGATAGGGTTCGCTGCAGCCTGGGGCGACCACTCGGTCATGGTGTGCCGCTTGGAGAGGGCAACAATCTCTGCGCCGCTCATCCCGGTGCGAACGTTCACTGCCGCCATGGGACCCCCTTCGCTGCCTCGGTCAAGCGACCGCTCCCGCAGAGAATAGCCGCCGCTGTCGCGCAGCGTGCGACACTTCCGCGCCCTGCGGCACAACTTCTAACCCTGCGGCAGAATACCGCTATGCCCATGAATATCGAGCACCTAGCCGCGCAGAAGGCGCCCGAGACGCTGAAGAACTTCATCGCTGGGCGCTGGGTCGCCTCCTCCTCTAACGAGACGCTGGCCGTCCCCAACCCAGCCACAGAGCAGATCCTGGCGCACGTCCCCCTCTCTAACGCCGCCGACGTTGCCGCCGCTGTAGCGGGTGCACGCGCCGCCGCGTTTGAATGGGGCGAGATGCCACCGCCCGAGCGCGCCACCTACCTCTTCAAGTTGCGCGAAGCGCTCTTGGATAATCGCGAGGCGCTCACCAAGTTGGTCACCACTGAGAACGGGAAGGTCTTCTCCGATGCGGCGGGCGAGGTTCGCCGTGGCATTGAGGTGGTTGACTTCGCATGCGGTGCCCCGACCCTCCTCATGGGCCAGAACCTTGATCAGGTCTCGCGCGGGATCGATTCGGAGATGGTGCGCTTCCCTGTTGGAGTTGTCGCTGGAATCACCCCCTTTAACTTCCCCTTCATGGTGCCGATGTGGATGCTCCCACTCGCGATCGCCTGCGGGAACAGCTTCATCTTGAAGCCATCCGAGCGCACGCCGCTCTCATCGCAGCGGATCGTGGAGATTTGCGAAGAGGCGGGGATCCCAACCGGTGTCGTCAGCCTGGTGCACGGCGCCGTGGAGACGGTGACCGGACTGATCAGCCACCCGGGTGTGGATGCGATCAGCTTCGTCGGCTCCGAGCGCGTGGCGCGGATCGTCTACGAGACCGCCGCCAAGAACGGGAAGCGCGTGCAGGCGCTCGGCGGTGCAAAGAATCACATCATCGCCATGCCAGACGCGGTCTTGGAGCAGAGCGTCCCGAACATTGCTGAGTCTGCATTCGGCAATGCGGGGCAACGCTGCCTCGCAGGATCTGTTCTCACCGTGGTTGGTGAGGCGCGCGAGCGCCTTCTCCCTAAGTTGGTGGAACACGCGGAGACGATCAAGATGGGCTTCGGCCTTGACGAAGGGGTCTCGCTCGGTCCAGTGATCCGCGGCGACGCGCGCGAGCGCATCCATCGCCTCGTTGATGAAGGGGTCGCCGCCGGCGCCAAAATGATTCGCGATGGGCGTGGAACAGGCCCAGCGAAGGGCTTCTTCGTTGGGCCAACAATGCTCAGCATTGAAGAGAACTCTCCGCTCGCGCGCGAGGAGGTCTTCGGGCCGGTCCTCTCCGTTCTCTACGCGAAGGATCTGGACGAAGCGCTGCGCCTGATGGCGGAGACGAACGAGTACGGCAACGCTGCCTCCATCTACACCGCCTCCGGGAAAGCGGCGCGTGAGTTCAAGCGCCGTGCCACCTCAGGAATGCTCGGTGTCAACGTAGGCGTTGCCGCGCCAATGGCCTTCTTCCCCTTCAGCGGACGCAGGAAGAGCTTCTTCGGCGACCTGCACGCCACAGGACGCGATGGCGTGGAGTTCTACACCACAAAGAAAGTGGTCACCACCCGCTGGTTCTAGTTCCCGCTGGCAACTAGAGAAGCGCGACGAGCTCCTGCACCGCATCCGCCGATTTCTTGAAGGCGGCGCTCTCCTCAGGGGTTAGCGTGATCTCGATGATCTTCTCAATACCGCTGGCACCGATCACCACCGGCACCCCAACGTAGAGCCCCTGCACGCCGTACTCGCCCTCGAGATATGCGGCGCATGGGATCAGGCGGCGTCGATCGAGCAGGATGCTCTCCACCACCTCAAAGGTGGCGGCAGCTGGTGCGTAGAAGGCGCTTCCAGTCTTGAGGAGCTCCACAATCTCTGCGCCACCGCTGCGTGTGCGCTTCACGATCGCCTCAATGCGTTCGGCGCTCAACATCTCTGGGAGCGGGATGCCGCCAACGGCTGAGTAGCGTGGCAGCGGCACCATCGTGTCGCCGTGTCCACCAAGGACGAAGGCGCGAACGTCTTCAACGCTGACCCCAGTCTCCGTTGCAATGAAGTGGCGGAAGCGCGCCGAGTCGAGCGTGCCGGCCATGCCGATGACACGCTTCTTCGGGAAGCCCGACGCCTTCAGTGCTACGTGGCACATCGCATCAAGAGGATTCGTCACGATCACTAAGATCGCGTCCGGCGAGCGCTTCGCCGCCTCGCTGACAACGCTGCGGACGATACCGGCGTTGGTGTTGATCAGATCGTCGCGGCTCATCCCTGGCTTGCGGGCAATACCGCTCGTCACCACGATGATGTCGGAGCTCTTTGTGTCGTCGTAGTTATTCGTTCCAATGATTCGGGCGTCATGCCCCATCACTGGCGCCGCTTCGGCAAGGTCGAGCCCCTTCCCCTGTGGAAGCCCCTCAACGATGTCGACAAGGATCACATCGGCGAGACCAGACTCAGCGATGCGCTGTGCAGTGGTGGCGCCAACATTCCCTGCGCCGATGACGGTGACCTTACGTCGCTGAATCCCTGCCATATCCCCTCCGCTCTCGCTTCTGCCGCTCCCTAGATCCTACGCCGCTTCGGCTTCGCCGTCGTGCGCGCCGGACTGCGCGCTGGCTTGCGTGCTGTCCTGCTTGCCGTCGCAGGCATCGCGGATCGAACGCGCGCTGCGGCAATCAGTAGCGTGACCAGCAGGATGCCTCCCATCACGAAGTAGGCCGTAGGGACACCGCCGACCTTCCAGTTCTCCAGGCGCAGTCCCTCAAGGAGGAGGCGTGTCACCGCATACCAAGCAATTGCGGATAGGCCAATGAGCCCTGGTGTCACGCGCTTCTTGAGCCGCTCGCCGAGCGCTGGCAGCACCAAAGCGCCAGCGAATCCAGAGAGTGACTCGTAGAGGAAGAGTGGGTGGAATCGCGCGCCTTCACCAATCGCACTGCAACTGGTTGCAACAGTGCGATGCGCGCAATCAATAGCGAGCCCCCACGGCAGATCGGTGGGGAGACCGTAGAGCTCCTGGTTAAACCAGTTCCCCCATCGTGCGATCGCCTGCATCACCAGGATGGCAGGTCCAGCAACGTCAACCCAGCCCCACGGTGACTGGCGCCAGCGGCGGAGCAGAATCGCGAGTGCGATCGCACCCGTGATGAGGCCGCCCGGCGCACCGAGCCCTTCATAGGGCGGAATCAGCGCGCCGATGAGATTCGCCGAATAGCGATCCCATCCGTCAATCACGTGATAAAGACGACCGCCAACGAGTGCGGCGATCGAGATGATGATCAGGCCATTAGCAATCAGATCGGCGTTCAGCTTGCGCCGCTTCGCTTCGCGAACCATGAACTGGTACGCAACGAGAAGGCCAACGGCGTAGAGGAGCCCGTACCAACGGATGGCGAGCGGGCCAATAGAGAAGAGGATGGAGTCTGGTGGGAGTGGCAGCATCTAGACGTTCACGCCGATCAGGCTGCCGACCAGATACGTGATTGCCGCCGCCGCGGCGCCAATCCCCAGCTGTCGGGCACCTGAATAGAGTGCGGAGCGCCCAGTAAGGAGACTCACCGCCGCGCCAACACCGAAGAGAGCGAGGCTGGTGAGAGCAATGCTCACCGTGAGTGCTGTGCCACCGGTGAGCAGAATGAACGGAACGAGCGGGATGAAGGCGCCAACGGCGAACGCCAAGAATGAGCCGATTGATGCGCCCCACGGCGAGCCGAGCTCTTCAGGATCGAGCCCCAACTCTTCGCGAACCAGCGTCTCCAGTGCGATCTTCGGATCTGCCATCAACTGCTTTGCAATTGCGGCAGCCTCAGCATCTGGGAAGCCACGGCTGTGATAAATCGCCGCGATCTCCTTCTCCTCCTCTTCAGGCATCGCCTCAAGTTCCGCGCGCTCCAACTCAATCTGACGCTCAAGGACTTCGGTCTGGCTACGCATCGAGACGTACTCCCCCGCCGCCATGCTGAAGGCACCAGCAAGGAGTCCCGCAACGCCAGCAAGGACAACAAATGAACCTTGCCCGGCGGTTGTTGCACCCGCAATGCCAAAGACAAGCGCCGCGTTGCTCACCAGGCCATCAGAGATGCCAAAGATGGAAGCACGCAGCGTCCCGCCGCCACCAGAGCGGTGCCACGGTTCACGGGCCTGCGTCTCCGCAACGGCGGCGCGATGCGCACCAACCCCTTTGGTCTTATGTGCAACGTCAAGGTCGCGCCAGATCTCCGCATGCTTCGCCTCATCCTTGGCGATCTCGTGAACCTCGGGGACATCAGTGTGCGCGCCGTAGACCTCCTCTTCGAAGCCCTCCAGCGCTTTCACCATGTCGCTCACGGCGCGCGTGCCGAAGATACGTGCGAGGATCGAAATCTGGCGCACGCGCCAACTCGGACGCGCGGCGACCGGCGGATGTTCGCCGAGCGAAATGAGCTTCGCCTCCCAGATGGCGGCATGACGGCGCTCGCTCGCCGCAATGGATTCAAATGCGGCTTTGCGCTGCGGGTCTTTCTCCAGCGCGGCGAGCCTGTCGTAGAGGTAGATCGCATCGCGCTCAAGGGCGAGCCCGGCGAGGCTTGCTGCGCGATCCTTGATCTCCTGCATGGCCCCTCCCTCTCGCATCTCAGCGCAGCGCGCCGGTGCGTGAATCGTAGCGCGTCGCGCTAGACGACCTCGAGGACGATCCACCCCTCTGCATCCACGCTCACCTTATGGACGGTGAGCGTCTCTTCTGCTGGCGGGTCGAGCGGGAGGCCCG
>Ga0209297_1000907_pt1 | contig 17865 bp, 14 predicted proteins | sample S_130805_MF_Meta_FD_187322 | JGI IMG/M metagenome (GOLD analysis project Ga0209297, IMG submission 187322) | Freshwater microbial communities from Lake Simoncouche, Canada to study carbon cycling - S_130805_MF_MetaG (SPAdes) (version 2) | ecosystem: Environmental > Aquatic > Freshwater > Lake ... | reverse complement strand
CTCGTCGTTGAAGAACCAGCCCCTATGGCGGAATGTGTAGGGCTTGGACTCCGTGCGCCCATAGGGAATCTCCACGGTGTCCACCAACTCGGGCAGGATGCCGGTGAACCAATGGCACGGATCGGTGCCAAGCCACTTCTCGCTGAATGCGTAAATTCCGTGAATGAGCCCAAGTTCATCGCTGCCGGTGATGACGATCTTTTCGGCGGATACGTCGACAAGATGGGCATCAAAGGTTCTATCGAGCTCCCGGATGCACAGTTCGATCACTGCGGGATTCTCTTCCCTCTGCGCAGCTGTTGTCGCCGGGACTGCTTCTCTGGCTGAATCCCGCTCAAACCCCAATCTGGCGCGAAGATCGGCGCGCAGTGCAGTCGCTGCAAAGGCCACGGCTTTGTTGTTGGTCAGATCGGAAATCGCGATGTCTCGGGTCACTGTGAATGCACTCATGCAGGTAATATTTTTTGGTTTGGTTTTGGAAAGATTGAGCGCTCACCTCTTACGGGTTCGCTGCGAGGTAGGCGCTACCTGTAGAAATTGGGATCCAGGTATCTCCGCCTTGTGGCTTGGTCTGCGTCCATCACGTTGCGGTCGAGGGACTCCACATGACCGTCAAGGAACACGGCATGGAACTTTCCATTGTGGTAGTCGGGAAACGCCGGGCGGGGCTTGGTCAACCAGATCGTATAGGCGGTTCCACCCAGCCCCTCCGCCGCAAGGATGAGTTTGCCCTGGCCCGAGATGGCAGGCAGATACTTGATGTTCGTAGGCGTGTTGTTTACCGTGACATCTGTAAGGACCTCATCGTTGAGACCATAGCTAAGGTATTTCCGACTCGGGAGAGACATGCCCGCCTTGAGCTGCCAGCTCGTAGGGCAGATGAGGCAACCGCCGGGCGGTGTGACATTTTCCTTGCCCAAAGCGGGCTTCAGCTTCTCCCACCAAGCACTACCGTTGGGGGGGTAGAACATCATTCCGTCGTTGTCTGCCGAAAACTGCAGGAGGGCCATGCCAAGTTGGCGTATGTTCGAAGCGCACTTTGATTCCTGCGCTTTTTTCTGCGCGCCGCGAATCACAGGCACCAGCACTGCGGCCACGATTCCAATAATAGCCATGACCACAAGAAGCTCAGTGAGTGTGAAGGCCATGTTGCCGCTCTTGAGGGCCGTCCTGATTTTATTCTTACCCCAAGAAGAAGGGATGCCATTGAGACGATAGCAACTCATGGCAGCACCTCTACCGCTGGAACCGCGTTGGCGGGGGCCTCAACCCAAACGCCGGCGGAAGACAGAGCGGGCTCGGGTGCGATCACACGACCACCGGGAATAACGATCCGGGATTTGCCGACTTCGAAGGTCGCGGGCTCCAGCGAAACCACGCACTTCGAGGCGACATCACCCGCAGCAAGCTTCGGCGTAAACCGCCAGATCGAACGCTCGCCGGCATTCATGCCGCTCAGCACATAGTCCGAATTCCATGGGATGAATGATGTCGTGAGCGTCTTACGATTGGGGACTCCCACAAGGCCGTCCAATTGGTGCAGCAAATCACTCGCCAAACGATCGGTTTCCTCATTGCCCCAGTCCTCGGGTTTTTGCTTCTTGCTCCAGAGTCGCGGATTCCAGAGCAGGAAATCATTGGCACCAGTCAGGCCAATGTGGAAAAGGGACTCTTGGTAGTAGTCCGAGTCTTTGAAGGGACTTTCGTTGAATGTTTTGAAAGCCACCCACGGTTGAATGGGGACAGTCGAGGACGCGGCCATCGAGCGCATCCGGTTCATCTCGTAGCGGAACATGTTAAACGGGGTCGCTTCGTAGATATTCTCGCCGTCGAGCTTGCGGGTATTGATTTGGCCACCCCGCCCGTAGAGTTCGGAGGACTGGTGCGTGCCGACATGCGTTCCCGTGCCGAAGAGATAAGCTTTGTGGTTGTTGATCTCGGGAACTTCGATCTTCGGGGAGCTATGAAAGTCGCCGTAATTCGAAAACTTCACATTGGGGAAATACTTTCGGATTGGCTCGTAAACAGCGCGGTTCAAGTCGGCAGCTCGACGCTCGTTCATGAGAGCATTCCACTTCAGGTAGTTTTGTGAGCCTTGGTATTTTGCCACCGTGCCGACGAGATCGTCGAACCCAAGAATTTTTGCCACTTCGGGAAAGCGCGGATCGTTCTGGATAGCCGCAAAGTGGGCTGGATCGTTGCGGAGGTGCCAGTTGGTGACTCCCTGTTCGTAATCGAGTGCAAAGACATCGACCTGTCCTCCGGCTTCCTTGAAGCCCTTGAAGAACGCATCAAATCGTGCGCGCACCTTTTCCACGCCATGATCCCACCAGATACTGCGATAGGAGGTTGGATTTCCTTGAGCATCACGACACACATCATCGGGGTCGGATCCAATGTTCCGATGCATCTCGCGACAGGACATGGCACGGTGCCCTTCCGACTGGGCGAGCGTGCGTGCAGCGAGGGCGGAAGGATCCTTCTCGGTGTTTTTATCTATCCAGACCAACGGCACGATGTTGTTAAATCGCCTAGGCTCACCGGACCATGCGTAGGCCATGATCACCGGAGCGTCAGGCTTCGCGGCGGAATCCTGCACCGCCGGACTCGGACTCGCAGGCGGCTGCGGGGCTTTGGAGTCGTTTTCGGAGCATGCCCCCATGAGGCATGAGGCAAGGAGGAGGAGAGCGAGGCGGCACGGCTCGTGTAGAGGTATTTTCATCGGTTATTTGCGGGATTGGGATAGCTCAGGGGAAGGGTGAGGCGGCTCGACGGCAGCGGATGGGCTTCGGCCTGGATGAACGCTCACCCGCCAAAGTTTCCCTTTGATGCTCACCGTAACGGCGGCCTCACGGTCCGATTCCGAAATCGGGCCGGCCCAGGCGAGCTCGGCGTCGCCAGCGAAAGGAATCAGGGTCACAAAACACGCCGAGCGCGATTTCTCCCCTGTCACCAAGGCGAGCGAATCCATCGTGCGCTCCATTTTGTAACCGACGGGAATCGTGAAGGCGAAGGCCTCGGTGGCCGGGTGGCTGAGGATGCTCAAGCGGCGGGGCGATTTCCCATCGCCTCGCACATCGAGATTCCACGCCGCTGCTCCCTGCGGGGCGCGACGCCAGTTGGTCAAGCGGGAATGGCTCCAATTCGCCTCCTCGAAGGGGGGCTTGTTATTCGTCCATTCGCCGGGAATGACCAAGCCCTTGCCGGCATGCATCGTCCAAGCGATGCGTTCGGATGTTTCGCCCGAGTAGAGATCCACCATGAGCAAGAAGTCATCGGTGGTGACGATGGTGCGAACAAAATCTCCTGCCTGCTCGAAAATCGGGGCTTTTGGCGAAGTCCGGATTTGCAGGATTTGGTAACCCGCTTCTTTTTCCGCCATCACCAACTCCCCGCGGCCAAGAGCCTTCTGCTCGCGTCCACCCGGCAACAAAGTGCTTTGGGCTATTGTAGAACACATCACCCCAGCCCCATCGATCGAATATTGGAAGCGCCCCGCATCCGTGATGAGCGATTGCCCGTCAAGCAATGCTCGGGCACTGAACAAGTCTCTCTCCTCGCGCCCCCAAGGCGAACCGTAGTTGAGGCTGGCGGAGAGCCGTCCATGCGGGGTCGAACGGCGGGCGTGAATGTGGCCGGCGTGATCGAGACGGGCGAACATCTCTTGCGTTTGCTCCGCAGGCGGGATCTGATCCGCGCCGGAGATCAGCGCGGAGAGTGACGACCGATCACTGCCCTGCAGTGGAATGGCCATAAGCGGATTGCCAAAAGTGGCGTAAGCCCACTCATAGCGGGCAGTGCCGAGCTTTGCGGGATCGTCGCTCGCCAGGATCGGAGACAGATAGAGCCCGGCAAAATCCAAATCCCCAGATTTCCATCCCAAATTCCGAAACGCTCGATACGCTGGGACCATCCAGTCAATGGAGTTCCAATGGTAGCCCATATCGTTTTCCAACGAGAACCCATCCGCTCCGAACGCCCGGTCCCGCATGGCACGAAGGCCCCGGGGACCCTCGACATACTGCGCCGCCAGCGACCATTTTTTTAGAGCCACGGCGACATAGAAGGGGAGCAATTGATGCACCGGCATCTGGTTGAGGTAGGCGGTGACATGGTTATCGAGGTCTGCTGAGGCTGGGATGAGAAAGCCATCCTCGATTTTTTTGCGGCGGCTTTCGTCCAACTCCGGGCGAAGGTAATCGTAGGCGACACCAAACGGCGGCAGAAGGAATCCGGAGTTCAGCGTGGTATCCGTCGTGCGCATGCGGAACGCCGTGGTATCCGCGCGGTAGTAATCCCATTTGAGATAAGCCCCGCCATAGGCCTCAAGAATGGCGGCCGCGGCCTCGAAAAAATCTTTCCGGCCGGTGAGTATGTAAGCCCGAGCGAGCGTCAGTGTCCGAGTGGCATTCACACCATGTTGACGCGCCCACCCACCGGCTTCGTCCTTTCGCTGGTCATAGGAACCTCGTGCGGATGGCAGGGAAAGTGGCTCCGCAAGCACTTTTTCCGCATCCGCAACGACCTTCTTGAAAACAGCGGCCCAGCGTTTGTCCTCTGCCACCCGCTTTTGAACCTTCGCCAACCGCTCGGGCGTTAATTCACAGGCATAAGCCGGAGGGTTGATTGGCGGCGTAGCAAGCATCCACCGCTCGCGACGGGACGACTGCAAAAAGTAGATCGCCTCATCGTAACCAGAAACCTGCAGGCGTGGAAAAATCTCCTCCACGACCAGCGGACCGGCCACCTCGGCATCTGCGCGGCTGATTGTATAAACAGCTTCGACTCTTTTTTCCTCGCCGGGCGCCAGTTTCCAGCGCATCGGCCCGCTCGCGGTGAAGATCGGTTTGCCGACAGCGGCATTCTCAAGGCTCACTTCCAGTTCACGATCCGTCCGGTTCTTCAGCGTAAATGGAAAACCGACGCGGTAGGTATCGCCCTCCCAACCCTCGCGAGAATCCCAGAGCCGATATTCCACCTTCACCGGATGTCGGATAAGGCGCACATCGCGAAACTCGACCGCGCGGCGGGTCACTGCAGGATCGGCCGGATCGACCAGCGTGGCAAAGCCGATGCGAAGCGAAGGCGCCGATTCGATGCGGGTCGGCTTCCCATCGTCATCAAGAGCGAGATCCACCGAAAAGTCCGTCCATTCATTCAGCCTCAGCGGCTGCTTGTCATACCAATTTCGCGACCGCGTTTCATCCGGGTAGCCATTAGTCGTGATGGTAGCGATCACCGGCCCCGATGTGGCGCGATAAGAAAAACGCACCTCGTCGAAATCCGCCAAACTCACCTCGCCCAAGGGAGTCTCCAGCGTGGCGCCCTTGCCCGGCGGCTCGGCTTCCCATCTCCAGAAGTTCCCGCCTTCATCCCGCTCAACGGCTCCCGCCCCCTCTGCGACCACCCACTTCACATCAGATGGAAACCGATAAACTCGCTCGGCCGAGTCGGCGATAACGGCTCGAGATGCAGCGAACATCATCAGGCCTGTGCAAAATAAAATACGAATCATAAAGCGGGAGCGTTGGCATTTACCTGCGCCAGCTTCGGGCGAGGAATGAAGAACGCGTCGTTCCACTCGACCGCGATCTCCTGATCGCCCGCCCCTGACACACCCTGGCCCACAACCCGCAACAAGAGCCGGGCAACATGGCGTCCAAAAAGCTCCCCATCCACCTCTCCCAACACCGCAGGGCACGGCAGCGCCTGAAAGAATCCCTTGGTCACAAACGCATAAACGGGCAACAAATCCGCATTCGGACAGACCGCGCGCAAGGCAGCGACCGCATCGTGGAAGAAATACTCATCACCGATGATCAAGGCATCCGGTCGCTCCTTCGCGCTCGACCAAATTTCCATGATTTCATCCCACCCTGCACCGGAGAGCAGAGGATGAAGATCAAAGCGCGAAAGATTGCGAGGTGACTCAATTCCCGCACGGCGCAACTCGTCTTGCACGGCCTCATGCAGGTTGGAAGTGAGCGTGGTCTCCATCACCAATTTCGCCCGCTGCACGCCGACCCAGTCCAACAACGCCACACGACGACAACCAAGGCCAATGGCATGTTTTGTAAAACGCCGAACGATACTCTCCCGATCGGCCTTCATCCAGTGCGAGGTCTCGGGCCCCACAACCGGCACCCCAGCTTGTTCCGCCATTTTGAGAACCTCCGAACCCGGCAATCCGTTCAAGCCCACCAGACCGCGAAGCCGCCCGCCGCGCAGGTCCTCGGCCAAATCGTGCGGCAATAAGTCTCCGTGCAAATCAGGAGGCCCGCCAAATCCCACATAAAGACGCGCCGTATGGCCATTCTCCTGAAGCTCACGCAGACAACTCTGCGCCACAGTTCGCTGAAAGAAGGTGCCACCGGTCCCCGCAATCCCCCATGGAAGAAAGACACCCAAAGTGGCGGAGCCCCCTACCGAGTGACGATGCCCAGGCGAAGCAAGAACAAATGTCCCACTCCCCACCCGACGCTCCACAAGCCCACCCGACGCCAGCACAGCCATCGCCTTTGCCACTGTCGCCCCACTCACTTGGAACTTTGCCGCCAACAACCGCTCTGCGGGAAGGCGACCGTCCGCATAAAATCCCCGTCGAATCTCGCCGGCCAGTTGCTCGGCAATGCGCTGATGAACAGGAAGCGATTTCATAATTGCACTAGTATCTAATTTGATTTTTCAAACATGTCAAAAAGATTCTGAGCGAGTTTTACAAAGTTTATCAATTTTTCTCGAAAAATAATTGCATTACTAAATAGTGCACTATATTTTTCCAGCATGACCTCCACCCAACTCCCAACTTATTCCATCCGATCAATCTTCCAGTCCGCATGCTGCACCCTTGCCATCATGTCCTTCGCAGGAATGCTCCAAGCCGGAGAGACTCTGGATTTGACAAAGGAAGCCACCCAGCAACGATTTGCGGACCCTAAGGGTGAACCGATGGCTTGGGCCATCGAGCAAAGCGCGGGCGGGTCTGCGATTGCGATTCCAACGCTCACTGCAAAACAGCAAGTGACTGCCCCTTTTGCCTTGGCGGAAATGACATTTGATCTCACAGACCTTTCCCCCATCGAACTCTCGGTTGATTTTCGTGCGGGCGAAATGGTTGATTACAAAATTGGGCAGGAACTCATCAAGGTTGGCTTGGCGCAATCCGCCGCAGCTGCCGCCGGACGCAAACCCGGTGTGCCATTGGATACAGATTTGCCAGTGGTCATCCGGCACTGGAACAACAAATACCAAATCGGAACCATGAATCCCGATGGCTCGAGCAAGAATATAGGAAAGCCATTTGACCTTGAGCCGCAGAAAAATTACCGACTCACCGTCCGTTTCCTACCGAAAGGCGATTCAGCTTGGCGGATCGAAGGAAGTGTCGTCGAACTGGACTCATCTGGTTCGCCCGGAGCAATCGTGGACGAGTTCAAGGGAGGAGGAACCTTCCCAGAACTCAGCAACACGAAGGACGCCGTCGTTTACATTGCTGCCGGCAAATCCCAAACCGGTCTTGCCGGGGTCCTCGCTCTATCGGTTGAGCAGCAGAAAAACTAAGCGCTTGCCGGTTCATCTGGCATCCGCTCGCACGCTACCGCCAGATATTAGATAACCGCCTACTGGCGCTCTGGCCCTATGGTGCCGTGTAGTCGAGGTTTTCCTCGCAGGCCCGCATCTTGGACCACGATGCACCGCCCCAATTGCGACTCCACCTCATCGAAGCCTGCAGCCGTGGCATCCCTCTGATTCTTGAAAAATCCTAACCACAGACATCCTGAGTCCGTGGAAAACCAATGAGCCAGTCCTGCTTGGATGCTCATGCGCTGAATATTTGAGCCACGAATTTTCCGAATGAACACGAATAAGGTCGGCAAACATATTCTCCGGCGAAGCCGCTCCCCATTCGTGAAAATTCGTTCTATTCGTGGTTGAAAAAAATTTGAGGCTTACCCTCTAATGGTTTTCGCTCTGCCACCCAGCGCGTAAATCTGGGCGAAGGTCATTTGTTTGTAGAAGGTCAATAGACGCGCACCTCGAAGATTCTCGCCTCGGAAACACCATGGGTAGTGGCCACTTCGATGCGGAGGGATTGAATCGTTTGGGGGTTCGGAAGCAGATGGACGCGTTTGCGCTGCCAGTTGTTCGCGACTTCAAAAAGCACCTCCCCGTCGCCGAGGATGCGGTAGTCCTTCACCAACTCCGGCTGTGGCCCACGGATGACACCCTCGTTGGCGGACTCGCTGAAGGTGAGAATGAGGATGCGGTCGAATTGCGAATCGAAGGTGAGGTGGATTTCGCCGACAGCGACAGGTTCCGGCCAGCGGAGCTCGATCCAGGCTGGGAGGCTGGCCGAACGCCATTGATGGTTATGATTATCCGACCACGGCCCCCACTCCGACTTGAGTTCTCGGGTGATGCCGTCGGTGAGGTTCTGCGGGGGCAACGCGGAATCCGACGCGGTGATGACCGCGCGGGATGCGAGGTCAAGTGGATCGCGGTTCGGGATTCCGAGCAGAAGGGCGTCGTCTTTGAGCAGCGATTGCTGGATGGCTTCTATGTGAGGTGCGGCGGCGAGTTGGGTGACAGTTTCGGCAGGTGTCGGGGCCTTCAATCCGACCGCAGCAGCGGTGCCGATGGCCTGCCCCATGAGCGCGCAGGTCGCCATGACGCGGGTGGATGCGAACGCGACATGGGTGGCGCTGATGTTGCGACCCGCGAAGAGGAGGTTGTCCACATTGCGCGAGCTGAGTGAACGCAGCGGGATGGAATACAAATATGGCAGGTAGGTATGGAAACAGGCTTTCTCCTCGACAGCATCAACGCCGCGCGGCGGATGAAGGTCGATCGGCCAGCCACCGAAGGCGACCTGATCGTCGAACACGCGGCCTGTGCGCACGTCCTGCTCGGTGAGCACATGGTCGCCGAGGAAGCGACGCGACTCGCGCTTGCCAGGGAGTGAACCGATCCAGTCCAACGCCCAGTTGGCCGAATGCGGATGCTCGCCGGAGTTTTTAACGTAGTCCCAGACCCCGAGGGCGATGCGGTAGAGTTCGTGGCGGATCGTCTCGTTGTCCTTGATGGTATCCAACTCCCCTCCCCACTCAATCCACCAAAAGCAATACTCGTAGGTTCCGCCGCAACCACGATTGGCTAGGTCTTCCTTGGTGAATTTGCGTGCCCATGTCGGAGCGGTGAAAGGGACGGGATGTTCATGGCGACGCGCCATGAAAAGGATGGTGCTGCCGAGGGTTTTGTTGTCGGCCACCGGTTGGGCGAGGGATTCGCCGTATTCCGAAACCGCCTCACGGCCCATGCGGAAGTCGGCCCCGGCTTCGAGGCCGAGACGGCCGTCGCCGGAACAGTCGGCAAAAAATTTGGCTCGGATTTCAAACGCATCCTCGGTGGAATTTCGCAGCGCGGCGAGGCTCACGATTCGCCTCTTCCCGTCGCGCTCTTCGACCTCGCAGCCCGTGCATTCCGTATCGAGCAGCAGCGTGATATTCGGCTCGGCTTTGACCTTTTCATAGAGAAGCACATCCCACATCGCGGGGCTGCGCATGGGATTGCGCACGGCGTCCTCAAGGCGAAGTTCCTCGATGAGGCCGGATTCGCGGGCACCAGGGCGCCGGAAATTTGCGCCGACGATGTGCATGCGGATTTCGCTCGATGAGTTACCGCCAAGCACGGAGCGGTTTTGGATGAGCACGACCGAGGCGCCATTCCGCGCAGCGGCAAGCGCGGCGCACACGCCGCTGAGACCCCCGCCGACAATACAAAAATCGGCGGTGATTTGGTGATTTTGGTTTATCATTTACTCAGAGTCGACCCCTCCTCATCGGATACGAAAAACATTCGCGTTCCGTAGTTGGCTGGGAGCGGGATTGGGGCGGAGAGCGGGAGGGCTTGTCCAGTCTCGAAGTCCACCAATCGTTTCCCGTTCGTGAGGGCAACATTGGTCATCACTGCGTCGGGATTATAGCTTTGGAGCAGGAGCAGGCCATTCGGGGATTCCTCTCTGGTAAGATAAATCCACTTTATCGAGTCATTCTCCACGGCGACGGCGGGTTTGTCCTCCCAGTAGTTGTGGATTGTGGTCTTAGCGGGATAGCCGAAAGCGCGGAAGGCCTGATCGTATTTCAGCGAGAGATCGCGTTCGCGAGGCATGTAGTCGGGTATTTCGTGAACCATGCGCATACCCCAGTTTGCGAGCACGGTTCGGGAATCCTTTTTATCGTAGAAACGATGCCGGTTGCCGCCGCGCAGGGTATCGAGGGTCAGCGGGATGCTGCCCGATTGACGGCGCATGGTGACGGCCCGGGCATGGTCTGCGGGCCAAGGGAGATCCGCTTCAAACCACTCCTCCTCGGTCATGCCCGGGGGGACGACGCGCGTGCTGGCCTTATCGTCTTTTATGGTGCCGTCCCGTTTGCGGTAGAAGGATTGCTCATGATCGAGCAAGGCCGAGGACCATGTGTTGATCGGAAGCGTTTCCGTATTGGTGGTATGATAGGTGACGTCGATCGGATAGGGCGCACCCTTGGCATTCCAGTCTGCCATCAGCTTCCAGATGCGCTTGTAGTATTGCCGCGGGCCCCAGATGGCGGTGCCGAAACGCAGGGCGCCATCATCGCTCCGCCAAGCCGGGCCGAAGCGCTCGTTGTAACTGCGTTTGGGGTTGGTGTTGTCGAAGTAGAGGCTCACACCACGGCTCATCCACTGGTTCGCATGCCATAAAGCGAAGTCGCGGTAAGTCGGCGCAAACACACCCCAGTTAGCACGCTTGGTTTGGAAACGGGGAAACTCAATGCTGGCCCACTCGTCCTGGAAAACCTCCCATTCCGGAATCCAAGTGTCGGTGGCATGCTCTTCGAAATACACACCTTGGGATCGGCGTGACATCTTGGGATCGTCCTCCACGGCACGCCGGGCAAAAAACAACACGGAGTCCAGCCAAGATTTCGCCTTGGGGTCATCCTGAATCTTGCGATCCGGCCAGAGCAGGTGCTTAGACCGCTCCACGAACCACGCCTCATCCAACTTGCTGGTCTTCCGGCCCTCTTGAATCTTATCCACGATGGTGTAGTCGCCACGGTCGGGATATTTGCTGGCACACACCCAGCCGCCCCAGCAAAGCACCGGGCCGATGCCGCTGGCGACGGAGTGTTCCCGCCAATTTGCTGGCAATGGTTTTCCAGGACTCGCCATGAGACCGAAGACGATCGTGCGTTCTTTATCCAAGGAGACGGGTTTGCCAATAAGCCGGATGCGTAGGATGGCGGCTTTACCCTCGCGCACGATTTCCTGAACCGGCTGGTCGCCGACGATGTATCCCTTCTCATTCTCGCCGAACCAGGCCAGCCCACGCTCTTCGGCACCAAGCCAGATGTAGGGCGTGAATGGTCGCCAATCCGCTTTCTGCGGGCTGTTCCATATTTTGACCTTGGTCGAATCCCAGAGCACGCCGTCATTCGGGCCGGGCTCGGCTTTCCAAACGATCGGGCTGGGCATTTGGCTGGTGATGTCCCACACGATCTTGCCACCGTGAGGAAGTCGGCCACCGTAGTTGTTGCGCATCGACTGATCCCCGACGAAGTGAAAAAGCGTGTGCTCGTCCTCCTTGATCGGAATCTCCAGCGTGAGGGCGCGAACCTTGCCGCCCTTCTCTCCCGGCGAGAGGCGCAGAGTGACTTTCGCCGAACCGTCTTCCTCGACCCGCACTTCGGACTTGACACGAAGCTGGTCTGAACTGGCCTCACCAGTGAAGACGGCTAAGTCGGGGTGCAGAGCCTTGCCCTCCACCGCGCCCATCGTCCATTTGCTTTCGCCGTTCTCAGTCTCCAAACGCAAGCTCATCGGTCGGGCAAGCAACTCGCGATCGAGACTCACCACGCTGTCAAAGAGCCCGAGGGCATTGATCGTGTAGGAGCGTCCCACGACGCTCACGCGGTTACCGTTAACCGTGACGGGGACGAAGGGTGCATAGACCGTGTGGTTATCGGCGATTTTTTCGGTCTCCCAGGGAAAATGGAGGCGCTTGAATGTCTTTGGAGAGCGAATCGTTTCGGGGCCAAATTGGTATTCCACGGCATATTCGCCGTCGGGCAGCTCGGGAACCGTGAGAAGCTTACGGGCGAAACCGGCGTCGTTCAGCGTGATCGTTCCGACCTCGATGGGTTTGGAGTCGTGAGCGAGTGGAATGATGCGAACTACAACCATGCGTGGGGAGGTGGCGCCAGTAGTCCAGCCAGCCTTGGCCGCGAGTGCCTCGTCTACTTGCATCGCTACCTCGAGTTTGTCCTGCGAGGGATAATACGCGAACGGTAACTGCTTCATCAGCGCTGCATCAGAAGTCGGCAGGTTCTGTTCCTCGCTGAAATACTCGCCCATCTGCTGGGCATGGGCATTGAAGGGGAGCGCTCCCAGCAGGAGGACCGTAACAAATAGCTTGTTTTTCATAAGGTGGCGTCGGGGTTATTGACCTGCCTTGCCGACATTTTCGACCGTAACTTCGTCAAGGAGCACCTCCCCCTCCACCGGTTGGGTGCCTTTCTCATTGGTGGGGCAGAAGATGATGCCCGATGTGTCGTGGGGCGCTGAAATCTCCACCTCGAACCGCTGCCAATCCGAACTGATGGGAAGCTTATGCTTGTTTCCTCCGCCACAGAGACGACCGACATAAAGATAGCTCGCGGCTTCATTCCCGGCCTTTGCGTAGAAAGTAACTTTCAAGATGGCCGGGGCATCTTCACTTCCCGAGACTCTTGGAATCTGGACAAAAACACCCGTATCCTTCAGAAACACCTCGCCCCCCTCTTCGAACTTCGTGCTGATCTTGAGGCAACCTGTGGTGCCGGCGGCACCGTCATCGGTTACATGGGAAATGAAGTTCGCGTCCTTGCTGCGCTTGGAGGAACCATCAATTCTCTCCATACGGATTGTTTCCCAACCGGAGGTGTCGGAAGCGAGGTCGGGATTTTTGACGAGGTTGTCTCCACAGATAGCTTGAGCGTTGGCGAGACACATCACGGCGAAAGCGGTCAGAATAGCGGGTTTCATGGTAGTTGGTTTTTTTGGGGTTAGGGATTTTGTGAAAGGGGGACACCCGGATAAGGCACGGTGTCGAGGAGCGGTTTGGCTTGGCGGGTGGCCTCGATGAGGCCTTTGACTTTTTCCTGCTCTGACTGCGCGCTGGCGCTGATTTGCTCGAAATCCGCATTCACGACGACGCAGTTCTTGACGGAGATTTTGTCCGAAGGCTTCGGCAAAGCATTTGCGTTGGGGGCGACAATAACCATGCCGTCGATTTCGTGTTTTCCTCCACGCAGGGTCAGGACAGGCTTGCGGTTATTGTGAAGCAGGACGTTTGAGTAGGATGTCACACAGTCATTGATGTCTGCGATACCACCAGCGCGTGATCCGCAGAAGGCCACCTCGGCACCACGAATCGTCATCTGACCGGAATCGTGGGAACTGATCCCCTGGTCGCCGCACATGAGCGCTTTGATATTTTCCAACACGATGTCGTGACCGGAACCGTGGAGGTTGAATCCGTCATTGCCCACATAGCGAGTGGTGATGTTGCGAATGAGAATATGGCTTGCACCCGCCTCGAGAAGAACGCCTGGTGTTTGTTCCTCCGAAGTCAAAATCACCCGGCTGTTCTTTGGCGATTTGCCCGCCGGAAACTTGATGACATATCGGCCATTTTCGAGAAAGCGCAGACCGCCGTTGGGGGCATCCTTCGGGTCTTTTTCGTGAACCACCCAGATTGGGGTGTTATCAACAAAGATCGGAGAGGATTGGACCGGTCGCGTGTGCGGACGCACATCGCGTGCGAGCACCCATTCCTCCCCGAGTTGCTCCCAAGGTCCATCGGTGATGTCCGTGCCGAGATCAATAATGGCACCATTCCCCTCGACCGTGAGAGGCTGGCCTTCGGCTCCCCCGACTCTCAGCTCAAGGCACTCGCGGAAAACATTTCCGGCAGCGAGATGGATTGTTCCCGAAGCAGAGATCGATTCCACCGCCCGCTTGAGCGTCTTAAAAGCGGCCGCCTTGTCGTCGCCGGAATTCCCATCGTTACCAGTTTCGGCGTTGACATAAACTTCCGCCAGCTTGGGAGCGGCGTGGGCGAGGTTTGCAAAAAGGAGTAAGGCGACGGTGACAAGGGCAGTGTGGGTCATAGGGATATTCTGTCTATTGGTCGTCTGAATGGAAGAGGGATTAAGAAAGTCGCGAGGGGGGGCAACCGGCGGTCACTCCACCGTCACGCCATCAGGAGATTTCGTCGCCTTCTTCTCACGCAGCGGAGCCTCAAAAACACTCGCCAACTCGGACCCAGCCTGAGCGGGCACTGGCAGGTGAACAGAAAGTGCGATGAGAAAAATAGAGGCGTTTTTAAGGGCGAGGTGAGCGGGGATTTTAGACATATCGTTTTATGATTTTATGTATGCAATCTTGCGCTCCGCATTATGTCAAGGCCTTATTGACTTTCCCCTTTGAAGTGCACGGACGATGCGGACGGCAGCAGAAAAGAGACGAGACCAAGGCGAATTCGCTGCACGCGGCATGGCAAAGCACGATTCTCAGTTTCTTCTTCACTCGCCCCGAGATGGCCCTCGGATCGGAATAGTCCGCAAGCTTACGCTTTAACGGGAGCGACTTTCGTCGTTACTCGCTCGATAGTCGGCCGGATTGTCACAGGATTACTGATAGGACGGCCGGCGAGGAGATCTTTAATGGTGCGCGTCCTTGCTGATACGAAGTCGTCGAGATCATACCAGATGCGAGTGATGTTTCTTGAGAGCAAAGGCTGGATGTCGGGTCTGTTGCCGTGGCAGACGATGCGGAAGTTCTCACCGGGAGCGATGCCGAGTTCGCCCATGGCTTGAAGAGCCCCCGGGAGAAGGGCCTCATCCGAGAGGATCAGACTATCAGGGTGTTCCCGCGACGATGTCCAGAATTCACGAAACGCTTCCCAACCAGAGGAGGACAGCTTGGGGCTGAGGTCACCGACCACCCATGAGGGCTGAGTCTGGAGTCCAAGCTCGTTGGCCTTTGAAAAGAATATGCTCCGATCCAGTGCGCCACCAGACTCCCACCAACTGATCAACGCGACACGCTTCCCGCCTTGCTGGAGCACCTCAGTAAGCGCAAGGGATAGAAATTCCTGGCAATCTATAAGAATCGGAGGCACAAATCGAGCAGGCGAGAGCGCATTGTGCTCCTGTCCGTCAGATCGGGCATTGGCCAAGGCGACCCCATTCTCTCTCGCGAGGTCCAGCAGGCTTTCCGGGTGTTTTTGCAGGAATGCGAGGCATTTGATTCGCCGCCGGGAAATGAGGTCACGGAGTTCGTCATAGCCGCCCTCTCGTTCGTGGTCGGTGAAGAGGATTTTTGCGGAAATCCCGGACTCGGCAAGACGGCTGTAGATCGCATGGATCTGCCTGAGGTGAAAGGAGCAGGTATGAGGGTAATTCAGGAGTTCATTATTGAGAACGAGACAGACATCGAACGCGAGGCCGCTTCCCGGTGTCGTGCTTGAAGTTCCGCGTCCCACAATGAATGTTCCACTCCCCTGACGGCGTTTCAGGATCCCCTCCCGCTCAAGGATAAGGGTCGCGTTTCGGAGAGTTGGGACGCTGATCGAGTAACGACTCGCCAACTCAGGCTCAGGCTCGATCTTCGTGTTCAGCTCGCGGCCCGCAAGCACACGCCGGAGATCGTCGGCAACTGCTTCATGAACGGGTGCACGCTTGGGCGGGACCCAGTCTGGACGATCGGCAGAGGGCAATTCGGAACTCATTGGTTTGGCAGTTTTATTGAACATTTGAGAAAAAATTTACCGTCGTATGGATTTCGGCATGCAGCAGGGGGAGGCGCGCAGTTTCATGATAAAGTTCTATCTTGAAGACAAAGTGAATAGAGATATATTGGCTTTGTTGTTTAATTTTTTACAAATTCATTTGATGAGTCAACAAAAAAATTAAGTAGAGCAGTTGGATTTTCGCCCCCAAGAATTATCAGCAAATCATTAGATGTTTGACAGGCTCACACAAGTTCGCTGGAATTTGGAGTTCCTCAAGAGAAAACATAGTGAATACAAGCGCCCCACAGAAAAAGAGCCCCAAGACTGGTGATTTTGGGTGGCCCGGGCGTTTTGGTTTCTCCAGAAGCAGGGAGAAAAGGATTCCGTATCTCGCTGGGGATGTGCGAGGAGAAGGCGGCTTTTCCTTGATCGAGGTGACGATTGCCATGGGAGTGATGGCCTTTGCCGCCATTGCGATTTTAGGAATTATTCCCAATGGTCTGGCTGCCGCAACGCGTTCCAGCCAGACGACCATCGCCGCAAGACTCGCTTCCGAGGTGCAATCGGAAATTCAACAGGTCGGATTTGCGTCCTTCTCGACGAATGCGACGAATACGACCTATTTCGATGGCGACGGGAAAATACTCACAAACAACACAGGGGCTGTTTACGATGTTTATCGGAGCGTGGAAGATTGCACCCTCCCGGGAGCATCCGCAGGCTCATTTAAGAAAGTGATCATCCAAGTGGTAAAAAATCCAGCCGGCCAGACTTTCCCTGTCGATGCCACTACGGGACTCAGGACCATTCCAAGCGGCATGGATGAACGCACTTTTCAATTCCATGTCCTGCCATAAGGCATTCCCACAAAATGAGGCCGGGCGAGCTTCGCCGAGTGCTACGAACAAGAAAATGCGCACTGCCTTTTCATTGATCGAGCTGCTGATTTCCTTGGCTGTATTGAGCGTGCTTGTGGTGCTTGCCGCCTCCCTCATCGGAGCCATACAAGATGTCTGGAAACGGAGTTCCGCCCGCACCGAGCAATTCCGCTCCGCACGCCAAGCCCTTGAGACCATCTCATCGCGCCTCTCACAGGCTACTTTGAACCCGTATTGGGTCGTGCAAACGAATGCAAGCGGCGTGCCCGTGCGCTACGAGCGACAGTCGGATTTGCGGTTTCTCACCGGCCCCGCCATTTCGACCATCGGGTCCACAGTGGGTGGCGGGACTATTGTTCCTGGTTCAGCCATTTTTTTCCAAGCCCCCACCGGTTACTTTACAAATAACAGCGCCTCCAGCCTGAATGCTGCCCTGAATACTTGGGGATACTATGTGGAATACGGCCCCGATAGCTCCCGACCACCTTTCATTAGCACCTCGATCATCCCGACGAAAAACCGTTTCCGCCTTGTCGAGTTCATCGATCCCAGTGATGGCCTGACTGTTTTTTCAAGAACATCCGGAAATTCGGCATACAACGGAACAGACTGGTTCACGACTCCCTTGGCCACCGCAGGAAACCGCCGTGTGCTCGCCGACAATATCGTCGCATTCGTTGCTCTTCCCAGGCTTTCCACCACCGAGGACCCGACAGGCACAGCCCTCTCTCCCACATACATCTACAATACTACGAACAGCAGCGCCACGCCAAACCTTAACCCCAAAAACCAACTCCCACCGATCGTCGATATCGCCGTTGTCGCCATCTCCGAAACCACAGCCAACCGGATCCCATGGGACAGCTCGCCTCCAAATTTTGGAACAAGCGAATTGTTCAAAGTCTCTACCAAGATGGAAGCCGACCTCGAAGAACTCCGCAAAAACATCGCCGCTAAGGGCCTATCCGCCAGCGTCTTCCGCACCTCAGTTCCCATCTCCGCCGCCCGCTGGAGCACGGAGCAAAACAACTAAGAAATGGACTCGCACGAAGACACAAAGACACGGAGGGGGTGGAGCTCAAGGGTTCACGAGCAGAGAGCCAAGCTGAAAGGTTTTAAAGTCAGCAGGATTGCGCGTGAGGAGCTTCCAATTCCGGGCGGCAGCTTGGGCTCCGA
>Ga0209297_1000906_pt1 | contig 17870 bp, 14 predicted proteins | sample S_130805_MF_Meta_FD_187322 | JGI IMG/M metagenome (GOLD analysis project Ga0209297, IMG submission 187322) | Freshwater microbial communities from Lake Simoncouche, Canada to study carbon cycling - S_130805_MF_MetaG (SPAdes) (version 2) | ecosystem: Environmental > Aquatic > Freshwater > Lake ... | reverse complement strand
GTGGTGCGTAGGGCTAAAGGTACTGGGTCGGTAAGAGATGAGTGAAATCTCCTCTAGACTCTCGCTTTGCGCCTCGGGGCGTAGCGTAGTGGCTAGCGCGCCTGCTTTGGGAGCAGGAGATCGGGAGTTCGAATCTCCCCGCCCCGACCAGTTCTCTTTAACTTGTTACCTGACTTAGGAGTATTTGTGAAAAGCACCATCGAGACACTTTCCCCAACACGCGTTCGCCTCGATATTGAAGTTGCTTACAGTGAAATGACTACACACGTTGCTGATGCTTATAAGAAGGTAGCAACACAAGTAAACATTCCTGGTTTTCGCAAAGGCAAAGTTCCTGCATCAATGATTGATCAGCGCGTTGGCCGCGGAACTGTTTTAGATGAGGCCATCAACGCAGCTCTTCCAGATTTCTATGGCCAGGCAGCTCGCGAACACACTGTGGCAGTCATCGGACGTCCAGTTGTTGATGTTAAAGAGTTTGTAGATAACGAGAAGCTTGTTTTCACTGTTGAAGTAGATGTGCGCCCAGAAGTTACTTTGCCTGATTTCTCAAAGATTGAAGTTGAAGTTGATGACGTCACTGTCTCAGATGCAGATATTGATGAGCAGATTGAATCTCTGCGCACACGCTTTGGAACTCTCACAACAGTGGAGCGCGTAGTTGCCAATGGTGACTTTGCAACTCTAGATATGAACGCCTTTATTAACGGTGAAACCGTTGAAGGTGGACAAGCCAATGATCTTTCCTATGAAGTTGGTTCAGACAAGATGATTCCTGGACTTGATGAGATTTTGATTGGTATGGCCGTTGGTGAAACAAAGCGCTTTGAAACTGAGCTTGTTGGTCAACAAGAGGGTGAGAAGGGTGAAGTAGAGGCAACGGTTAAGGCAGTCAAAGAGCGCGAGCTTCCACCAGTTGATGATGCTTTTGCAAAGCTAGCCTCAGAGTTCGACACTTTGGCCGAGCTTCGTGAAGATTTCCGCGAGCGCCTGGGCCGCGTGAAGAAGATGGAACAAGGAACACAGGCACGCGATCGCCTGGTTGAAAAACTATTGGCAGATCTAGATATTCCAGTTCCAGATACTTTGGTAGAACTTGAAGTTAATGATCACCTTGAGGGTGAAGGCCGCTTAGAAGATGCAGTTCACCGCGCGGAAGTAGATGGTGAAGTCCGAGCATCACTTAAATCAGATTTTCTACTCGATGCACTCGTTCAGAGTGAAGATGTTCAGGTTACTGAGATTGAACTAACTGAGTACTTAGTTCGCACATCACAGCGCTATGGAATGGCTCCTCAGCAATTTGCTGAAGAACTACAAAAGGCTGGCCAGATTTCACAGCTAGTTGCAGAGGTAACGCGCGCAAAGGCGTTGGCATCAGTCCTTGGTCGCATTACGGTTAAAGATGCATCAGGTGCGGTAATTGATCTTGAAGCGTTGCGCCCACAGCCAACACCTGCTGATTTAGTCGAAGAGGCTTAATACTCTTTAGCCCTGAGCGAACATCGCCCAGTTCACGCTCCAATGTGGCCAAACTGGGAAGCATTTACTCCCCAATATTGTTAGGGTCACTACAGGTAAAAAAAACAGGAGGAAATTGACGTGGATTTAGAAAGCAAAATGAAGGACCAGATTTACAACCGCTTGCTTGAAGAGCGCATTGTTTTCTTGTCAGGTGAAGTCCGCGATGAGATGGCCAACATGGTCTGTGCTCAATTACTTCTTCTCTCTTCTTTGGATCCAAAGAAAGATATTTTCTTATACGTCAACTCACCAGGCGGATCTGTAACTGCGGGTATGGCCATCTTTGACACCATGGAGTTAATTCCAAATGATGTTGCCACAGTTACCTTTGGAATGGCTGCATCAATGGGTCAGTTCCTTCTAACCTCTGGAACTAAGGGAAAGCGCTATGCAACTAATAGTTCTCGCATCTTGATGCACCAGCCACTGGGTGGAATTGGTGGAACAGCAATTGATATTCGTATTCAGGCTGAACAGATGGCGATTACAAAGCAAACTCTTTCAGAGCTCAACGCATTGCACACAGGTCAAAGCCTAGAAAAGATTCTTGCAGACTCAGATCGCGATAACTGGTTCAATGCCAAGGATGCTAAGGATTATGGCTTTGTAGATCATGTAGTCACATCTTTGGGACAAATCACTGGAGGAAAAGCGTAATGACTATTCACGAGATTAACTCACGCTACGTTCTTCCAACTGTTGAAGAAAAAACTGCCTATGGATACAAGCGTCAAGATCCATACACAAAGCTATTTGAAGAGCGCATCATTTTCATGGGTCAGCCAATTGATGACACAGTTGCAAACGATGTTATGGCTCAGCTTTTGACTCTGGAATCTATGGATCCAGATCGCGACATCATGATCTACATCAACTCACCTGGTGGATCTTTTACTGCCCTCACTGCTATTTATGACACCATGCAGTTTGTGCGCCCAGACATCAGCACCATTTGCTTGGGTCAAGCAGCATCTGCAGCAGCGGTAATCCTTGCAGGAGGTGCAAAGGGAAAGCGTTATGCCCTTGAGCACTCACGTATCTTGATTCACCAACCTTCATCAGAAGGTGGCGGTCAGGCATCTGATATTGAAATTCAAGCTCGCGAAATCGATCGAATTACTCGCTTGCAAGAAGATCTTCTATCTCGCCACGTTGTGAAGTCATCTGAAGAGATTCGCAAAGATATCGAGCGTGACAAGATTCTTACAGCAGCAGAGGCTGTTGAGTACGGAATCATTGATCAGGTATTGGCATCACGTAAGGGCAAGCCAACTAAGTAATCTTGTTTATGAAACTATTTGAGGCGGGCTCCCTTTGGTCATACAAGGGGTACCGTCTCTTTTGGTTTTCTACAACTATTTTCGTACTAGGTGCATCTGCATTTCCAATTGCACTTGCTGTAACAATTCTTGATGCTGGTGGAAGTGCAACAACTTTAGGTTTAATCCTTGGAGCACGAATTCTAGCCAGCGTAGTATTCGCTCCAATTGCTGGGGTTTGGGTAGATCGATTGCCTCGCAAACAAGTGATGATAACGGCAGATCTCTTTAGAGCAGCTGTGGTTTTTTCAATGGCTTTTGTTTCCGCTCCAACACTTCCTAGTTACATATTGGGTCTTGCAGTGCTTCTAGTTGGTATTGGCGATGCATTTGGTGCATCGGCTGCTGGTGCGATCATGCCTAGCTTGGTTCCTGAAGATAAATTGCCAGCTGCAAATGTTGCGCGAAATATTGTGGTTCGAACTTCAACGATTATTGGTCCAGGAATTGGCGGAGTATCAATTTTCCTAATAGGTGGACGACTTACCTTTTTATTTACAGCCCTAGCATTCGCACTCGGAACCTATTTTTTGAGCAAAATTCAAGAAGATATTAATGGTGATAAGAAGCCACAAGAAAGATTCTTGGTTGAACTTCGTGAAGGTCTGCGAACTGTGCGCGACATTCCCTGGATTGGCGCCATGATTCTTATGGTCTCATTTCAATTAATGGCTGTTATTGCAGCCGAAGAGGTACTACTGCCAATTATTACTAGGCGTGAATTTAATTCCAATACCCCTTTTGCGATTGCAACTTCAGCCTTTTCGATTGGTGCGATTGTGTCGGCAATTTTATGTGTGAAAATTAAAGTAAAGCATGAAGGATATGTCTCTATTTTCATGTGGGCATTTGTCATCATGGCCCCTTTGTCGCTGGCTTATCCAATCTCTGAAACATTTGTCGTCGTTGCTTTCTTACTAGCAGGTTTTTCAGTTGGGCCATGGGAGGCTTGGTGGTCATCTGCTGTGCAACGCGAAGTGCCTGCGCATTTGCAAGGTCGTGTGTTTTCTATTGATCACATGGGTTCAACTGGATTAATGCCCATCGGAATGGCCTTGATTGGACCAGCAGTTGCACTCTTTGGCGAAAAAGAACTACTAATCGGTGCTTCAATTTTCCATCTGATTGCTTGTCTTGCAATTCTGCGAGTTCCTGGAGTGAAAGACATGAAGATGCCCGATAATTATTCTCACGGCGAACAGAGATAAGCGTAAAAAGCTGCACATAAAACCGCTAAAGAATCTAAAATTAACCCATGACCAGAATCGGTGAAACAAGCGACTTGCTCAAGTGTTCCTTCTGCGGAAAAACTCAGAAGCAAGTAAAGAAACTCATTGCCGGACCTGGCGTCTATATCTGCGATGAATGTATTGAACTCTGTAATGAGATCATCGTTGAAGAGCTCTCCGAAGCTTCATCCCTTGGTCTAGCTGAACTACCTAAGCCACAAGAGATATTTGAATTCCTAGATCAATATGTCATTGGGCAAAACCGTGCAAAGAAATCTCTTTCAGTTGCCGTTTATAACCACTACAAGCGCGTGCAAAGTGGAAACCGCGAAGATCAAATTGAATTAGCTAAATCAAATATCTTGCTACTTGGCCCAACGGGTTGCGGTAAGACGCTGATGGCTCAAACTCTCGCACGCATGCTCAATGTGCCATTTGCTATTGCAGATGCAACTGCCCTCACTGAAGCTGGCTATGTGGGTGAAGATGTTGAAAACATTTTGCTTAAACTTCTACAAGCCGCTGATTACGATGTTAAAAAGGCAGAAACTGGAATTATCTACATCGATGAAATCGATAAGGTTGCTCGCAAATCTGAGAACCCATCTATTACGCGCGATGTTTCAGGTGAAGGTGTTCAGCAAGCTCTATTGAAGATTCTTGAAGGAACCGTTGCATCTGTTCCACCACAAGGTGGACGCAAGCACCCACACCAAGAGTTCATTCAAATTGACACAACGAATGTCTTGTTCATTGTTGGCGGGGCATTTTCTGGATTAGAGAAGATTATTGAGAGCCGTGTTGGTAAATCAGGTGTTGGCTTTAATGCCACATTGCAAGATGCAGCTGATAAGAACCGCAAAGATATCTTTGCAGATGTCATGCCTGAGGATCTTTTGAAGTTTGGAATGATTCCTGAATTCATTGGCCGCTTGCCTGTTCTAACAAGCGTTGAGAACTTGGATAAAGAAGCGCTCATGCAGATTTTGACTGAGCCAAAGAACGCTCTTGTGAAGCAGTACCAGCGCCTCTTTGATCTAGATAACGTTGAATTAGAGTTTGATGCCCCAGCCTTGGATGCAATCGCAGATCTTGCCTTGGATCGTGGAACTGGTGCTCGTGGCCTTCGCGCAATCATGGAATCAACGCTTTTGAGTGTGATGTATGACGTTCCTAGCCGTGGCGATGTAGCAAAAGTCATTGTGAACAAAGATTGCATCGAAAATGGGGCGCAACCTGAATTTATTAAACGAACTGGTGATATTCCAAAGCGCTCACGCGCAGCAAAGGGTCAAGAGGAGAAGAGCGCATAATCTAGACTGCTCCTTATGTCCGGCGACCTAGCTTCCAGTTTTTCACCAGCTGATATCGAAGCAACCCTGTATCAAAAGTGGGTCAGCGCTGGCTACTTCACGGCAGATGCAACATCTAGCAAACCAGCTTTCTCAATTGTTTTGCCACCACCGAATGTGACAGGTGTTTTACATATTGGTCACGCACTTGATCAAACACTTCAAGATTGTTTATCTCGCATGAAGCGCATGAAGGGCTTTGAAGTTCTATGGCTACCTGGAATGGACCATGCAGGAATTGCAACACAAAATGTTGTTGAGAAGCAGTTAGCTACAGATGGTAAATCTCGTCACGATTTAGGACGCGAAGCATTTGTTAAGAAAGTCTGGGATTGGAAGGCTGAATCTGGCGGAGCAATCCTTGAACAGATGAAGCGCCTTGGTTCATCTGTTGATTGGTCACGTGAGCGCTTCACAATGGATGAAGCGATGTCTAACTCTGTTGTTACTCTGTTTAAGAAGATGCATGATGCCGGCTTAATTTATCGCGCAGAGCGAATCATTAACTGGTGTCCTCGTTGTTTAACTGCGCTCTCAGATATTGAAGTAGAACACCAAGATGATGCCGGTGAGTTTGTTTCAGTTCGATATGGTGAAGGCGAACAAAGCATTACCGTTGCAACAACACGACCAGAGACAATGATGGGTGATGGCGCAGTTGCTGTGCACCCAGATGATCCACGCTACAAGCACATGGTTGGCACATCGGTGCTACTGCCACTTGTTAATCGCATGATTCCAATCATTGCTGATGAGTTAGTTGATCCTGATTTTGGAACGGGTGCGGTGAAGGTAACTGCCGCCCATGATCCCAATGACTTTGAAATGGCAGTTCGACACAACGTTCCATTCGTTGTGATCATGAATGAGCACGGTGTCATGGATGGCACTGGTACTGAGTTTGATGGCATGGATCGCTTTGAAGCGCGTAAGGCTGTTGTTGAAAAACTACGCTCATTAGGTCGCATCGTTGCTGAAAAGCGTCCATACATTCACGCAGTGGGTCATTGCTCACGCTGTGACATAACAGTTGAACCACGTTTATCTAAGCAGTGGTTCGTAAAGGTTGCTCCTCTTGCTAAAGCATCAGCTGATGCTGTGCGCAATGGTTTAGTAACAATTGAACCTAAAGAGTTAGAACCACGTTATTTTGATTGGGTAGATAACATGCATGACTGGTGTATTTCTCGCCAGCTCTGGTGGGGTCACCGCATTCCTGTTTGGTATGGACCACATGATGAAGTTGTAGTTGTTGGTCCAGGAGAATCAGCACCTGCTGGTTACACACAAGATCCAGATGTTTTAGATACCTGGTTCTCTTCCGGACAATGGTCATTTTCAACATTTGGTTGGCCAGAAAAAACCGCTGATTTAGCTAAGTTCTATCCAACCTCAGTTCTAGTAACTGGCTATGACATCTTGTTCTTCTGGGTAGTGCGCATGATGATGATGAGCACTTTTGCCATGGATGGTGTTCCACCCTTTAAAACAATCATGCTGCATGGTTTAGTGCGCGATCAATTTGGCAAGAAGATGTCAAAGAGTCGTGGAAATGTGATTGATCCCATTGAATTTATGGATAAATACGGCGCCGATGCCCTGCGCTTTACTTTGGCTCGCGGTGCTAACCCAGGCACAGATCAAGCACTTGCTGAAGATTGGATTGGTGGCTCACGTAACTTTGCTACCAAACTCTGGAACGCTACACGCTTTGCCATGATGAATGGAGCAAACGTTGAAGGAGAGCTTCCAGCCGTTGATTCCCTCAACGCTATTGATAAGTGGATTCTGAGCCGTTTGTCAGAAACTATCTCTGAAGTTGATTCTCTGCTTGAAAAATATGAGTTTGCTCGAGCTTGTGAGCTTTTGTATCACTTTGCTTGGGATGACTTATGCGACTGGTACTTAGAGCTATCTAAGGAAGTTTTTGCAGGAGATGAAACAGATAAGACGAAGCGCGTTCTAGGTCATGTTCTTGATCAACTCCTACGTCTTTTGCACCCAGTAATGCCATTTATTACTGAGCAGCTTTGGACCACTTTAACTGGGGCGGAATCACTTGTTATTGCAAGGTGGCCCGTGGCAAATGCTGCCCACGTTGATAAGGCATCAGAGAAGCTAGTTGCTGAGATGCAAGAGATCATCACCGATGTTCGCAGATTTAGAAATGATCAAGGAATTAAGACGTCGCTCAAGATTCCTGCACGATTTGTGGCAAAGGGTGCCATTGCCGATTATGCAAGTGCGATGGCATTTGTTTTGCGTCTTGAACTAGGTGAGATTACGCCAAGTGCAAAGGTTGAAATCGGTTCTGTAAAGGTTGAGTTCGATTTAACTGGATCCATTGATGTTGTTGCCGAGCGTGCACGTTTAGAGAAAGATTTAGCTGCAGCGATTAAGGATAAGCAAACTGCAGAAGTTAAGTTGAACAATGATGGCTTCATGGCTAAAGCACCTGAAAGCGTTGTTGTTGAAATCCGTGAACGACTTGCTAAAACAAGTACTGACATCGAACGTATTACTGCCCAGCTTGGCGCACTACCTCAAGCATGATTATTTCACCCGATGATCAAGAGCGCGTTGATGCAATAGAGCAAGCGCTGCTCGCACGCTGGCCTGAAGTTCGAATTGATCCAACAACAGAGCGAATTGCAGCGTTGGTTGATATTTTAGGTTCTCCGCAACTTACTTACCCAACAATTCATGTGGGTGGAACAAATGGAAAGACCACTACAACACGAATGATTGATTCTTTGTTGTTTGCCCATGGGTTGCGCACAGGACGCTTTACTAGCCCACATCTTGAAACCTACCGTGAGCGCATCGCTATTAATGGTGAGCCTATTGATCCTAAAGATTTAATCTTTGCTTATAACGATATCGCTGCATATTTAGATTTAATGGATGAGAAGTTTGAACATCCCATCTCTTTCTTTGAAGCAATCACAGCTCTTGGCTTTGTTGCCTTTGCTGAACACCCAGTAGATGTTGGCGTTATTGAAGTTGGCATGGGCGGGCAGTGGGATGCAACCAATGTTGTTGATGCTGATGTCTCAGTAATTATGCCTATTGGCTTTGATCACATGGAATATCTAGGAAATACGCTCCATGAAATCGCTGCAACTAAGGCTGGAATCATTAAAGAAGGCGGCTTTGTTGTCTTAGCTCAACAAGAACCAGAGGCAGCTAAAGAGTTAATCCGCAAAGCTGCAGAGGTTGGCGCAGATGTTGTGAGAGAGGGTATTGAGTACTCAGTTGCCGCTAGAGCAATTGCCGTTGGGGGGCAGCTACTTACTATTCAAGGAATACACGACACCTACGATGAAATCTTCCTACCTCTACATGGAAAGCACCAAGCAGCTAATGCTGCAAGTGCACTAGTTGCAGTGGAAGCTTTCTTTGGAGATCAACCGCTAGATATTGAAGCGGTGCGTGCGGGCTTTGCCGCAGTGACTTCACCTGGGCGTTGTGAAGTGGTGCACCGTGATCCAACGGTGATTTTGGATGCTGCGCACAATCCCCATGGCGCTAAAGCGCTAGCCCAGACGCTTAAGAATGAATTTAACTTTGATGAGATTGTGGCCGTTGTCGGAGTTTTTGGCGATAAAGATGCACTTGGAATCTTGCAAGAGTTAGAGCCAATTGTTGACCATGTCATCGTTACTCAGAGCACTTCTTCACGTGCCATGTCATCATCTGATTTAGAAAAGCTAGCAACCTCAGTTTTTGGCAATGATCGAGTATTTGAAGTCAAAGATTTAGACACGGCCCTTGATCGCGCCGTGGGTGATGCAACCAGACCATTGAGTGAAGATACTGTTGGGATTATTGTGACGGGCTCAGTTGTTACAGTTGGAGAAGCCAGAACCTATTTGAGAAAGAAGTTTGCGCAATGAAAATTTTAGGAGCAACTGTTCTTGTCATGGAGAGCTTAACTTTAGGTTTTGCGATTTTGCTTGCAACTAAAGATCAATCAACGGCTGCCTTAATCTATGGCTCAGTAATTTCACTGCTGCTCTTTCTCAATGCCGGCATTCTCAAGCGACGTTCAGGTTTATATATCGGCTCGGTTTTGCAGATTTTCATGATTAGTTTCGGCTTCTTCGTCCCATCCTTCTTTGTTATTGGGGTGATATTCCTAGGACTATGGGCCGCGGCCATCATTGTGGGCCGCAAGGGAGAAGCTGCGCGTGCGGCTCTTATGGCACAAGCAGGGGAAAAGGCCTAATAGACTAGGCAGGTGAGCACAGAGAAAACCTTGATCCTGGTTAAGCCAGACGGAGTCCGTCGTGGTTTAGTGGGCGAAGTTATCTCTCGTGTTGAAACAAAGGGATATTCCATCGAAGCGTTACGTTTACTTAACGCTGATCGCGCATTACTTGAACAACACTATGCAGAACATATTGGTAAGCCATTCTATGAACCACTTGTTGAGTTCATGATGTCAGGACCAATCGTTGCAATGGTTGCTTCAGGTAATCGTGTTATCGAAGGGTTTCGTTCTCTAGCTGGAGTTACTGATCCAACAGTTGCAGCACCCGGAACAATCCGCGGTGACTTAGCTCGCGATCAAGGCACCAAAGTAGTTCAGAATATTGTGCATGGCTCAGATTCACCTGAATCGGCTGCGCGCGAGATTCAAATTTTCTTCCCTAAATAATCAAGGAGTACAAAAGTATGAGTTCACAAAACAGAATGTCCTTCATCGGTCGTGATATGGCCGTTGACCTAGGAACTGCAAACACGCTTGTTTATGTGCGCGGACGTGGCATTGTTTTGAATGAGCCATCAGTAGTTGCCGTCAATCAAGATAGCGGTGGAATTTTAGCTGTGGGCCTTGAAGCCAAGAAGATGATTGGCCGTACTCCAGGAAATATCGTTGCTATTCGCCCACTTAAAGATGGTGTGATTGCAGACTTTGAGACAACTGAGCGCATGCTGCGCTACTTTATTCAAAAGGTGCACCGTCGCCGTTACTTAGCTAAGCCTCGTATTGTGGTGTGTGTTCCATCAGGTATCACTGGTGTTGAGCAGCGCGCAGTAAAGGATGCGGCATATGCCGCAGGTGCTCGTAAGGTTTACATTATTGAAGAGCCAATGGCAGCAGCTATTGGTGCTGGTCTTCCAATTCACGAACCAACAGGAAACATGGTTGTAGATATTGGTGGCGGTACTACTGAGGTTGCTGTTATCTCACTCGGCGGAATTGTTTGTTCACTATCTATTCGCGTAGGCGGAGATGAGCTTGATCAATCGATTATTAACTGGGTTAAGCGTGAATTCTCACTACTTTTGGGAGAGCGCACAGCTGAGGAAATCAAGATGGCTATCGGTTCTGCTTATCCACTAGCTGGTGAAAACGATGCTGAAATCCGTGGTCGCGACTTAGCAACAGGTTTGCCTAAGACAATCGTGGTTTCTGCAGCTGAAATTCGCAAAGCACTTGAAGAGCCAGTCAATGCAATTGTTAACGCGGTTAAGAGCACACTTGATAAGACACCTCCAGAGCTTGCATCAGATTTGATGGATCGCGGAATTGTTCTTACAGGTGGCGGTGCACTACTCAAGGGTCTTGATGAGCGTCTTCGTAAAGAAACTGGAATGCCAATTCACATCGCTGAGCGTCCATTGGATGCAGTTGTTGAAGGTTCCGGAAAATGTATCGAAGAGTTTGAGGCTTTAGAGAAGGTCTTAATCTCCGAACCTCGTCGATAGGTTTATTAGAAGATGCGTTACGGCGGAGAGGGTCGTACCCGTCTTCTCTTAATCATATTAATTGTTACTGCGCTATTTCTGATTACTTTAGATTTACGCGGAGTTGCAGTGCTAGATGGTGCGCGTCAGGGTACACAGACAGTCCTTTCACCTTTCCAAAAGGCTGGAAATTTCATTCTTACACCCGTGAAGAACTTTGTCAGCGATGTCACTCACTTAGGCCGCACGCGCAATCAAATCGAAAAGCTTCGTGCCGATAACGCAAAGTTAAAGGCCGATTTACTTAATCGCAAAAATGCAGATGCTCAGTTGAAGCAGCTCAAATCGGTACTGGATTTAGCAGGAACTGCGGGCTATAAAGTGGTGAACACTCGTGTTATTAGCCAAGGCTCTAGTCAATCATTTTCTCAAACAGTAACTATTGATAGTGGATCTAATGCAGGAATCAAGAAAAATATGACTGTTCTTTCACAAAGTGGAATTGCTGGAGTGGTTAAAGATGTTTATCCAACAACTGCGTTGGTAATGCTGGCAACTGATCCATCCTTTAAAATCGGTGTTCGCATTGCAGGAACCCAGCAAATAGGTATTTTGTCTGGCCGCGGCTCACGCTCAGGTTCACTGCAATTACTCGATAATTTAACGACGGTAAAAGTCGGCGATGTATTACTCGCCCGCGGAAGTGTGGCAAATCGTCCCTTTGTTCCAGGAGTTCCTGTTGGTTATGTAACGGCCGTTGATAACTCTGCTGGAGAAATCGCTCAAAGTGGCACAGTTCGCTACTACACAAATTTTGGTGGACTTGGTGTTCTAGCAGTTGTTGTTGCAGCTTCATCTACAAATCCAGGTGATGCACTTGTTCCGCCTAAGCCAGTCCCAACTCCTATTCCAACGGTCACGGTTTATGTAACACCATCACCGTCTCCAACAAAGTAGCAACAGATGTTGACCCGCCAGATTTCACTTTCTGCTCCAATATTTCTCTTTATCTTTCTTGTTCAAGAAGCCGTAGTCAATCAATTCAAACTTCCAGGTGGGGGATTCTCACTCTTTGTAATCTTTGCACTCGTTTGGGCAGTTATCAGCACACCAGAGATTGCAGCGTTAACAGGTTTTGGCGCAGGAATATTGATGGATATGTCACAGAGCGCAGGTGGTCCGGTAGGTCAATGGACTTTGATCATGATCATTATTTGTTACGGCGTTTCATACCTGAGCTACGGTGATGGCAATATCAACGGAAATCCAGTGGGCGTTGTCTTCTTTGTAGTGATTGCCAACTTGTCGACCGGACTTCTTTTCCTTGCAAGCAGTGCATTGTTGGGTGTTACGACAGGGGGCTTCGGACAGATCCTTCTGACTTTGCTTGGTAACTCACTTTGGACATTGGCCCTCACGCCAATCGTGTTGCCCGCATTTTCCTTTTTGCACAACTTTGTCTTTGAAACGCGTTCAGTGTTATGAATCAACGCTCACGTTTAAGTCTGCTTGTTGCCCAGATTCTTATCGTTTCTTTACTCGCAGCACTTCTAGGGCGCTTGTTTTATTTACAAATCGCCGCTGGACCCAAATACCGTGATGCAGCCCTTAGTATTCAAAGCCGTGACGTTGTGGCACCGGCTAACCGTGGCTTAATTGTTGATGCGTATGGCGTGCCATTAGCCCTTAATAAAGTGGGTTTGGCAATCACTATTGATCGCATTGAAATTGATAAGCAGCCTGATAAAGGTGTGGCAGTCATGCAACGCCTGGCAAAACTGCTCAAACTCAATTACAACGATGTCTTTACAAATACTCGCTTGTGCGGAGAACTGCCAGTTGGTCAGCGCGCTGGATGCTGGACAGGTTCTAGATATCAACCTATTCCTATTACAAAAGAGGCAGATCCAGATATTGCCCTACAAATCGTGGAACGCCCAGATCAATTCCCTGGCGTTGATGCACGGCCTATTTCTATCCGAAGTTATCCGGGTTTAGTCAATGTCAATGCTGCACATGTTTTGGGATATGTCGGGCCTTTGACTGAGGATGATTTAACAAAATCTGACAAGCAATACTTTAGAAGTGAATCAATTGGTAAGGCTGGTCTTGAGATTCAATACGATTCTTACCTGCGTGGTATTCCTGGAATTAGAACACTGATCGTTGATAGAAAAGAAGTAATTACCCGAGAGAGCCAAAACACAAAGCCAATAGCTGGTGATCACTTAGTAACAAGTTTAGATGTCAGATTACAAGCTGCCGCAGAACAGGCATTGGCCGATGCCGTCGAGCGCGGACGAGCAAATGGTTACACCTCAGATTCAGGTGCGGCAGTAGTAATGGATATTAAAACAGGACGCATTCTGGCTCTTGCCTCATATCCAACCTATGACCCAAATGCATTTGAAAAAGGTTTAACGGTTCAACAAGCATCAGATCTCTTTAGTGAGAAAAAGTCTGTGCCGGCTCTTAACCGCGCACTTCAAGGTTTATTTGCACCAGCTTCAACCTTTAAATCTGTTTCAGTAATTGCCGCTGCAGCTGCTGGATATGACCTTCAAGGCTCCTATAACTGTCCTTCCGAAGTGCAGGTGGGTACACGCGCATTTCAAAACTACGATAGTAGAAATCAAGGACGAATGAATTTAAAGAAGGCTATTGCAGTCTCTTGCGACACTATTTGGTATCAAATTGCATTTGATGAATGGCTGCGTGATGGCGGCTTAAGACCAAAATCGAACCCTAATGACTACTTCTTTAAGGCAGCAGAGGCTTTCCAGATCACTCAAAAAACCGGTATTGACCTGCCATCTGAATCAAAATCACGTTTAGCCGATCGTGACTATAAAAAGAGTTGGTTTCAACAGAACAAAGAGTTCTATTGCAACTACAAAACTCGTGCTACCAAAGCCCAGCAGACACCTTTTCTTATTCAACTAGCTGCAGAGAACTGTGTTGACGGTGACAAGGTCCGCGCTGGTGATGCGGTGAACTTCTCTATTGGGCAAGGTGACACAGTAGTAACACCACTGAAATTAACTCAGATGTATGCAGCAATCGGCAATGGCGGAACTATCTGGCAAGCAAGTATTGCTAAGGCAATTGTTAAGACCGATGGGACTGTTATTAAGACCATTGAGCCAAATAAGCTAGGAACACTTACTACTGCGCCATCTACTCTTAAATTCTTGCAGAGCGCATTGCGTGAAGTAGTTATCAGTGGAACTGGCGCTGGAGTATTTGCTGGTTTTCCTGTTGAGGTCAGTGGAAAAACTGGAACTGGCCAAGTCTTTGGTCGCAATCCCAATGGAACACAAAAAGATGACACATCCTGGTTTGCATCCTATGCGCCAAGTAAAAATCCTCGATTTGCGGTTGTCATGATGGTTGGACAAGGTGGATTCGGTGCTTCAACCTCTGGTGTGGGTGTCAGACACATCTATGAAACGATTTTTGGCGTCAAGGGTAATAAAGTTGTTCCAGGAGCAGCCATTTATCCCAATGGAAAGCCTCCAACAAATCTGCCAAAGATTTCACCAGCGACAAAGCCTAAGGAGACGCCATGAGCCAAATAGCTGCGCGTCAACGCTTATATCGCCGCCAGAGAAGCTCAATATTTCATGGCTTTGATCCTGTATTAACTGCAGCCGTTGCCGCACTTTTACTTATTGGCACCCTGCTTGTTTATGCAGCAACACGTGATTGGTATGCACGCAATGGTTTAGATCCACAGTATTACTTAAAGCGCCATGTTATTAACATCGCTATTGGTGCACTTTTGGCTTATGGCACAACGGTTATCGACTACCGCTTGCTGCGTGCCTACACACCGATTGTGTGGGGCTTAGGCGTTATTGGATTAATTATCGTTTTGATTCCAGGTCTAGGTAGTGAGATCAACGGTGCTAAGGCTTGGATTGCACTTCCTGGAGGTTTCCAGATTCAACCAGCAGAGCTGGCGAAGATTTCCATCATTATTGGAATGTCCATGATTTTATCTGAGCGATCACACGATAGTAATGAACCAACATCTAGAGATGTTCTACAAGCCCTAGCTGTTGCTGCTATTCCAGTTATCTTTATTTTGATACAGCCCGATATGGGAACTGTCTTTATTATCTCGGCATCTGTTGTAACAATCATCGCAGTTTCAGGTTCACCGACTAAGTGGGTTGTTGGACTTTTGCTTATTGCAGTCCTTGGCGCAGTTGTTGCAACTAACACAGGCGTTATTAGTGATTACCAGATTAAGCGTCTGCAAACCTTCGTTGATCCAACCGTTGACACACAAGGAACTGGTTACCAACTTCGCCAGGCCCGCATCACTGTGGGATCTGGGGGATTAATCGGAACTGGATTATTTAATGGTCCGCAAACTAATGGCCGCTTTGTGCCAGAACAACAGACTGACTTTATATTTACCGTTGCCGGTGAAGAGTTAGGTTTTCTTGGCAGTGGCTTAATTGTGATTCTTTATTTGATTATGTTGATGCGCGCTTTTGCCATTGCACGAAGAACGAGCGACCCCTTTGGGCGATTAGTAACAACGGGTGTGATTGCCTGGTTTGCATTTCAAATATTTGAAAACATTGGAATGACGTTAGGGCTCATGCCAATGACAGGTGTGCCACTGCCCTTCATCTCATACGGTGGATCATCGATGTTTGCCACCTTGATCGGTTTTGGCCTGTTACAGAACGTTCACGCTCGTTCCAGAGGCTGAAGTAGGCAATTAGGCCCCCATCTGCCATACTTAGGGCACATAGTTCAGCGCGGCTCGCGAATCCATCGCGGTAAAAGCCCAGCGCGAACAGGTAAGAAAAACCTAAAACAGGGATTTTTTAACGAGATAAGCGTTTTAAAAGACGCATAGAGGATTTGGTGCCATGGCTATTGAGCCTAAAACACCGCGCAAGCGTGCGGTGAAGAAAACTTCAGCTAAAGCTGAAGCAAAAACTACTGAAGTGACCAGTGATGAGCCTAAGAAAGCTACGCGCAAAAAAGCAGCTATTCCGGTTCCAGTCTTTCAAGCAGCTCCTGATAAGCCAGTTGCAAAAGCTCCACGCAAGAAAGCAGAAGTAGCAGAGGCTCCAGCAGCCGATGCACCTGCAATAGAAGGTGGAGATCGTCCAGATCGCAACCGTCGCCGTCGCCGTGGTGGCCGTGGTCGTCGCAAGCCTGGCGCAGAAGGTGCAACAAATGAAGAGTTAACCGTTGAGAGCGGTGAAGAGAGCGTTGATAGTGATGGAACAACACATCGCCGCCGCCGCCGCCGCCGCGCAGCAGGAGATGCTGAAGGTGTAACACCAGGTGAAGTAATTGATGAAGATGGTGTTGTAACAGTTGTTAAGGTCCGCGAAGTTCGCGAACGTCCAGCTCGTCCAGCACGCACCGAACGCCCAGATCGCAATGATCGCCGTGGGGGACGTCGTGATCGCAACGATCGCAATGACCGTGGCGCTCGCTCTGAATACCGCGAGCCATATCGCAAGCGTTCAACAGTTATTACTGATGGAGAATTCTTAGCACGTCGCGAAAATGTTGACCGCGAGATGCTTGTTCGCCAGATTGCAGATCGCACACAGATTGCTGTTATTGAAGATGGCGTGATGGTTGAGCACTATGTGAACCGCAATAGCAACGTTTCATACGTTGGCAATGTGTATTTAGGTCGCGTTCAAAACGTTCTTCCATCTATGGAAGCTGCATTCGTTGATATTGGTAAGGGCCGTAACGCTGTGTTGTATGCCGGTGAAGTGAACTGGGATGCTGCCGGAATTTCCGAGTCTGAACCACGCAAAATTGAAACTGTATTAAAGACTGGTCAGTCAGTATTAGTACAAGTTACAAAAGACCCAATCGGTCAAAAGGGTGCGCGTTTAACTAGCCAAATTTCATTGCCAGGACGCTATGTTGTTTATGTCCCAGGCGGGGGAATGTCTGGTATTTCAAAGCGCCTTCCTGAAACTGAGCGCACACGTCTAAAAGCAATTTTAAAGAACTTAATTCCTGAAGAAGCTGGCGTGATTGTTCGTACTGCTGCTGAAGGTGTGAGTGAAGAGGATTTAACCAGTGACGTTGCACGCCTGAAGGCTCAATGGGATGACATCTATGCCAAGACTCAGAACACAAACTTTAATCCACCAGTTGCTCTCTACCAAGAGCCTGATCTTGCTGTTCGTGTTATCCGCGATATCTTCAATGAAGATTTCCGTAAGTTAACTGTGCAAGGTGCAACAGCCTGGGATGAAGTAACAAGTTACCTTGGCTTTATCGCTCCAGAGCTAACAACAAAGATTGAAAAATATACTGGCACCGGCGATCTCTTTGCAGACTTTAGAGTTGAAGAGCAGCTAGCTAAGGCATTTGATCGCAAGGTTTATCTGCCATCAGGTGGCTCACTTGTAATTGACCGCACTGAAGCAATGATTGTTATCGACGTTAACACCGGTAAGTTCATTGGTAAGGGCGGAAACCTTGAAGAGACTGTTACTAAGAACAACTTAGAAGCAGCTGAAGAAATTGCCCGTCAACTACGTCTTCGCGACTTAGGTGGAATCGTTGTAATTGACTTCATCGATATGATTTTGGAATCAAACCGCGAGATGGTTTTGCGCCGCTTGGTTGAATGTTTGGGCCGAGATCGCACCAAGCACCAGGTTGCAGAAGTAACTTCCCTTGGTCTTGTTCAAATGACACGCAAGCGTGTTGGACAGGGACTCATTGAAGCCTTCTCCACTACATGTGAT
>Ga0209297_1000901_pt1 | contig 17987 bp, 24 predicted proteins | sample S_130805_MF_Meta_FD_187322 | JGI IMG/M metagenome (GOLD analysis project Ga0209297, IMG submission 187322) | Freshwater microbial communities from Lake Simoncouche, Canada to study carbon cycling - S_130805_MF_MetaG (SPAdes) (version 2) | ecosystem: Environmental > Aquatic > Freshwater > Lake ... | reverse complement strand
CTTACTAAAGCAAGCGACTAAGGAAACTGGCGGCAATAATCTTCAAGCCATGCTTCGCCCATCAACTCTACCAGCTCTTTGCGGGTGAGATTGTGAATCCAGTCAAGGCAATCTTTGAAACGCCGCTAGTTTTTCTCAGGTGTAATGTCGTCAGGCACAGTAGGGAAGGTGATTATTAAGCTTAGCCACGCGGATCAGCAGTCGATGGCGTCGGCAAACTCGGGCAGGGTTTTGAGGTGTAGGTAAGCTTGTTTGATGGGGTTGGGGCCTTCTAGGTCAACGGAGAAAAGAAAGTTTCGTTCAAACAGAATGGGATCTTTCGTTTTTGCAGAAAACACAACGGTTGCTTGGCCCTCTGACTTGCTTGCGCTTACTGTTGCCACCTTGATGTAGCAATCCTCGTAGGTTGCGCTGATGTTAGTTACCGGATAGCTGACACCGTTCGATACAACGTGCCCATTGCCGCTAACTTGAATAGTTTTTGTGAAAGCCACGGTCGTCTCTAAATAAGAGGGATAACGTAAACATCATAGCCGACACTCCCGCCCGCTGCTGCTGTTGCCGTAAAGGTGGGGTTGGTTCCGTTGGTTCCAAACGTAACGCTGCCGCCGTCAGATTGCGTTCCAAGAGTGGCAATCAATGTGGCATTCCCGTTATATTTACTGGTAAACAATGCGTAGCCCCTCCCAGAAAAACTATTGCCGCCTGAAACAACTGAAATTAAATTAAGTCGTGATAGGCTCCTTGTCCCACCGTCGCCTTGGCCGGGCATACCACTTATATCAACGGTTGTTCCACTTGTAACAGATCCTGTATTTAACGCTTTACCAAGAACATCGCTAAGAACGTTAACAGCTGCGTTATTGGTAACAGCTGCGTTATTGGTAACAGCTGCGTTATTGGTAACAGCTGCGTTATTGGTAACAGCTGCGTTATTGGTAACAGCTGCGTTATTGGTAACATCCTCATTGTTGATCATGCCTTGCAATACACCGTCAAAAGTATTTTTTATCATTGTGGCTGACCCAGGAGTACTGTTAGCTCTACCCTGGAACGTATTGCTTGAAATCAAACAGCTATTTGTTAATGCGTTAAAATATCCTACTCCTGAAGCTTCCCCAATAAGCGCAAAATTTTGCACTTCAACGTTATTGTCGGTTTTAACAAAAGTATTGCCAACAACAGTTATATTAGTTGCGGATGCTGCTGCGCCTGTCCCCAGATTTAAGCATGGTTGAATATAGGTTTGGTTAAATACATTCCCAATAACACTTGAGCTAGCTCCAACATACACCAATGGGCCAGCGCAGCCCCCGCTAAAAGTGTTATTGGAAACAATAGTATTAGTAGTAAAAGAACAATGACCAACATTAGCTAAAGTCACTAAATTGTTGCTAAACAACCCATTGTTTATTGTTGCGGCTGAACCATAAAAACCTATAAGCCGACTATTTGTTACTGAACATCTGCCTGCGGCTGAAATACCTATTTGCCCTGGGACAGCTGCCGATGCCCAGAAATTGCAGAAATCAATACTAAGGTCACTACTAGCGTCTGTTACTACTGTTCCGCCCCATAAAAATTCAGCTGTTGTACCTTTTAGGTGAGAATCTCCACTAGATGTATCTGCTGATATTCCTCTGTGGGCGGCTGAAAGCCAAAGGTCTCTAAAAGTAACCCCATTAATACTGTGTGCATAAATTAAACTTAAGTTATTGCTTGTGGTTGTATAAGAATTAGGCCCTCCAAATTCTAAATCTGCAATTAGGGTTGGAGGCCCTCCCATCCTGTAAAGCCTTAATAGAACGTAAGCGTTAACAACCCCAACATTATTGCTTGCAAAAAATGCATAATTTTCTTTAGTTTCAAAACCACTCTTGTAAAAACCCGCACCAATGATTGCTTGTTCTTGACCTTTCATAATTATTAAACCGCCACCTGTGCGACTTACATTAATTACATATGCTCCAGCAGGCACGTAAACACTTTTGGACCCAGACCAAAGAGCCAATTGAACGCCAATAAAATCCCAAGTATCAGTATTTTGGAATGGTTTAGCCGTTGGGGGAACAAAACTTCCGCTAGTACCGTACGGAGAATACGCTAAATTGGTTTTGAATGGGGTGCCGTCCCAAGTGTTCCAAGTTGCTGTAGAAATATCAATACTTTCACTGCTAGGAGTGGTGCCAAGCCCATCGCCTCTTGCGCCAAAGTCTTTGACACTAACAACATCCTTTAGCTTACTATCAATCGTTCTAGCAACAGCACCAGTACCAGCTTGCAAAAAATTAAGTTTAGTTGCATTAATAGCTCCACTTATATTTACATCAGCATCGATTATCGTACCGCTAGCAATCATTGTGCTAGTTACAGTTTCAACATCACCGACAGTTACGACATTAAACCCGTTTCTACTTAACGTACCTGATACAACTACACCTGTCGCATCAACAAACAACCGCCCCGTGCCATTAGTTGAGATGGCTACTTGGTTTGCACCAGGGCTATATATGCCTGTATCCGTGTCGCCGGTGAAGGCAATGCTTGGTGTAGCTGCTGCACCGAGAGGAACACTAGCCAATAAAGAAGCTAATGAGACACGCTTATTAGTTGTATCAGAAGCTTGAACTAGAGGAAAATAATCTGCACTAGCAACCGTAGTTAAAGGGGTAAACTGAGAAATACGGGTGCCCATTTTTGATCTTATTCTAAATCAATTATAGCCCCTGTTTCCGCCAGTAGGGCTCCTACTGCTCCGCTACCTTCCAAAGTAAGTGTCGGTAACGAAGTACTAATTGGTCTAGCAATTTCTATATTGAGCCCAGAAGCACTAACGGCTCTACCTAAAGTAACAATATAAAACGAATCAACAAAAACAGACGCTGACACCTCAGCATCCAAAGCAGAATAACTTGGATTTATGACACCAGACGCTAGAGCTAAATAACAGTTAACACCAGCAGTTAACCCCGATAAACTGTTAAACAAATAATCTTTATTTACACGGATCAACCCACCGGAATCACCTGTATCAATAGCAAGCCCGACACACTTAGCATTAGTTAAATTTGTCGCAGATGAAGGATAAATAGTGCCGCCTGATCCGACAGTCACAGGTTGACCGGCAGAAATGGCTGTTGCTGCGCGAAAACTTACAATGGCCATTTTTACACGGTAACTACTTGCATTTTAGCCTCGACCTTGCCCACGGGTCTTTTTACGCCCGTGATTTGCTTTGGAGTGAAGCCCTTGACCTTGCTTGGTGCGCTTTGGTTTAGATGAAATTTTGTTTTCTTGTCCCTTAGCCATTGATTTGTTTTTAGAGGCCATCAGATTATACCGCTAAACCCAGGCTGTGCCATTCCAGACACGCAGTGAACCGGCACCGGAATCGTACCAGAGTCCGCCTTGTTGTCCTGGAGCAGGAGCTGCAACACCATAAGCTGCGCCGCGAGAAGGTCCGGTTTCATACCAACCGCTGCTGGTGGCATCGTAGACAAACAAGTTGCCGACTAAGTTATTGAACCACAGGCTGCCATCACGCGGCGGAGCATTGTAACCTGCGCCAGAAGGTGGGAGGTCTGACTTAAGCGCCAGAGCTTCGGCGTTTGCCTGATACCAGGCAGGATCACTGACACCGTTACCGCTGGCATAAACAAAGAGGCGACCTTCGTTGGTGTCGTACCAAAGAGTACCGGGATTGAAGTCGGCTCCCGGAGAACCGGAAACTATCGTGGGGCTGCTGATTTGACCAGAAACTGTAACGCGGCTGCCACTAAATACAACACTTGTACTACCCTGTCCGACAACACCTACATTAATTACCGAAGAACCGCCGCTTGTCGTTATATATACGCCAGAACCACCAACTAGACCAGATACAACAGCTGACGCTTGGGTTGAGACGCCAGACAATGTAAGATTTAAATCCTCAATAGCCCGGACAACCCCCGTAAAGTTGCTGGGGTACCCACTTGGATCGAGTGTAAAAGTTGCAGTTCCCACGCCGGAGATTGTGTAGATACAGTTCGTTAAAGCTCCAATAATCCCGCCGAAAGTGGGACCATTAAAACTATGGCGGGAAGGTTCGTGCGGATTACCTGCCATAACTACTGCTAAAACCCCTCCTAGTCTAGATTCTAGCTTAAACGTAGTTTATCGGTAACCCCGAGGTTCATTAATTCGTGCGGACGGGCAGCCTGGTCGGGTGCAGAAACCCCTCTTCAGCAATCCTCCAAGCCGGGACGTTAAAAAATTCTGCTTGTTTGCGGCACTCTTGCCAAAAACTTATGTTAGGAGTTTCGTGTGTTTCTGGATTTGCTGTAGCTTCTACAACCATAGTGACCCCTAGGCTGAGTTAACTACTTACATACTAACACACAATCTAAAAAAAGACCAGATTATAGCCTACCCACGGTGTTTTTGGAAGCACGTTGTTTACAAAAAAGTACTCTGAGCGCCAGAATGAGTCGTGAATTGCGTATGAGCTGAGGATTTTAAATAATTTAAAAAAAGTAGTTTAGTATACGTACTCAATTGCGACTTGCACTCGATATACAACAATTTAAATAGCTGAAACTCTACGCAGGTCCGACCAGGATTCCGATAGTAAAAAAAGAGTTGGTTTACCAAGTACAACCCGGAAACCCTGTGCTATGGTGAGCTGTATATCACATCAAACACCTCAATGAACTCTGACCCCTATATAGCGATCTTTGGACTGCTTTGCAGATCCCCTGTAGTGCCTGCCGAAGGGCCAGTCTTAAAAGAGTACGACTTAGACTCATTCCGAGTGGTAGAACAGGCTGCCGTCTCAACACTGCACTGCAAATGCCGCCGCAGCGAGCCTTTAATCCTTGCTACAGCCGACATAGCCAAGGTTCACCCTGTGCAGGGCCTATTCGCCTGCCAGACGTGTCTAGGCGAGCTTCGGAGCGCACGTACGGTTGCTCAACGAGTGAACGCCTGGGTTTTTCAGAATAAAGTGAATTTCACGTTCCGTGAACATTTGTATATGCCGAATAACTTAACCAGATTTATGGATCCCGGTTCAAAACTGGCCATACGCCCACGGCGGTACATTTACAGTTCTTTCTACGGGCTTGATTTGGGTTCAAAAGAACATGTTGTCTCTACCTGCTCTGACGCACATTGTGTGAACCCGCTACACTGCCAAATAGCCACTAGTCCAGCAGCTAAAGTCACCGCAAACATGGTAAAGGACACATCCAAATGGTTACAAAAAGGTATCTCAAGCAGAACCCTTCAGGAACTTATAGAGGTAAAATACGGAGTTTTGTTGAGTATGCGCACGATCGACAACTTAAAGAAATCAGCAAGCTTGTTGCAAAAAACTCAGACTTATTGTGTGTGCTAGTGTATGAGCGGGTAATGTCCGCCAGTGAACTGATTACATCTCTGAAGTTTCCCAAAACTAGAGTATTTAAAGATCTCAAAGAACTTCAAAATTGCAAACTTGTGATTAGAGTAAACTTTGAATCCAACACACTCTACGTTATAAACGGGCATTATTTGGATTTTATAAAAACCCTGCTTAGATACGATGAGCTTTCCGGAAGTTAAAGTAAGCCTTTGGGACGAACGTTACGTTATTGAAAATCTCCCTTCATGGTTATACACAGATAACCCAGAGCCCAAATCAGTACTGGAGGGTCAAGCAAAGATATCTGCGCTGAAGTACACCGTCCAAGATATTGACTTGCAGATCGAAATTCGTGAACTTGAACTCAAAACTGGCAATAGCCGCCACGGGTCGTCTTTTGAGTTTGAAAAATGGAAAGCCCAAGCACTGCGAGCCAAACAAACCCATTTGTACCTCTTAAACGCTTACAGCTACTGGCTTTTGCTGAACGAAAAAGAAGTGCCCTTACCCGTGGTGTACGACAAACTTACTAAGATCATAAAACTGTTAATTGAAGAACCCAAAGATTTTGTGACTCAACTGGAAAGTCTCCTGTAAACTAAAGGCGCCAGCTCTTGTAAGAAAGGCCAAGAGCTGGTACCGTAGGAGGGCAGACCATTTTAGCCTTTTCTGGTTTGCGGCAACTGATCTTCTGTGCCTGATATCGGGGGCAGAGGCGCCTCCTACAATTATTTAAAATCATGTCTATTTACTCGGTTGAAGAGAAAATTAACTTTCCACTTAAGGAAACTCTTGCAATACTCCGCAGTATTGATATTTCCTTGCAGGTATTAGCAAATACTCAGTCAGGTGGCGTAACCACGGCGTTCATAAGCAAAAAAGCAATGGCAGAACGCTTGGGTGTTAACCCAGTTGCCTTAGATAAGTTGGTGTATCAGGGTCTAACCTCCAAAGGAGCCTCTGGTCTAGTGGAAGGGCGTCATTACTGCAAGCTTGACCCGGCGGAAAACAACACCAGCAACTTCTTGTACGATTCTGCTAAAGTCTTAGCAGATGCATGGAACTCTTTCCAAAATTACAATGCTTAATCTAGGAAAAACAGCTAAAAAGCTCGCTGCCACCATTTTTGGGGCAGACGAAATTAAAAATCGTGTAGCCAAGAGCACAATGAAGCTCTTGCTTAGCGATATTGCCACGCTAAGCGCTGAATTTGCGGCGGCAAAAGGCGACGGAGCCTTATTTTTCAACCCAAGTGAGCCAAATCAAAGCCAATACATGACTTTGAAGGACATCCAAACGGATGTGGCTAAGGCAGAGGAGTTTTGCGATAAACCGATGGCTGATTTTCTTAAAAAGCTTATGAATATAGTGCAAAAAGAAGATGTTAAAAAGCATCCTGTGATTGTTATGGCCAGTTACAGTGGTCTAACTGTCCACCAGTTAGATTTAGATGTCATTGACGAAAGGATTGAGCAATTGGTAGATGCCGTTAGCTAACGTAGATTTTGTTTCACCTCCTGAAGTCGTAGGTACCGCCACATCCTTTTTTGGCGGGCAAATTGAATTAGATCCGGCCTCAAGTGATCACGCAAATCAGCTTATATGCGCAGATAAATACTTCACGTACGAACATAACGGACTAAAACAAGACTGGAAGGCTAAAAATGTCTACTTGTATCCTCCAAGAGACGTATTATTTGGCCACGAACAGCCAGAGGATCATAGACTATTTAGACGTAACAAAAGGTTTGTAAAATCCGCCCAACGTGTGTGGCTTGAAGAGTGTCTATGTCGATATAGAAAAAACGAGTTTGATGAAGCTCTTATGTTTTTAACTTCATCCGAGGTGGCTTTACTGGTAACGCAAAAGTTAAATATTGATATGCCTTTGTGTATTTTGAGTCAACGGCCAGAGTTGCACATAGACGAACCAGGGCTTCCTAGACAAGGCAACGCGAAGTGTTTGGGTTTCATTCTATACTTTCCTAGGTTGCACAATCCCGAAAAACGAGTGGAAGACTTTAACGATTTGTTTAGTAATATTGGTCGCGTGTACTGTTAAGGTTCTCTGGAGTTGCGTAGGTATTGTCTGGGCCAAAGTTGTCACCTACTCCAAAGCCAAGCCCAACTGGGCTTTGCATAGACGCTTCTTTTAAATTTTGACGGTCTAACTCTTTCTTTTTGCTAAGCTCCGTCTCACCCCACACCGTTCCGGCCATTCGCAAGGGGAAATAATGGGACAGCCTCTGTTCGTGCTTGTAAGAAGGCTTATCTATTTGGTACGAAACTCGACTTTCGTGTAAAGAAGGTCGGATATGATGCTTATACATTGTACCGATAGAGACCGGCCATTGACCCTACGTCTGACTGAACGGTAGGAGGTTTAGTTGCTAGTTTCATAAAGGTAGAATTCACCATATTAGAGAACGCAGAGTCTCCCTGTACACCCTGGAAGGATGCAACAGGAGCGGCTAAAGTCCCATATAACCTAGTAGCACCACGTTCGCTTGTTCCCCCTAGAGAGGTTACACCGGCAGATCCCATCTTTTGAAGAGATGTTATATAAGCATTTGATAAATCCGCCGTGGTCTGAACTCCCTTTGTTCCGGCTTTGTTGGTTTGCTGCATATAATTTTGAGATATAGCCCCAAGATTCTGTGAGCTTTTTAGCCCTGCATTTTGAACTTGAGTTCCTATTGCGCCAAAATCATTCAACACCTTAGTTCCGTAATCGGATAACTGTTTACCTATTGCGGAACTCATTCCGGTATAGGAAGGAGATGCCAATATACCCGGAGTATACCCTGCTAGTTTTTTTGAAAAAGCGTCGCTTACTCCAGTAATTACAGTTGCAAAGTTTTTTTTATATCCCGCAAGAGCCTCCGGTGTAGAAATACCGGATAAATTCTTTATTGCGTCAATAAATTGTTGCTGCTCTATTTTTGAGGTACCTTTACTCGCCTGAGCTGCTGCAGTATTAGTATAGATTTGGTTCAGCGCACCTTGGGCTGCGTAATTCTGTAAGACACCTTGTGAGGCCATCAGCCGAAAATAGAAAGTCCCTGCTTTATTCTATCACTTATAAACTTGCCCAACTGCATCAACTGTTGGTCTCCAGACCCCAAAGAAGCGTTTGCTGCCACAGGAGTAGACGGCTGGGAGACACCCTTCAAAGATGCAGCCCCGGCAGGATTAGTGTGTAGTAGCTTTACAATATATTCTTGACCCTGAGGGTCAGTTGTTTTAATAACACCAGTCCCCATCTGCTCGGGCGTATAAACATCGCCAGGCTTGGCGGCCCAGGCTAATCGGGTGCCCTCCCCAATACCAAAATCGACACCTTTATGGTCTGCTGACCCCACGCCCGACCGTGGCCCATACGGTGAAGTTACGGGGGCCGAACTTTCCCAAGAAGATCCTTTCTGGCTAAATAGAGGAGTCTTTTTGTCTCCTACTAATATCCGTGAAAGTACAAAAGAACGAGCAGTTTGGGGATCTAAGTACTGACCATCTTTCATTACGCGCACATCTAAATGCGGCCCTGTGCTGGCATAGTCTTGCCCCGGACGGGCTATCGAGCCAACGGATAACAACCCCCCAACAGTACCAACGTTTTGTGTCGGTTTAGCTGCAGTTTGTGTGTTTTGACTTAATTGTTGAACGCCTTGCGTACCTCGGACACTATTAACAAACGCCTCTAACTTAGACGCTTGCTCGTTATATCCTGCTTCTTGTTGTTGAAGTTGAGCGACTTTATTTATAATGTCAGAGGGATTTAGTCCAGCGGGAGCCGATGCAAGCATTGCACTGGTTGCTTTAGATTGGTATTCTTCTGCCTTAACCCAATCATCAGGATTCTCACTAGCGCTCAATTCCGCAGCGGCATCATTCAGAGCCATAGCGGTATAGAGCGATTCACTACCTCCTGATGAAGGAACTGCGCTCTGTAAAACACTACCTAATATAGCTTGTTGTATTTGTCCGTTTAAATCAAACTCAGGCAACTTAAAAGTTCCCGGAACAGCATTTGCACTAGGATTACCGGCCAATCTGGTAACTTCTCCTCGCCTAGGAAAATTGTAACGAGGGGTTTCAACAGCTTTTTGAATTTGATTAAAAGGAACTACGGGTTGATTATAAAAACTCTTACCAGCCAAAGTAGGAAAAGAAGCCCACTCAGGAGCTAGTTTGGCAATGTTTTGAGGTGTAAGAGGGGCTGAAAACGGATCAACACCTCTATTACGCATAAGTTGGACAGCCGCTAAATCTTGGGAAGCAGGCCCGAAGTCTTTAAGTCCAAGCTTAGTTGAAGTTTCTTGCCAAGTTTTAGGCATAAACTGATACCGACCAGCAGCTGCACTGGAATATCCACCGCCGGAAACAACGCGATCTGGGTGCCGACTGAGATCCTTAATAGTACCGCCACCAAAGATGACGTTGTACCCGTTATCCCCCGTTAAATTTTTATCAGTGCCCTCCGCGTACGCAATTGCGTCTAGCCACTTACGGGCATTTGCATCAGTTATCGGGCTGGGCATGGTCTTCCTCAAATAAAGCAACGTTTGTGTCCACGGAGACACCTACTTCATCCAGCACCGAACGAAAAGCTCGTTCTCGGCAGATTAAGCGGTACACAATGGTCCACAGAAATTGGTCACGCTCTTTGTTTTGCAAAGAGTACGCCTTGTTCCTAATTCTAGTTAAAGTAAAGTCATCTTCAAGCGTAAGCCCGCACTGTATATTGCCTGGATTGTCCTGGTACTGAACTCCCACTGGTCGGCTACGGCTGCCTCAATTGTAGCTACTTCGTAAACCACCGATAGTAATTGCATTTAGCGCACCGTGAGTATGTAGAATTTTAATAGTTTTAAAAAGGTAAAAAGCCTAGACGGTCTTGCTGTAATTATGAAGAAGATCTAATTTGCGGCTAAGCGTATTGTGCTCATTAAAACTACAGCTATCATATGTTTGCCTACAAGACCCCGTGTGCCTGGTAAATGGAACCGAAAACTCTTTTGACAATTGCAGAGACTGCGAAACTACTTAACTGTTCCAGTGGGTTCGTGCGGAAGCGTATCGCTCTTTCAGAGGCCAATCAACAAGGCGGCTGGCCTAAGACCTTGTACATCAACCTGCAGCCAAACGGAGCCAAGTCTTTGTTTCGGGTAGATAAGGAAGCCCTTCAAACCTTTTTACGCTCTGAGGGAGAGGAGGCTAACATAGAGGAGCAGAACGCCGTGGCTAGTAGCGTCTGCTCCCTCTGATATGACCTATTCGGACTCTTTCGCCATGACTCAATTTCAACCCACGGTGCCGACTGAGTCCGAACCGGTTATAGAGCAGCAACCGGACCAAGAGGGTGCTTCCGTAGCGGGCTTAGTTGAGCGATTAATCGACTATGCCTCATATTTGCACCAGTTGTACACCCAAGCCCATTTAGTTCATCTGAACATAGAAGGACCTTTGTTTTTTCCGATCCATGCGTTCCTGAAAGACCAGTACGACGCACACGTCACGCAGTTTGACTCTACTTGTGAGTTTGTGCGTAGCTTGGACTACTTAGTTCCTTTGTGCCAACGGAGCCTATTGGCGGCGCACAAGGGCTTTAAGCACGTCAAAGACTTTGATACCCGCAATATGCTCACTACTTACCTGCGCAATGTCGAGGATGCTGGTCTAAAAGCTAAAGAGCTAGGTCAGTACGCTAATGAAGTCGAGGCTCCGGACGTTGAGAACTTTTTGGCCGATACGGTAGGCGCCATGTACAAAGCAGCGTGGATGATAAAAGCTACTTTGCGTTCTAAGTAAAGGCCCACCCATTCAGCACCCGGATATACAGCCCGCTAGGCGTTGTACCTGAACTCTGAATTTGATAAAGCAAAGACCCTGAAGGATATGTTGTTGGGGAGGGTAGCCCGCTTACAACAATTGCGCTTACAGGGTGTCCCGCCATAGTTGCGACCCCGCTAGCTAAAATAGCCCCGCTGGCTAGTGTCGCTGTGTTGGCAAAAGAGCTAATAGTCCCGCTGGCAATTAAGCAGGATGTTGCTGTGTTGGCGTGTTCTGCTGTGTCAGCAAAACTGGCATATATCTTTTGCCACGCGGCTCCGGTCCATACCTTTAAATAAAAAGCTGAGCTGTTTGAATCGGTCCATAGTTCACCTCTTGAGTTACCAAGGAGGCCAACAGGTGTGGCATTCGGGGCGGTCGTGCCGTATCCCGGAGGCCCTAACTTACGAATACTGCCTGCAGAATCCTCAAAATATAAACCAGGATCAGCGCTACCAAAACTTAAGGCAAGTTCGCCGTTTACAACTACGGAACCGCTCGGTCTGTCCGAAGAATTCCCCGAACGTTTTAAGAGTGAAATTACAGGTGTGGAAGTCATATTAGTAAGTGCCTCCGTTTATAAACGCGGGGTATGTTGTTGGAGGAATAAGTTCACCATTACTATACCGCCCACCGTCCAATATAAGTGTCGGTTGACTGATTAATTCTCCGTTTGCGTACGTCCCTCCGTCGTAGGTGTCTTCAGGTAGTCCGGCAGGGTTTAAAGGATCAAATTGATCAAATGTAAGAAGTACAAAGTTAGTGTCTTGTAGTTCTGTAAGGTCATCTAGCTGACCAAAATTCAACGTCTTAGCGACCATGTTGTATTTATCTGCATACAGTAAGTGTTTAGCTAAGTCATTCAAAGCTGGACTGTAGCGCTGCCACCAGACAAAATCTTTATTTCGTTTTAAAAAGTCTGTTTGCTTCTGAAGTTCTCCTTCAAATTTCTCCCTGTAATACTCATTCATAGGCTCGTCATTAGGCTGCGGTAAGTAATAAGAAGTGGACCCAGACATCCCGTATTTACGGTAGAGATCCCAAAAAGCGGCGTATATGTGCTTACACCACTTAGGCTGAAAGTAGTACAAGTGAGGATCTGAGTATGTTGCTGTATCAGAATACGTAGGAATGTTATAAATTTCATTTAAATATATGAACCCAAAAGTTCTAGAAGCACCCGGATAATCACTTGAAGGAGATATACGAGTCGCAGCCGATGACCCCGCATCGTAGCTGCCCGGATCGATATTTTGCACTCCGGTAAAAGGGTACCTTTGTTTTAGGGACGTATTATATAAGTTGAACCCTTCCCTATTTAAGAAATCTTGACAAGAACATTGAACGCGTATCTCAGTAGTTAGAAATTCACCCACGGCTGGGGGGCCTGTCGCAGGTACAGCCATAGTGTTAGAGTCTACTACGGACCAACTAGACGCAGCGGCTACAGATAAAAAGAGGGTGTTGAAGTTTGGATTAATACTTGGGGTGGCCATAACCCCATCCAGTCCTACACCCACTACTGTATAGTTGTTATACCCATAAGTTTTTGTTGTACCATCAGAATTAAATCTATTAGATAACACTTCACCGTGAAAATATGAAATTGGTGATCCAAATTTCTGACTCAGTTTAACGGCGTACGTTGATTCATCGTACTTAGTCACCTCAGCAACGGAAATACCAAAGTCCAAGAAGTTAAAAGTATCCCGTGGACGAATGCCTACCATGTGCATTCTGGTGTCGGCCCTAGTGGTGGGATACACAAAAAATATACCAGGTATATACCCGCCCACACCGGCAGTACCTGATACGTAATATTTAAAAGAAGAATACACTAAACCGCTAGACGCGCCTTGTGTATACATACTTAACTCATAACCACGGCGCCAACGTGCCCAGAGTGAAGCGTAGTTGTAGTCGCTTAGGACACTAAAATCTTTTGTACCAACGGCGGGTCTAAACCTGCGCTCAAAGGGCAGGGGATCCAAAAGCTGTTTGGGATTATCCGAGCCCTTAATAGAGCTTATTTGCTTTACCGAATCAATCCCAATCTTGTTTTTGAAATTAAAATTGTCAGACCCTTTTCTACGGGACACGACTCAATAGAACCCGCCCTGCGCCCAGATTGTAATACCGGAAGGACTTAATCCGCCAGCCACGGCGGAAGGACCAGCTCCCCGATACCCGGCACAAAGAATATATCCTTTTTCTAAGTAGAGACCTTCGCCTTTCCCTACTTCGATAGGACGAAGTAAACTTGTATCTCCAACACCTGGCACAGGAGCATTAATAGCGGGCAGCTCTAAGTGCTGAATCATGCCCTCCGTGGCACCACTCAACCCTACTTCCACTTTTGACAACATCAAAGCAGTTGATGTAGAAGGCGATGATTGGTTAGGAGCGTACACATAGAAAATCAATTCACAAGTACGAATACCTCCCGTATTAGGGTACCCTTCATTGCTGACAACAAAAATATCTTCAACTAAGGCTGCGTCTTCGGTGGGAAGGTCGCCTACCCGCACAAGTTGAACTAGGTCAGAAAAAGCAGGGTTAGTTGGGTCTACAACAGTAGTCCCGTTATTGATCCGAGCACCTCGCAAAAACGGGCGATCAATCAGGCAGGGGGACTTGTTTGTACTAGTACTTGCCATTTAGAACTCCTGACTGACCGATAAAGGTAGTTGTGCCTTAATTCTAGCGATAATACTTGCTAGCTATCGCCTGGATTATTTCCCTAGTGGCAGGGTCTGTTCCTCCTCCAGTAACCAACCCAAACAAATTCGATGTCTTTTCAGGATTAGACGTTTTAAAATAATCAGATAAACGAGATCCGGCAATACGGGAAAAAGTGTCCTTTCCCCCAATTATGTCACCGGCTACCCCGGCGGTCGTACCCACGAGATTAGCTAGGTCTGACCAACCAAACCCTTTCTTTTCGACACTGCTTGAGTTAGGCGAGTAACGACCTGCCCCTAGATCTAAGTTGGAATCATAGTTAAAGGGGACATCCGGACTAGACGTATTCCAGTAGGAGGGAGCTTGTGGCATGGTTAGAAGCCTGCAGGAGAAGCTGTTTGGAACTGACTTGATCCTAATTTTAGCTCTAGAGCACGACGAAGCATATCGTTAGAAATTTGAGCCGAATCGTACTCACGAGCAGGCGCCTGCTCGGTGTATTGACGACCGGTTAACAGAGTAGGCTGCTCTAGAGGTTCGGTTACCGCAGATAACTCATAGGATCCTTGGGTGGGATTTACAGCGGCTTCGGCCCCAAAGTGACTATTAGCCGTGGCATTATTAGCGAGGTTGGATCCAAGCGATGAGTTAATCATCGTGCCCTGTACATTACCAGAGGATTGTTGATTAACGGAGTCCGAAGGAGCCAATTCATTTGGAGCTGGGAACGAATCACGCAATTGCAAATTACTCGCTTGTGCTGCAGCCGCTTGTTGCTGCTCAAACAAACGCATTGCTAGCGCTGGATTCTGTACTGCCCATTGCCTTAACGGGGCTTTGTCCGGAGCATTAAACCCAAGCTCATTAACAATTTCGCCAATGTTAGCCCGAGCTTTTAGACTTTCTTGTGCATATTGAGCTTGGAGTGCTGAGACCTTTGAAGCTCTGGTACTCTGTGTACCTTGACCACGGGCGTATTGTTCAATTTGTTCTCTAACTGCGCTATCCCCTGCCCCACCATTAACTTGTACAACATTACGGGCAGAAGGATCTAGATAAGGAGAGTCCTTACGATAAGCATCGGGTAGAGGTGTGGAATACACGCGATCGTCAAAAACGTTCGCAGAAGACGCTGGAACCCTGGGTTCTGGAGGAGCCGCTGTCGTAGTGTCTCCGAGAGAGGGCTCCCCTTGGTTCAACCGAGAACCTACGGCAAGGCCGGCAGCAGCCCCGCCCCCAAGTACCGCCGCTAGTGCTCCTAAGTTACCCGTCCGTACACCGCCAACAGCATTAAGAAGTTCAGGAGGTACTGTGCGAGATTCAACATCAATATAAAAGTTACTGTCAGGTATAGAAATATTTTTGTTGGATAAGTCCCCACCAGGCGATTGAACTATACTGCCGCCACGGCCATTAGAAGCTAGCGAGGGAGAAACCTCGCCTCCGCCCCCACCGGCAAAACGACCTGCTAAAGGACGAAGGTCCTGCCCCGCAATAGCTGCTTCAGGCGAACGCACCAAAGAACCGGCCCCGCCTCGTTCCAGCTGAGCTATATATTCGGTCCCGTTAGGACCTAAGAGATTACGTAACGCTTCCTCCCTAGGCACACCGTGGTATGCAGAAATCTGGTCAGCTGCTTGTAGAACGGACTTAGCAGTACCCGGATCCCTTGCACTAAGCTGACTAAAAGTCTCTAGGGCGCCTGGAGCTTGGCGGGTAGGCGATGGAAATTGAGGTACGGGGGCTGGCCCAGATGTTACTTGAGCGGGGCGAATACTAGTAGAGCGATAAGGTGCCGAAAACTGAGGTTCAGGAGCGGGTAAAAAGTTTTGACGGGAGGGGGCTACCGTAGTGGGTCGGGCAAGAGGAATATCGAAAATACTCATTTGCCCCGTAGCTGTAGCAGGTCGAGTAGCTCCGACTGAAGGACGAGAACCTAGTGTTCCCTCAGGTATAGGAGGATTTTGAGTGGGGCTCCACGGAGTTCCTTTACGAATTGGTGCCCCGGTAGAATGCCTTACCGCTCCTTCAGGAACAGTAAGAGGCAGCCTTAGTTGAGTATGCTCTACAGGTTTTAAAATTCCACTCTCGACTAAACCCCGTCCAAAGGTCCGTAATACGTCATCTATTCCCTTTCCGGCTCCCGAAAGGATCCGACTAATATTCTGTGGAGTCACGTTAATCCTTTAAAACCTCTCGTACTACTATAGCTCCTATCGCCATTTAGTGTAAAAATACAACCTGTCTGCCCGAGCGGTATCCGGAGGTCCTGGGATAGCTTGAATGAACTCGCCTCCACTACGTTCAAAACGGTATCGGGCTGTGACAGGATCTTTATAGTTTGGAACATAAAGCATATGAGCTAAACGATCACACTCAAATTGATAATTTTCTCGCCAAATCCTTGCTGTTTCCCTTTTGTCTTGTACGTTAATCGAACGACTTACGTCACCCAGAATTGTTTCTTGGCGGCTGGTAGCTCGTCCAGTAGCTAACTCTGTATAGCGTTCGGCGTCTTCGCACCGTTCCAGCTGTCCGACAATTTTATCGTAATAAAACTCAGAAGGAATACTGCTTGTAGCTTCTAATAAGCGAGCGTAATCCCCGGCTGGGACCGTGGCAATGTTGTACCCCAAATGATACGCAGTTCGGCTGAAGTTATAATCGTCTAAACGATACCCGAATGTTTGTGCCGGATTCCGGGTTAATTGGTTTACTGCCGCGTAAATTATTTCCCGCTTAGTAGCATCAGTTTGCGTAGCTTGAAATACTACGCCCTGTTGCGCTAGGTAACTTTGAATCTGCTCAAGTTCTTGTTGCGAGAATTGAGACACGCGACCTTACCTTTACTTACAACTATTCTACCCGCGTAAAAATTAAATAAAGACTTATTCTACGTAAACAACTCCACCGTCTAACACTTCTTCCCAATCTACTCGGCTAATAGCCTTTAGCTGGTCAAGTTTAGTGAAGCGCTCTCCGGGCATAGATTGCTGCAACTCCTTAATTTCCACGGCTGTTTTAATGCCGACCCCTTTAAGAACTTGAGTTAGACGCTCGGGAGTAGCGCTGTTTATGTTGACCCGGTTCTCAAAAGGAATCTCAGGTTGAATAATCTGACGACCACGGCGCTTCAAACCGGGTTTTGCGCTGGGCTTGTCCTCCGTAACTTCTACAAAGTCAATCTGCCCTCTATGAGCAAAGAAAACTTTACCAGTGGTCACGGAGCGCACCATTTTGTACTCTCCTTCGTCGTGTTCACTCAGAATCACAACTTTGACCCCACTGGGCTTGAAAACAACCTCTGGAAGTTGAGCGACAGTCATTATGTGGGTAGTGTCTAGAGTTAGTTTACTAACAGATTATAATTTAGGTAGGTGTTTTAGAAAAAATGGGTATTCCAAGTTGGCTAGGCAGGTTAGCGGGGCCTGGTTTAGATATTTTAAATACTGTTGCCGAGTTTGGTCGGGCTAAGGAAGCTGGAATTTCCCCCCCACAGGCGGTTGTTCGCGCAGCCGCAGGTTTAGGAGCGGGAATAACGGCATACACACCCGTGGGCGCTGCTGCTACTTCAGCTCCAGGACTATTGCGTATGGCTGCGGAATCCTTGGCCAAACAAAAGATACAAGAAACTATTGGTCTAGATCCACTTTACGGAAAAGGTGTAAACCCTCGCGTAATCGAGGCGGGAGCTGCGGGCGCAGATTATGTAAACCCCATGGAGTGGGCATACAGAGCAGCAGACGCATTGAATCCTGAACTTCGCGGAGCCCCTAGCCTTAGTCAAAACCCTAACACTCGTTTGCAACAAATAAAGGATCATTTAAATCGTCAAAAGTTAGCAAACCAATAAAAAACCCCCTCCGAAGAGGGGGCAGTATCTGATCTAAACAGATCAGGCAGGCACCGTAGAGGTGTAGACGTTTGATTCCACCAAACCAGCAGGTTGGAGGGCCAGATCGTCACGACCAGGAGCGTCGTCAGCCAGAACCCAGCAGACTTCGCAAATAGCCAGAGCCTTGTTCTTGCCGCTGAGCCTGCCATTAGCAGCCCGAGGGTCGAACACACCGGAGGCTTGAGCCAAACCGGAAGC
>Ga0209297_1000897_pt1 | contig 18019 bp, 17 predicted proteins | sample S_130805_MF_Meta_FD_187322 | JGI IMG/M metagenome (GOLD analysis project Ga0209297, IMG submission 187322) | Freshwater microbial communities from Lake Simoncouche, Canada to study carbon cycling - S_130805_MF_MetaG (SPAdes) (version 2) | ecosystem: Environmental > Aquatic > Freshwater > Lake ... | reverse complement strand
AAAATAATATAAAACTCGATATTCTCAAAGTATTAATGCCAATATCTTAATTCCATATTATCATTAAAATTGTAATTATTTCATCATTTTAAAATTTATATTTTTTATAAGTTTATTGTTTTAATTAATTATCTTAATAAATAATTGATTAATTTTGAAAAAAATGTTCTAAAATAAATACTTATTATGAGAATAATTGAATTTAGAGAAGCATTACGTGAAGCATTATCTGAAGAAATGCGTCGTGATGATAAAATTTTTTTAATTGGTGAGGAAGTCGCCGAATATAATGGTGCTTATAAGGTGAGCAAAGGTATGTTAGCAGAATTTGGTGCTAAACGAGTTATTGATACCCCAATTGCTGAATTAGGATTTACTGGAATTGCTGTAGGCGCTGCATCTAATGGCTTAAGACCTATTGTTGAGTTTATGACATTTAATTTTAGTTTAGTTGCAATTGATCAAATTATTAATAGTGCTGCCAAAATGCATAGTATGAGTGGTGGACAATATAGCGTTCCTATTGTTTTTCGTGGACCTACTGCTAGTGCTGGTATGCTTAGCTCTCAACATTCTCAGGCTTTTGAAAATTGGTTTGCCAATTGCCCAGGTTTAAAGGTAATCGTGCCAAGCAATCCATATGATGCTAAAGGGTTATTAAAAAGTGCTATTCGCGATAATGACCCTGTAATTTTTATGGAAAGCGAGCAGATGTATGGAGATAAAGGCGAAGTACCTGAAGAGGAATATTTAATTCCTATTGGTCTTGCTGATATCAAAAAACACGGTTCTGATGTTACGATTGTTTCTTTTGGAAAAATATTAAAAGTAGCAATGAATGCAGCTATAGAATTAGAAAAAGAAGGTATTTCTGTTGAATTAGTTGATTTGAGAACTGTTCGTCCTATTGATTACGAAACCGTAATTAATTCGGTTAAAAAAACTAACAGATTAGTTATTGTTGAAGAGGCATGGCCATTAGCAAGTATTTCAACCGAAATTACATATAAAGTTCAAAAAGATGCTTTTGATTTTTTAGATGCTCCAATAATTAGAATTACTACTGCTGATACTCCTTTGCCATATGCTAATTCATTAATTGAAGCAAGTTTGCCTAGTGTTGCTAAAATAATTAAAGCAGTAAAAGAAGTCATGTATGTTTCTAAATAAAGAATGCAAATAGCCTTAATTACTGATGGAATTTGGCCTTATGTTATGGGTGGAATGCAAAAACATTCCTATTATTTATGTAAATATTTAGCTCAAAATAAAGTAAATATTCATCTCTTTCATTATAATAATAGTAATTTCGATATTAATAAACTAGAATTTTTTTCGGACGAAGAACGTAAATATATTCAATCATCGATAGTCGATTTTCCAAAATCGGGTTATTTTCCAGGTAATTATTTATATAATTCGTATAAGCATTCGCGTTTAATTTTTGAGATTATTAAACCAACACTATCTAATTATGATTTTATTTATACTAAAGGCTTTACAGGTTGGTATTTGATTAATCAAAAAAAAATTAAATCAATTTCTTGTCCGCCAATTGGAGTTAAATTTCATGGTTATGAAATGTTTCAACCGTCACCTAATTTTAAAACTAAACTTCAACATGTTTTTTTATTACAGGGAATTGTAAAATCTATCTCTAAAAATGCAGATTATGTTTTTTCTTATGGTGGAAAAATTTCTGAAATAATTAAGTCTATAGGAGTGATTCCTTCTAAAATTATAGAATTACCATCTGCCGTTGAGTTAAAAATAGTGAGTGATAACATTCAACCAACTTCTGAAAACATTAAATTTTTATTTTTAGGAAGATACGAGCGAAGAAAAGGTATCGAGGAATTAAACCTAGCAATTGATTTATTTTTTAAATTAAACCCTAACTCAAATTGTGAATTTAATTTTATAGGGCCTATCCCCAATAATAAAAAAATTAATCATCACAAAGTTAATTATCACGGCACAATAATCGATTCTAATACTTTGTTTAATCTTATAAAACAAAACGATGTTTTAATTTGTCCTAGTTGGAGTGAAGGAATGCCCAATGTTATTTTAGAATCTATGGCTAATGGCTTAACATCTATTGCAACTAATGTTGGTTCAACTCATCTGTTAGTTAATTCGAAAACAGGTTGGTTAATTCAAAATGTTGATGCGAATGAAATTTATAAAACAATTTGTTTAGTTTTAAGCACTTCAACCGAAGAAATTAATCAAAAAAAAGAATCTGCTCTGCAATTAATTAAAGATAATTTTGTTTGGGAAACACTAATTAAAAAGCTTCTTCAACAATTAAATGATTTGAAATAATTTAATCAACCCAATCAGCAATAAATAAATTAGTATCACGGGTTCCTCCATTATCTCTATTCGAAGAAAATAATATTTTTTTTCCATTTGGCGAAAACATTGGAAAAGCATTAAACATACTTTTATTTGTGATTTGTTCTAATCCAGTTCCGTCTTCATTAATTAAAAAAAGTTGAAAATCGTAGCCTTTTGTGCTATGATGATTACTAGAAAAAAGAATTTTTTTACCTTTTGGATGATAAAATGGAGCCCAATTAGCTTTACCCAGATGAGTAATTTGTTTTAAATCGTTTCCATTAATGTCGCAGGTGTATATTTCCATACTTGTTGGAGCAACTAATCCCTGAGCTAACAATTCTTTGTATTCTTTTATTTCTAATTCTTCGATAGGCCTCGACGCTCTAAATACTATTCTTTGTCCATCAGGCGAAAAAAAAGCACCTCCGTCATAACCTAATCCAAATGTAATTTGTTTTTGATTTTTACCATCGATGTCCATAGTCCATAATTCTAAATCACCACTTCTGTCACTTGTAAAAACAATCTTATCTCCTTTTGGAGATATTGTTGCTTCAGCATCATATCCCTCTGAATTTGTAAGTTGTGAGCTAATATTTCCTTCCAAATCGGCTACATAAATATCAAACGATTTATATACAGCCCATAAATATTTACCTTTCTTTTCAGGCACCGGTGGACAATCGTCGCCACCTTTATGTGTTGAAGCGTATAAAATATGTTTATTATCTTTTAAAAAATAACTACACGTGGTTCGTCCTTTTCCAGTACTTATCATTTTAGGTTTATAGGTAGAGTCTTTTTCAGCTTTGGTTATATCTAAATTGAATATTTGATCACATTTTAAACCCCATTTAGAATTATTACTTTGAAAGCTAGCGTTTTTGTTATCGTAGCTAAAATATGCTTCTGCATTATCTCCACCATGTGTTAACATTTTTAAGTTTTTTAGATGCAATTCATTTTGACTAATTGCTGTCGAACCAATCATCAAGTTAAAAATAATTGTATAAATTTTCATTTTTTTTTAAATAATCCGTAAAATTAAACAATTGCAATCTAATTAGCAGTTAATTATTAGTTATTTTATAAAATAATAATTAAATTATTTATAATAGTAATAGCAATAAATTAATTTTTAAATTATAATGTTTTTGGATTAATAAATAATTAAGCAAATAATTAACTTTTAATTATATAATTACTTTTAGTTTGTGTTTATGAACTGTTATTTCAAGTGAGGTATTTCCCTTCATTTCTCCATCTATATTAACTCTTTCTGGTTTTTGGGTTTCTATTTTTATATAGTTTGTTTGAACATATTTTAGATAAGGGCTATTTAAATGTTTCCCACTAAATATTTTAGGAAAAAGCATTAATAGTTTTAATCTGCTTGTCTTTTCTACTATCAAAAAATCAATCAATCCATCATTTAATTTAGCCAATGGGGCCATCTCCATCCCTTTTCCGGTAAATCTTGTGTTGCAAGCCAAAAGAAAACAATAATCTTTAGCATGGATTTCGTCGTTAAAATAAATTTTTGCTTTTAGTACAGGGTTTACAATTATATTTATTATAGTTGCTATGTTGTATCTAGCGGCCCCTAACCAACGTAATTTTTCGGCTAAAATATTGATATGAGAAACTAAACCACAACCGATAATATTAAAAGACCAAATGGTATTTTCATTCATTTTTATTTCAGCTAAATCAACTAACATTTCTTTACCATTTATTAATAGTTCGGTTGCCTTTTCAACGCTCAAGCAATCCAGATCACGACTAAATGAATTTCCGGTACCGCAAGGAAAAAGTAATAAGGGTATTGCTAACCATTCGGGTTTAATCATAATGGCATTAAGCATATCGTGCATTGTACCATCGCCACCAAAAATTGCAATTTTTTTTATTTTTTTTATATCGAAAATATTGGTGAAATTAAAAAAATCGTCTTTGTTTTTACCTTCAAACAATTCGGTGTCATATCCGTTTTGTTTCATAATTTCAACTACATTTTTTGCAATTAATAAAGCATTACCTTTTCCTGCAAAAGGATTTACTAAAAATAAAATAGTATTTGGAGTATTATTCATAATTTAATTGTTTTTTGTAAACTAATAAAAATATAATCAGATACTAAATCGCATTTTGATAACCCCTAAAATTGCTTCTTTAAAAATTTTTGTGTTCATTTTACTTTCACCAAATATTCTATCGGTAAATATTATTGGAACTTCTACTATTTTAAATCTTTTTTTGTATGCGCGATATTTCATTTCTATTTGAAAAGCATAGCCTTTAAATTTAATTTCGTTTAATTCGATAGTTTTTAAAACATGATTACGATAACATTTAAAGCCTGCTGTTGTATCTTTTATGGGAAGCCATAGAATTAAACGAACATATACTGATGCAAAATAACTCATTAAAATTCTTCCTAAGGGCCAATTATGAATTTTTCCACCTTTACAATATCTTGAGCCAATAGCTAAATCAGCACCATTTTCGCATACTTCTAATAATTTTATTAAATCGTTAGGATTATGGCTAAAGTCGCAATCCATTTCGAAAATATAATCAAAATTATTTTTTAAGCCCCAATTAAATCCATCAATGTATGCACTCCCTAAACCCATTTTACCTTTACGTTCTTCAATATTTAAACGATTGATAAATTCTTTTTGAAGTTTTTTTACCTCAAGTCCTGTTCCATCTGGTGATTCATCATCAACTATCAGAATGTGAAATTCTCGCGGTAAACTCAATACCATTCTAACCATTTTTTCAATGTTTTCAATTTCATTATAGGTTGGAATAATTACTAAGTTTTTACTCATTTGTATTTACGAATATAATAGTTTAAAAATAAATCCAATATTTATATTATCAACTTTATATTTTTGTGTTGATTACTATTAATTTTTTTAATGTCGTTTGTTTAATTAAACTATAATTAGTTAATTTGGTAATAATATAAATTTATTTAAAATAATGTCAGAACTATTTAGAACAAAATCACTAAGTAAATTATTAGCAGATGCTGCTTCTGGTGAAAAAGGATTAAAAAAGACTTTAGGAATGTGGTCATTAATTGCCTTAGGTATAGGTGCAATTATTGGTGCAGGTTTATTTGTAAGAACTGCGGCCGCTGCTGCAGATAATGCTGGATCTGGCGTAACAATGTCTTTTGTTGTTGCTGCTGTTGGATGTGCTTTTGCAGGTTTATGTTATGCTGAATTTGCTTCAATGATTCCAATTGCAGGAAGTGCTTATACTTACGCTTATACTACAATGGGCGAAATAGTTGCTTGGATCATTGGCTGGGCTTTGATTATGGAATATGCTTTGGGAGCAGCTACTGTTTCTATCGCCTGGAGCGAATATTTAAATAATCTTCTAGGAGGGAGGATTCCATATGAACTCTGTCATTCCCCTTTTGAGCATGCTTATAAAGTAATTGGAGCTGCTATAACTCAGTTTCCTGAAGAGCTCAGTAAAACTGCAAAAAACGGAATTTTAGTTCTTTCCGATCATCAATATGAATCGCTAACAGAAAATTTAAAGTCTAGTGTAACTACTTTTTCAGGACTAATTAATTTACCTGCATTAGGTATTTTATTAATTCTTACCTTATTATTAATTAAAGGTACTCAAGAATCTGCTATTGTTAATGGTGTAATTGTTTTTATTAAAATGGCTATTGTATTAATTTTTATCGCAATTGGTTGGGGCTTTATAAATCCTGCCAATCATACCCCTTATTTAATTCCTGAAGGAACAGCCGGACATGATAGTATTTTTACTTGGGGTTATGGAGGTATTTTGGGTGGTGCTGCTGTTGTGTTTTTTGCTTTTATTGGTTTTGATGCTGTTTCTACAGCTGCTCAAGAAGCCAAAAATCCAAAACGTGATATGCCAATAGGAATTTTAGGTTCATTAGCTGTTTGCACTATTTTATATGTTTTATTTTCTTATGTGTTAACTGGTGTTGCTCACTGGAGCGAATTTGCAGCTGAAGGAAAAGAAGCTTCTGTTTCTTTTGCAATTAAAAAATACATGATAGGTTATGAATGGCTCGGAACCAGCGTAACAATTGCTATTTTAGCTGGTTTCTCTTCTGTTATTTTAGTCATGTTAATGGGCCAGTCTCGCGTATTCTTTTCTATGTCAAAGGATGGTTTATTACCTAATGTATTTTCTAAATTACACCCAAAATTTCAAACACCATATAAATCTAATATGATTTTATTTGTTTTTGTTGGATTGTTTGCTGCTTTTATTCCTGGCAGTGTTGCTGGTGATTTAACTTCTTTTGGAACATTATTTGCTTTTATCCTTGTTTGTGGAGGTATTTGGATTATGAGAAAACGACATCCAGAAATTCCTCGCCCATTTAAAACGCCTTTAGTTCCTTTAGTGCCTATTTTAGGAATATTGGTCTGTTCATTTATGATAATTGCACTCGATGTTTTTACATTGGCCTCTGCTGGAGTTTGGATGATTTTAGGTCTTATTGTATATTTTACTTACAGTAAAAAAAGAAGTAACTTAAATAATTAGAATATAATATCTAACTTATTGATGTAACCAATTTCTATTTTTTAATTATGACATTAAATGAAATTAAAATTTAGTTTTCTTTTTTTAAATTTATTGATAGTAAATTATTTTTTTTCTCAAAATCAAAACGATACTTTGAGATTATATTATTTAATTAATCAGTATAAATCATCAGCCCAATTTTATAAATTAGATTCAATGTTAAATCAATTGGGTGATAAAAAGTTTTTATTAAATATTAATGGATATGCCGATTTTTTAGGCTCTAATTCATACAATATATTATTATCAAGCCGCAGAGCATTAGCAGTTAAAAAATATATTCAATCAAAAAAATTAAATATAACTAGTATAGAAATAAAAGCTCTGGGAGAACTAAATTCTAAATCACAAACTAATTTAATTGTTGGGCAACCAAATCAAAGGAGAGTAGATTTGATAATCTTAAATGATATTAAAATAAATAATGATCCAACAAAAAAACAAAATAATATTTCAAGTAATAATATAAAAGCTACTATTTCTTTAAAAAAAGGAGAGCGTACAACACTCGAAGGCTTGAGTTTTGAGCCAGGAAGGCATTATTTGTTGCCACAATCTAGACCAGTTTTACAAAGTTTACTTGAAACACTATTAAAATCAGAAGATTTAAAAATTGAAATTCAAGGACACATTTGTTGTAAAGGAGATAGTGACGATGGTTTTGATTTTGATTCTAATAATAATAAGTTATCAGAAAATAGAGCAAAAGTTGTTTATGATTTTTTAATCAAAAATGGCATTGAGGCAAATAGACTTAATTTCGTCGGATTTGGACACACACAACCAAAAGTTTTTCCTGAACAAAATCCAGATGACGAACAAGCAAATAGGAGAGTGGAAATTAAAGTTTTGGAATAGTCAAGATTAAAAAAATATGCTAAGACCTCAAGAAAAAGAAAAATATAAAACTATGAAATAAAATAAAATCTTTTAGCTTGAGGCTTAACAATGAGTTAAATTAGATTTCTAATTATATACAAATTTAATTGTTTTTAAATTAAAAAAAAATAATTATTAGGTGAATTGTGTTATTTTATAGGTGAAAACTTATGTTTTAACATTTTTTTAATTTCTGTAAAATATTTTACGACCAAAGGAATCTGTTTTTGGATTTAAAACAAGGTTATTATTTATAATTTGATCAACTGCTTCAGAAATATATTAAAAATAAAAATTTTTTTTGGGCTCAAATAAATTAAATTATTACCAGGATTGATTAATAAATTAACTCTTAATTTTGAACTCAAAAAACAATAAATATCATAAAATCTACTTCGATTTTTACAGTTATTAATTAAAAAAACATCTAGGAGTTAAGCCAATTAATTATTTTTTTACTTTTTGGTTTAATCCAGGGATTTATACTTTTAACAAATTCTCCTTTTTCGTTAATTAAAAATTTTTGAAAATTCCACTTCACTCTTGCATTTGAAACCCCATTTTCTGATTTAGAACCTAGCCAATTGAATATTGGATGTTTATTTTCACCTTTAACATTGATCTTTTCCATCATTAAAAATGAAACTCCGTAATTTCTTTGACAAAATTCATTAATACCTTTATTATCTTCCGGGTCTTGATTTGCAAAATCGTTTGTTGGAAATCCAATTATAATTATTCCTTTTTCTTTGTATAAATCATAAATGGCTTGTAGGTCTTTAAATTGCGGCGTAAAGCCACATTTACTTGCTGTATTTACAATTAGTATTTTATGTCCTTCAAAGCTTTTAAAATCAATGCTCTTCCCATCAATGGATGTAGCAGTAAATTGATAAATGTTACTTGTTGCTTGACCCTTTATTTGAAAAAGAGAATTAAATAATGCTAAAAACATAATTAGTTTTATAAATGTGGAGTTCATATTTCAATTTAAAATTAAACCATTTTACTTAACTAATTGTTTATTTTATTTTACTATTTAATTAATTTCATGTTTTTTTCTCTTGATTTTCAGTAATTTATCTCTATTTTCTTGTTTTCTTAATTAATTTTGTATATTTGCAACCCTAATTAAAAAATAACAATGGAAAAACGCTATGAGACGGTCTTCATTTTAACTCCCGTTTTGTCTGATGATCAGACAAAGGAGACCGCGAAAAAATTTAAAAAAACCATTATCGATTTGGGAGGCAAAATCGTAAATGAAGAGAACTGGGGCTTAAAAAAATTAGCTTACCCTATTCAAAAGAAAACAACTGGTTTTTATTATTTGATCGAGTTCTCGGGCGAAGGCCAAGAAATTGTAAATAATCTTGAAATTACTTATAAACGTGATGAGCGAATTTTGAGATTTTTAACTGTCGCTTTAGATAAGCATGCATCTGCTTATGCTGATAAAAGAAAAGGACTAGTAGCTGAAGCAAAAACAAAGAAAAAAGAAACAGCAAGTTCTTAATGGTTTAACAATTAATAAAATAAAAAATGAGTTCACCCAAAGACATAAGATATTTAAACCCTCCAACAGCGGAGATTAAAAAGAAAAAATATTGTCGTTTTCAAAAAAGCGGCATAAAATATATTGATTACAAAGACCCAGATTTTTTATTGAAGTTCGTAAATGAGCAAGGCAAATTATTACCTCGCCGTTTAACCGGAACCTCTCTAAAATTTCAACGTAAAGTTGCTCAAGCCGTTAAACGTGCTCGTCACTTATCGTTGATGCCTTATGTAGCCGATTTAATGAAATAATTTAATGTAAAAGAAAATGGAAGTTATTTTAAAACAAGATATAAAAGGATTAGGTTACAAAGATGACAAAGTTACCGTTGCAAACGGATACGGTCGTAACTTTTTAATTCCTAAAGGGATGGCTAATTTAGCTACCGAAAGTGCAAAAAAAATGCATGCAGAAATTCTTAAACAACGAGCCTTTAAAGAAGATAAGTTACGTAAAGAAGCTGCATCAAATGCAGAGAAATTAGCAGGTGTTGCTATTAAAGTTGGTGCTAAAGCCGGAGAAAGTGGAAAAATATTTGGTTCTGTTACCACAATTCAGTTGGCCGAAGCCCTTCAAAAAGCTGGTTACAACATTGAGCGAAAAAACATCGAAATTACCGAAGATTCTATTAAACAATTAGGTACTTATACTGCTAAAGTTCGTCTTTACAAAGAACTTTCTGCAAATATTAATTTTGAAGTAGTAGCTGAATAATTTTAATTTAATTTTTTTTAAACCCACAACATCTTTTTGTTGTGGGTTTTTTGTTTTAATTACGGAAATCAAATCAAATTAATCGGATTAATAATGGATGATAAGATTTAAATTTGTATTCCAAAAAGTAATTTTTTTTTATATCAACTGTCTTGCTTTTTCAATAACTGAATTTAAACCAGAAATATTACTTCCTCCTGCTTGTGCATAAAAGGCTTGACCACCACCACCACCATTAATTTCTTTAGCCAAATCCCTCACAATATTATTTGCATTCAAATTATTGTTTTTTACTAAATTGTCGTTAATAATTACCGATATACTTGGTTTACCTAATACTTCGGCTACTAATACACAAAACAAATTTGGTACTTCATTTTTTAATTCAAACAATAAATTTTTTATTTCTTCGGCACTATCAAATTTTATAAAATGAACTACAAAATTAATTTCGCCTCGTTTATCAATTTTTAAAATAATTTCTTTTTTTAATTCACTTGCTTTTTCTTTATAAAAAAAGTTGATTTGTTTTTGGAGTTCGTTATTTTGATCGATTAAGTTAGAAACGCTTTTTATTAAATCTTTTGGATTTTTTAAAATAGTTTTAAATTCTTCAATTAATTTAGATTGATTATCAAAAAACTCTTCTGCTTTTATTGAAGTAATTGCTTCAATTCTTCTGATGCCAGCCGCAACAGCACCTTCGCTTATAATTTTAATTGACCCAATTTGTCCGGTACTTATTACGTGACATCCGCCACACAATTCAACGGAATAGTTTTTATCAAAAGTAACTACTCTCACGGTTTCGCCATATTTTTCTCCAAACAAGGCCATGGCACCAGTTTTTTTAGCTTCATCAATGGCCATTAATTGTGTGTTGCCTATAATATTTTCTCGAATTTTATTATTTATTGTTTTTTCAATTTGAAAAATTTCTTCAGTCGTTATTTTAGCAAAATGCGAAAAGTCAAATCTTAAATAATCGTCGTTTACTAAACTCCCTTTTTGTTCAACATGAGTTCCTAATATATTTCTTAAAGCAGCGTGGAGTAGGTGAGTGGCTGTATGATTATTAGTTGTATATAAACGTTTGGTCTTATTTATTTTAGCTGAAAACTCTGCATTTAATTTTTCCGGTAATTTATCGCAGTAATGAATAATAACACCATTTTCTTTTTTTGTGTCAGTAATATTTAACGTTTCATTGATGTTAGTTAAAACGCCAGCATCACCAATTTGTCCACCACTTTCTGCATAGAAAGGAGTTTTGTTTAGCACCAAATGAAACTGTTCTTTATTTTTAGTTTTAATTTTTCTATATCTAATAATACGAGTTTGACATTCTAATTCAGAATATCCAATAAAATCAGTTTCTTTTTCTTGATTTTCAATAATTTTTTTATTTTCCTCAATATAAATCCAATCATCAGTATCGATAATTGTTGCCAATCGTGATCTGTTTTTTTGCTCAGTTAAATACGATTCAAAACTTTGCTCATCTATACTTAAATTATAGCCCCTTGAAATCAGAGAGGTTAAATCTACCGGAAATCCAAATGTGTCATATAATTCAAAAACAATTTTGCCATCAATTATTGTTTTTCCTTTTGTTATGGCATCTATGCAAACTTGATCAATTCTTTTTAAACCTATTTCTAATGTTTTATAAAAAGATAATTCTTCTTCTTTAATAACTTTTTCAATAAGTATTTTTTGTGTATTTAGTTCTGGGAAAGCTTCACCCATTTGATGTGCCAAAGTTGGCACTATTCTATACATAAAAGGTTCTTTAAGATTTAAAGTTTGATATCCATATCGAATGGCTCTTCTTAAAATTCGTCTTATAACATATCCTGCACCAGTATTACTTGGCAACTGACCATCGGCAATGCTAAACGAAATTGTTCGAATATGGTCGGCAACTACCCGCATGGCAATATTAATTAATTGTTGTTTTATATGTTTTTCTTCTTCTATTACATTGTATTTTAAACCGCTCAATTCTTCAATTTTATGAATTAAGGGCGTAAAAATATCGCTATCATAATTACTCTGTTTTCCTTGCAAAACTCTTACTAATCGCTCAAATCCCATTCCGGTATCAACGTGTTGTTTAGGTAATTTAATTAAAGTGCCATCTGCTCTTCTTTCAAATTCCATAAAAACATTATTCCAAATTTCAATAACTTGAGGATCGTCATTATTAACTAATAAAGCACCCGATACTTTTTTGCGTTCTTCATCAGTCCTTCCGTCGTAATGTATTTCAGAGCATGGTCCACATGGTCCCATATCGCCCATTTCCCAAAAGTTATCTTTTTTATTTCCGTTTAAAATCCGCTCAGCACTTAAAAATTGTTTCCATGTGTCATAAGATTCTTGATCAAAACTTAAGCCTTCATCTTTACTGCCTTCAAAAACTGTTACGTATAAACGATCTTTATCGATTTTGTAAACTTCGGTTAATAATTCCCAAGCCCATGATATTGCATCTTTTTTAAAGTAATCTCCAAAACTCCAGTTACCAAGCATTTCAAACATGGTATGATGATACGTATCAACTCCAACTTCTTCTAAATCGTTGTGCTTACCACTCACTCGTAAGCATTTCTGAGTATCAGCAATCCGAGAATTATTAATCGGAGCATTACCTAAAAAAATATCTTTAAAGGGCGCCATACCACTGTTAATAAACATTAATGTTGGATCGCCTTTTACAACCATAGGAGAACTAGGTACAATTACATGCCCTTTACTTTTAAAAAAATCTAAAAATGTTTGTCTTATTTTATTAGAATTCATGTGGTTTTTAGAATGATGTACGAAGATAATCAAATAGTGTGTTTTTTAAAAGAATTGTTTTCCACTAATTTTTTTAATGGGTATTTCAAATTGAGTTTAAGAATTTTTCGCTTTTTAATTTGATTTTAATTCTTTATTTTTATAAATTACATTGAGTTATGTCGAAAGTAAAATACAGATTTAATAGCAAATCGCTTACCTACGAAAAAGTTAAAACTTCTTTCAAAGTTGGTTTTTTATATGTTTTATCTTATTTAGCTACAGGCATTGTATTTGCAACGATTACAATAATATTATCTCGACAATTTTTGCCATCTCCATCTGAAAAAAAGCAGAATCGTGAGTTGGAGGTTTTAAAACTTCAATATGAATTATTAGATACAAAAATGAATTTGGCCGAAAAAGTATTATATGATTTAGAAGATAGAGATGATAATATTTATCGTGCTATTTTTGAAAGCGAGCCATTACCCAAAACCATAAGATATGGAGGTTCTGGTGGAAGTGATAAGTATTCAGTTTTTGATGTTTTTGAAAATGCTGACTTATTAAAATCTTCAACCGAAAAGCTTGATAAAATTTCAAAGCAAATATATATTCAATCCAAATCTTTTGACGAAGTAGTTAATTTAGCTAAAAATAAAGAAAAATTGTTGGCTTCAATACCGGCAATAATGCCAATTAATCATAAAAATTTACTTCATGCAATCACCAGTGGTTTTGGTTGGAGAACCCATCCAATTTATAAAACACAAGAATTTCATCCCGGAATGGATTTTGCCGCTGAGCTTGGTACTCCCATTTATGCTTCTGGCGATGGGCTTGTTGAAACAGCTGATAATAAGGCTCAAGGTTATGGAAATCACGTAGTTATTAATCATGGTTTTGGATATCAAACTTTGTATGGTCATATGAGCAAAATTGCAGTTTATGCCAATCAAAAAGTAATTCGAGGTCAATTAATTGGTTATGTTGGCAGCACAGGTTTAAGCACAGCGCCTCATCTCCATTACGAAGTTATTAAAAATAATGAAAAACTTAATCCAATTAACTATTATTATAATGATTTATCTCCTCAAGAATACCAAATATTAATTGATGGCTCCAAAAAGTCAACCCAATCTTTTGATTAATTTTTATAAATATTAAACAAAATATTTGTTAAGTTTTTTATTACCCATGATTTTTAAACATATCTTTATAAAAAAAATAAAATGAATAAATTGTATATTATTATAGGATCAATTATTGCTCTGATATTTATTATTTTTATGAGTTATAGAGGTAATTTTAACAAGGCAAATGATTACCAAAAAGATGTGGATAAATCATGGGGAAACGTTCAATCAAGCTACCAAAGACGTGCAGACTTAATACCGCAATTAGTCGCAACAGTTAAAGGCGCTGCCGAAAACGAAAGAGGTATTTTAACTTCAGTTACTCAAGCTCGTGCGGGTATTGTAAATGCTAAAACCCCTGAAGATATGGATATTATGGGTAAAAAAATAAATACAGCCATAAATTTAGCATTTGAAGCTTATCCTCAAATACGTTCAACTGAAAATTTTAAAGACCTACAAGCACAATTGGAAGGAACGGAAAATAGAATCAATTATGCGCGCGATGAATACAATGATAAAGTTGGTATTTACAATTCGCACATTTCTGGATTTCTAAATGAAATGCTGTTGAACAAAACCAGATTTCCTGCAAAAGAATCTTTCAAAGGAGCTGAAGGTTCTGAAAAAGCTCCAGAAGTTAAATTTTAATTTTTTTATTTAAGATTATTTTCCTTTTAATGAACGCTAAAAATTTCTTTACCCAAGATCAAAAATTAGCAATTACAAAGGCAATTACTCAATCTGAATTACAAACATCAGGCGAAATTAGAGTTCACATTGATTCTAATTGTGAAGTTAATGTCTTAGATTCTGCTACTGTTATTTTTCGTAAATTAAAAATGCATAAAACTGAATTAAGAAATGGCGTTTTATTTTATTTAGCAGTCACTGATAAAAAATTTGCCATCTTAGGTGATAAAGGAATTAATGAAAAAGTACCAGAAAATTTTTGGGATAATATCAAAGAGTTAATGTTAGATTATTTCAAAAAGCAACAATTTACTGAAGGATTATGTAAAGGTATTGAAATGGCAGGAGAAAAACTTAAAACTCATTTTCCCTTACAATCAAACGATACCAATGAATTAACTAACGAAATAAGTATTGGGAACTAATACACTAAATTAAAATGAGAAAAATAATTTATTTTTTAGTGTTATTATTACCAACTTTTTTTTTGGCTCAAGTAGTTCAAATTCCTGAAAGACCAAGCCCCGAGCGATTGGTGAATATTTTTTCTTCAAGTAATTTTATTTCATCAGATGAAATAAAATTACTTGAAAATAAGTTACAATCCTTTGCTAATAAAACGTCTAACCAAATAGTTATAGTTATCATCGACGATATAGGCGAAATGGAGCCTTGGGAATTTGCAACAAAACTTGGACATCAATGGGGGGTAGGACAACAAAAACAAGATAATGGAATTGTTATTTTAGTAAAACCAATTGGTAAAGAAGGTCAACGATATTTAGAAATTGCTATTGGTAAAGGCTTAGAAGGAGCTATTCCCGACATTACAGCAAAACGGATTAGAGAAAACGAAATATTCCCTTTTTTTAAAAAAGGCCAGGGTTATTTGGGTTTAGATAAGGGTACTGATGTATTGATGGCTTTGGCTATTGGTGAATATAATTCGGATGCTTATGGAGCTAAATCTAAAGGAAATAAGTCAAGTAATGCTAAATCATTAATCTTTTTAGGAATTCTTCTTCTTTTTTTATTAATACGAATTATGAAAGGCGGTCGTGGAAGCAGTCCCATAAGCATGGGCACTGGTTTTCTATTGGGTTCATTATTTTCTGGTGGAAGAGGTTTTGGCGGTGGAGATTCTAGCGGCGGTGGTTTTGGCGGTTTTGGTGGCGGAGATTTTGGTGGTGGTGGATCTGGAGGTTCTTGGTAAAATTGTTTATTTTTTACATTAAAATCTTAATTAATTAACAATTTATTGTTTTGGTAATTGATTTTTTGTAATTTGGTCTTTTAAAAACTTAATTTTTTTATCATGAAAACAAATTTTATTTTATTTTTTGTATGTATCTTATTATGTTCATTTTCTTTTGCTCAAAATAAATCTGAACAAATCATTAAAAACTCTAAAACAGTAAACATTTATACCTCTTTAAAACCTTTAGATGGATTGGGTTATGTGTTTTCTTCTGAAGAAGATTTAAAATCTCGAGTACCTGATAAAAAAAGTGGTATTATTTCTCAAATCGTTAAAAACGAAAAAGATTCTTTAAAAGTTAAAATGTTAAGGGAAGAGCTTTGGCGTTTTGAAAATGCAGTTGTAAAATAAATTTAGATTAATAATTAATATATGAAAAAAATATTTATAGGATTTTGTTTGATTTTTATTTCTATCCTAACTCTTCGCTCTCAACCTTGTGTTTCTAATTGTTCATTGTACGCAATTTCATCAGTTACCCCTGCTTTTTTATTTAATGCCGGTGGTAATGCAGGTTCTAATGAATTGTTTTTATCTGATGACCAAGTTTCAGGTTCGGTACCATTAGGTTTTTCATTTTCATTTATGTGTTCAACCTATACCAATTGTTATGTTTCTTCTAATGGATTTTTGTCATTTAATCCTTCAGCTGGTAATGGATGTTGTGCGGGACAAACTTGTCCTACTGTTAATGGTAATCCAAATAATTATGTTGCTTGGGCTTGGTGCGATTTATATCCTCCTGGAAACGGATTTATTAAGTATCAAACATTAGGAACTGCCCCAAATCGTATTTTTGTATTAACCTATTCTGTTATACCTTTTTGTTGTACTATTAGTGCACCTTATTCAACTGGTCAAATTCAATTATATGAAACATCAAATAGAATTGAAATACATAATGGTTCTGTTGGAAGTGGATCAACCAAAACTCAGGGCATTATGGATCTTGCAGGTACTGCAGGTTTTCCTGTGGTTGGCCGAAACGCTGTTAATTGGACGACCAATGGTGATGCTTATCGCTGGACACCTTCTGGTTCTATACCTGCTAATTTAGGTTCTGTTGTTGGTAATACTGCTGTTTGTGTTGGTTCCTCAAACACATACTCTGTTCCCTTAGCTCCAGGCGCAACTTCTTATAGTTGGTCTTTACCAGGCGGTTGGTCAGGTACTAGTAATTCAAATTCGATAATAACAACTGCAGCAGCATCTGGAATATTATCAATAACAGCTACTTATTCTTGCGGGGTATCTCCGCCTACAACGTTTGCTGTTGTTTCTAGTACAGCCTTACCTAGTGTCACAATTACAGCAGGAAATGTTGCATGTGCTGGTTCAATTATAAATTTAACAGCAAATGGTGCAACTTCATATACATGGGGAACTGGTGCTATAGCCAATACAATTTCTCCTGCACCTTTAACAAATACAACTTACACCGTATTAGGAAGAAATTCGTGTGGAACAGCTACTGCAGCTATAAATTTAACTGTTAATCCAATCCCAACAATAAGCGCCATAGCAAGTACAGCCTCTTTATGCTCAGGAGCAACAGCTACATTAATTGGTTCAGGTGCATCTACTTATACTTGGAGTAATGGAGTAACAAATGGCCTAAGTTTTTCACCTCTTACTACAAACATTTATACCTTAACCGCATCAAGTGCATTAGGATGTACCGCCACAGCGGTTGTTGGGATTACTGTAGTAAATACCCCAAATCAAATGCCTTTACCTTCACCGCCTTCCCTATGCAATGGAAATTCATCAACTATTACAGCAAGTGGGGCAACAAATTATACTTGGCAACCAGGCAATTTTAATACAGCAAGTATAGTTGTAACACCAACCACAACAAGCGTATGGACATGCACCATGGCTAATGGTAATTGTGTTTCTACACAATCTGTATCAGTAATTGTAAATCAATTACCGAATGTTGTTACCTTAGTTACGCCCACAATAGTTTGTACAGGAAAGAGCGCCTCAATAACAGCAGGAGGGGCATTAACTTATACCTGGACCCAAGGCACTTATACATTAATA
>Ga0209297_1000889_pt1 | contig 18108 bp, 21 predicted proteins | sample S_130805_MF_Meta_FD_187322 | JGI IMG/M metagenome (GOLD analysis project Ga0209297, IMG submission 187322) | Freshwater microbial communities from Lake Simoncouche, Canada to study carbon cycling - S_130805_MF_MetaG (SPAdes) (version 2) | ecosystem: Environmental > Aquatic > Freshwater > Lake ... | reverse complement strand
TAGTAATTAGATATGAGTTAACGCCAGACAATAACGAAACAACATTTACAATCATTCAAGAAGGTTTCAAGACACAAGAAACCCATGACCATTCAGCGACAAATTGGGGATATGTTATGGACGGACTTAAAAAATTGTTGGAAGCATAATGTGGACAGAAGAACAACGAACCGCTAACACGGGTTTGGCAAAAGTGGCGGTTCAGTGCTCCGCAGACACATTTGTGGTTAATCAAACAGTTGTGCTTCGTATCAACATTTGTGGTGAAAATCGCCACCTTCGCCAAGCCCGAAAACGTTATAAGTAAGGCGGGCTGACATCCTCCGAATACAAATTATCGTTAACCAAAAGCATTTTAATTTTAAATAAATCGGCAGACTTTCCTGCACTCGGGCGACCGCTTCTCCGACAGCTCAAAGTTTAAATTTTACGCCACAGCACATTTTTCGGCATAGCCGTTTTGGCTATCCCATATTGCAGCACATTTCCAAGCCCGCTCAAAATCCCACCCAACGACCAAAGGCTTGTAAAAGAGCTGCAATTTTCCACCCACTGAATGTTAACAACTTTAACGAGGACAATATTTGTCCTTATGTATTTTGTCCTTATTTTTGAAAAAATAATTTCGTACAATGTCAAAACAAAAAATATCAACCTTTGGTGAATACATTAGGGGATTAAGGGAGAATTCGGGGCAACCTATAAGGAAAATTGCAGCACAACTTGACATCGATCCCTCTCTCTTAGGGAAAATTGAAAGAAATGAAAGAGAGCCGACCAAAGAACAGATAAAAAAACTTGCAGTAATTTTTAATCAAAATGAAAATTTTCTGCTTTCAGAATTTTTAAGTGATCAAATAGCATATAAAATTTTAGAAGAAGAGACCGACTTTAATATTTTGAAAGTTGCAGAAAAAAAAATAAAATATTTAAAATCCGTAAATAAAGTTTGACTATGAAAAGCACAGTTAACTACAAAACCAACGACTCGATTTTGCTTGTTGAAGACGAGCAACAATTAGAAATATTTGAACAATCGAGTAATAATTTAAAATATCCAAGAAGGGGGAAGAGAACTATTTCTAACAAGACGTTTGAATTAACAGAGCCGAATGAAATCACCTCTAACAATATGCGGAAAATTCAAAGCCAGAATACTGCAATTGAAAGAAAATTTGAACTTGCATTAATTCAGTCAAGAATACATTATTGCAAAGCAGAGCAACTTATCGAAGCAATTGAAGGTAATCCTGATTTTATAATTCCCAAATACCGAATTGCAATTTTCTGTGACGGAGATTTTTGGCACGGATACAAGTTTGACAATAAAAAAATTAAAACAAATAATGAATTTTGGTCAGCAAAAATCGAAAGAAACATTACACGAGATTCTGAAGTATCTTATGGTTTGAAAAAAAACAAGTGGAAAGTTTTCAGATTTTGGGAGCATGATATTAATAAGGACGTAAATGCTTGTGTTGGGGAAATTAAAAAACACATAGAAGATAATTATTCAGAGGGAAATTATAAATTCACCTTTGTAGACCTATTTTCAGGTATAGGCGGTTTTAGAATTCCACTAGAAGAGCTTGGAGGCAAATGTCTCGGCTTTTCCGAAATTGATAAATATGCCATCGAAACATATAAAAATAATTTTTGGGAATATAAGAATGGCGAAGAGGTTGAATTGGGAAGTATAACTAACATAGGAAAATTGCCTTTTAAACAAATAGACTTAATTGTTGGAGGAGTTCCATGCCAATCATGGTCTGTGGCAGGTAAGATGAGAGGATTCGATGATCCTAGAGGTAAGTTGTGGCACGATACTTTACGTACAATAGAGTTGAATAAACCTAAAGCATTCATTTTTGAAAATGTAAAAGGGTTAATTGATCCAAGAAATAAAGCAAACCTTGAATTAATTATTGAAAGCTTTGAAGCTCTTGGGTATAAAGTTAAATACCAACTCTTAAATTCTTACGATTTTGGATTACCTCAAAACAGAGATAGAATTTTTATTGTTGGAATTAAAAAAGAGTTAAAGGCCAATAAAGTATTCAAATTTCCTGTATCTAAAAATAAAAAATCTTTTCTTTATGAGATTCTTGAGAACTTTAACACAGGTGAACAGCATTTAAAAAAGGATACTTTTGATCCTAAGGAATTATTTGGTGATAAAATTCCAATGGGAAGAAATAGATTTCAAAAAATTAATGAGTTTAATGACTTTTTCGTCTTTTGTGATACAAGAAATGGGCATACAACAATTCATTCTTGGGAGATGATTAAAACTTCGAAAAGAGAAAAAGATATTTGTATGGCTATTCTTAGAAACAGGAGAAAAAAGATATATGGTAATGCGGATGGAAATCCGTTATCCTTTCGAAATCTCTGTTCTTTAATTCCAACGTTAAAAGAGTCAGAACTTGTTCCATTAATAAACAAAAAAATTCTTAAACATATTGATGGGCAGGGTTATGTTTTTTTAAATTCAAAAAATTCTGCCGGAATTAATGGCGTTTATAGAATATATCTTCCACATTCCAATACTTTTTCCACTCTAACTGCAACTGGGACAAAAGATATGATTGCTCTGAAAAATATTCAAGCTAAAACCGCAAAGGAATATAAAGAACGTTTTATTGACGAAATTGTTAAAACCAAGCAATATAGGTCAATTACAGCCAAAGAAGCTGGTAAATTGCAAGGCTTTCCGAAGTGGTTCGCAGTTCATAAAAATGAAAATCTTGCAAAAAAACAATTTGGAAATGCAGTTTCAACCACTGTAATTTATAATTTAGCCGAATCATTGTTAAGCACAGACATTTTTAAGAGCGAAAAGAAATGAATAAAAAAGAAAAAGAAGCTATTTTAGCGAAATTTAAAGAATGGTTTCAGGGTTCACTAATAGAAAGCCATCGTAAAAACACAGAGAAGCTCAAAAACATTAATGAGTTTAATATTAATCCATTTTTATTGTATTATCTCGCCAATTATTTAGAAGGGAATTCAAATCCAGAATCTTTGGCCAAAGCATTGGTTTATCCTAGGGCATTAGGCACATCAATCACAACATCTTTTGGAACACAAATGCAGACATTTATTACAATTGTATTGGGTGCATATGGTTCCACGACAAAAGGAATAGATATTGAATTTATAGACCAGGTAGATAAAAGAAAAAAATATTGCCAGTTAAAGTCTGGACCAAATGCAATCAATAAAGATGATATTAAAACAATCAATGATCATTTTCAGGCAGTAAAGAATTTGGCAAGGACTAATAATTTAAAAATTAATATCAATGACCTAGTTTTCTGTCTGACATATGGTGAGGATAGCGAAAAAAATTCTTTCATAAAAGAGCTAGAAAAAGAATATACTGTTTATATGGGCAAGGATTTTTGGCACAGGTTTACAGGAGATAAAAATTTCTACAGAGACTTAATTCTTGCCGCTGGTGAGATAGCAAAGGAAGTTAACATGAAACATATTGTGGATGATGTTATAAAAGATTTAAGTATAACAATAGAAGATCGTTTTAAAAATATCTCATCTTGATTTGCCGACCCCAAATGGCAAGCACATTTGCAGCTTTTTTTAAAGAAATGAAAGTATTTGGCTGCAAATAAGCTTACCATTCTCCCGCCCGCCTGAGTATGCTTAGCGTAGACAAAAAAATCCCCTTCCCTTCTGTAAAAATTTAAACTGCGACCGCTCCTGCCACGACAGCTAAACCCGGAAAAGTAATACAACCGCCCAACTTATAACAGCGCACTGGAGCAATAGCGGGTAAGTGCGGATATAAAGTTTATTTCATTAAATTTACATTGTGCGTACAGACAGTTCAGTTTTTCAAAACCGCTACTGCGCCAGTGCGCAAAACGTTGGTGGCAAGTGTGACGGACAAAACAAACAACTGAAATAAACAATAAAAAAATGTAAAATGACAAAACAAGAATTAATCAAATCGTTTTATGACAATCACAAAGAAATGAGTGATTATGTTAATTCATTGACTGACGAACAGTTTGTTTACAGTCATAATGGAAAATGGACAGCAGGACAACAATTCAGTCACGTTTACTTGACTTTGTTGCCATTTCCTAAAATACTTCCCTCAAAGGAATTTATTGAGCAGAAATTTGGAAAAATAGACCGACCGATTTGGGATTACGAAACTGTTCTTAAAAACTATTTCAAGACAAGTCTTAAAGCACCGCAACAATTTTTACCCGAACAAATAAATACAGAACAAAAGGCTACAATTACAGACGATTTACAGAAAATTTTGCTGACCATTCAGCAGTTGTTAGATCAATACACAGACGAAGAACTGGACACGCTAGTTTTGCCACATCCTTTACTTGGTAAAATGACAATTAGAGAAATGTTTTACTTGATGACTTACCACGCCACACATCATCTTAGACAAACAGAAAAAAACTTGGAACAACTGAAAAGATGAACAATAAAAAACACCAGCCACCAACAGCAGTTTGGCAAAATGGCGGGTTCAGTGCTAAATTGAACATTTGGTTTTCAAATGAAATTTAGTGATAAATTGAAAGTAAGTGCTTCTAAATCCGCCACTTCGCCAAGCTGCAAAAACGTTATGTGCAACCAAGCCAGCGGACGCCAATATAACTAACCGACACTCACAGCGACCGCACAAATCAAAAAAAAACCTCGGTCGAAAGCAGAAACGCTCAATCACCATTACTTTCAGACAACAATTCGTTAGTTTTTCTTGGCTGACCGAGCACCGCCACTCAATTTAACATTTTCGTAAATAATTTGATTTGACACACAATAAAATGTATTTACTCTCGTTAACAAAATATTATTAACCTCCAAAAAAGGAAAACAATGAAAAAAATCAGAATATTGGCATTTGCCATAATGGTATTTAGTGCCGCAAGTTGTGTAACAGTTCAAAATTTGCAATTCAATAATGGGAATGAGAAACAAGTTGACATCTATATGAATACAAAACCAGAAAAGAACTTCAATGAGGTTGCATTCTATGGGGCATCAGCAAGTTTATTTCATAGTCATAAAAGGGTCCTTATGAGACTTCGTGAAAAAGCAAAAAGGGACGGTATAGATGCCATAATTGATATTAAGTTTGGTTACACATTTTGGTGGCCAACTGTATATGGTGTTGGAATTAAATATAAAAATTAAAATTCTGAAGTCTGGCCATAAACCAGACTTCTTTTTTTTTGCATCGAAAATATTTACTCTCGACAACAAAAATTAACTTAACCAAAATTGGCTTGGCAGCTCATAACAGCACCTACCCAAAAGGCGGTGTTTCGTGCTTCGCAGACACATTTGTGCAAGCCGAAAGTTCAGTTCTCCGTATGAAATTTAGTGCTAAAAATCCCGCCCTTCGGGTAGCTGCAAAACGTTAGCGGTCATTGTAGGAACGCATGCAAAACGGGGATACTGAAAACCGAAAAGAGTAAGTGTGATTTAATTAGTAAAAAAATGAATGACAATTTTGAAACCTTTAAGGTATTTAATGAAAGATGGAAAACATCTATGCCAATGCTTGAAAAAATGCAAATTGCAAGTCAAAGTGATATTTTAAATGATAAAGGAGCACACGCATATGATGATGACGATTATCAAAATGCAATTGTGTATTTAGAACAAGCACTAGCTATTATGCCAAACAATGATGATGCTTTGAAAAATCTCAAATTATGCTACCGAGAAATAGGGAATAATGAGAAGCTTCAATTAGTATTAAGAAAATTAAATTATTTAGGTATTTAAATTATTCCTTTTAAAAACGGGGAAGCTGAAAACCGAACAGAGTAAGCACAAAGAAAAAAAAACAAAATGAGCGACAAACTTCCAACCGACATGGTTCAATCCTTCAGTCAAAACAATGGTAAAACTGCGGTGTTCATCATCGAAGCTGAAAATTCTTTTCCAACCCCTCCATTTAAAGGACCAGCAAAAAAAGCATTGAGGGGCAATCTAACTTTGTATACTAAAATGCTTAATGGCACGCTAACGGTTACCCCAGACTACTTGCAATTAGACAATTCCACTTCACTCCATAAACCAAAATTTGATTTAGGTTTTGAAATAGAATTAGATTTCATTTTAAAAATTACCTTGAAAAACGGTAATTGGTTCATGAATTTCTACGATAAGACCACAAAGAATTCAATTGATTTACCGTTCCATGGCTTTATGTATAACGGATAGAATATTAATCACTAAAAAAAAATAAAAAAATGGGACTATTTGACAATATTTTCGGAAAAAAGGATGAGAACAAAATGAACATCCTTGGGAAAGATTACGAAATCAATCCGGAGGCAATGAAACAATCACAAATTGGGCTTGACAAGTATCAAATTAAAGATTATAAAAGCTCAATTGAAGCATTTACAAAAGCAATTAACGCTCAGCCAAAAAATCAAAACTTCTACACCATGCGCGGAACGGCTTTTGAAGACATGGGAAATGATGTTGAGGCTGAAAAAGACTTTCGTAAAACTCTTGAACTTTTGCCAAACGATTTTGTTTCTGCTTATCGCTTGGGTATGGTTTATTTTAGAAAAAAAGATTTTGAAAATGCAATTAAGTGGCTTAAGATTTCATACGAAAATGCGCCAGATGGAGACCTTGACCATTTAGGACTTAGCAAAAACAATATCCTCTTTGTTGCCAAAAAACTTATTGCTGGTAATCTTGGCAACTTTTTGACACAGGTGAAAAGGTATGAAGAAGGTTTTATTTATTTAGACGCAGCAATAAAACTCGACCCAAATTATCCAAACCCATATATGGCAAAAGGTGGAGCCCTTGCTCAAATGGGGAGAGTTAAGGAAGGAATTAACTACCTTGAAAAAGCAGAAAAACTTGGCTTAGGTCAAGCAACTATGTTAATCCAATTATTAAAAAATATGTAATAATCAAATCCAATAATTATGAATTTAAATTTTGTTTTCAAATCATCAGACCATAACCGTTATGAAAATGGCAAACATGTTTCAGGCCCGCATGGCGGTGCTCCAAGAGCTGTTAAAGTTGAGCCAAACATAAGTGGCAACGAAGGACAAACAGTTACAATGTTCAATACAGACGGACAATATGTTGTTCAAATGGCACCAAAACAAATGAAAGTCATTCAGCAAAGTGCTGACAAAATAGTACTTCGTGGTTACGGACAAGATATGATGGGGGCTTCATTTGCCGACTATGGCTTGACGATTAATTTTACAAATGGACAAGTTTCAAAATGTATTCTTCATATGCACGACAGGAATGTTGACATTGAATATTTACCTTAAATAAATAAAAATATGGCTATAATATTAGAAGCAATTAGTGTCGTCATAAAGCATGACAGTATTTTAAAAAAATACCCAAATGGTGTATTGGGATTTTTAGCAGACATAAGTTCATTTAAAGCACCATGGCATACAGATTTCGAAGTATCAAGAGTTGGTTTTTTTGATCCGAATGAAATGCATGCCTACTTAAGAGTATTGGAACAGCGCGGTTTAGTTTTTACAATGGATTCAACGTACAACAATTGTGATTTTTGCATTGTAGACATGATTTCTGGACCAACAAAAACTTGTCCGTGGTTGGGTTTCGGTCGACAAAGAATTTTTGAAAACGGTTCGACTATTGGGAAATCCTCAGATAGTTATAGTTTTGGCTGGTTCGTAAAAAAAAATAGGCAACAAATAGTTTGCGATAATAAAAGCGAATTCAAGTTAGGAGTTGAGAAAGGATGGAGTTTTGCAACGGCATTAAAAAACATCAACAATACACCTGAAAGTATCATTCAATCGCGTTTAAAGGAATTAGGTCTAAAGGAAGGGGTAGTTGCATTTGTAAATGAAAACGGACAAATAATTAACAATGCGCGACCAAATATTTTTGGACGGTAAAAAGAACAACGAACCGCTAACAGCACCTACAAAAAATTGGCGGTTCAGTGGTTAAATGAAGTTTTGTGCTTCGTATCAAGTTCAGTGGTGGCAGACAGTTTTGTGCTTCGAAATCGCCAACTTCTTGTAGCTGCAAAACGTTAGCGGGCATTGTAACGATACCCAGAAATATAAATAATGACAAGATAATGAAGAAAATAATAATCATCAATGGACATCCCGACAGAGAAAGCTTCAACTTTGGGCTGGCTGAAGCATACAAAAAAGGAGCATTAAAATCAGGCTCTGAAGTTAAAGAAATCATTATAAGAGATTTGAATTTTAATCCTAATTTACAATTTGGATATAGAAAACGAACTGAACTTGAACCAGACCTATTAGATGCTCAAGAAAAAATAAAATGGGCAGACCATTTAGTTCTTGTATATCCTGTTTGGTGGGGGTCAATTCCTGCAATTATGAAAGGCTTTTTCGACAGAGTATTTTTGCCAGGATTTGCGTTTCAGAAACGAGAAAATTCTGTTTGGTGGGACAAGTTACTGAAAAACAAAACCGCAAGAATAATTTCAACACTTGACCAGCCGGCTTGGTATTATTGGCTTGTTTATCGGCAACCAAGTAACAATGCAGTGAAAAAATTAACTTTACAGTTTTGCGGCATAAACCCTGTAGGAGTAACATCAATTGGACCTATTCGACTTTCAAAAGATACGTACAGACAGAATTGGATTAATAGAATAGAAAAACTTGGAGAACAAAACAAATAAACAACGACCCGCTAACATCGGTTTGGCAATATGGCGGCTGAAGTGCTTCTATGAAACATTTATGCAAGGTTCAACAGTAGTAATTCTATTGAACTTTTGTGCTAAAAATCCGCCACATCGCCAAGCCGCAAACCGTTATGTGCAACCATAAAAGAGAAATTAAACCATTAAAAGAAAAACAAGTCTAAAGAAGTAAAAAATATGAAAAAAAAATTTCTACCATTCATTCTGTTGCTTTTCTTAAGTAATTTGACTTTTGCTCAAACGAATATTTATGATAGTATTTTTGTTGGTGGTCGTTGGAGAACCTTTCTAACTCATCTTCCAACAGGATATAACACCTCGAACAACTACCCATTAGTTCTTGCATTTCATGGCGGTGGGCTTTTAGGTTATCAATCAATCCAATATCAATCAAGATTATCTCAAAAATCAGACACAGCCGGATTCATTGTTGTTTATCCCGAAGGAGTAAAAATTGCCGGAAATAGAACTTGGAATGCAGGAGGATGCTGTGCCCCTTCAACGACACAAAATATAGACGATGTTGGTTTTGTAAATTCTTTACTCAATAATTTATTTGCAAATAGACCAATAGACACAACTCGTGTTTATGCAACTGGCTTTTCTAATGGTGCTCTACTTTGTTATCGTTTAGCCAATCAATTAACGAATAGATTTGCTGCCATTGCTCCTGTAGCTGGAGATTTAATGTATTATCCTTGGAACCCTTCAAGGGCTATTCCTATAATTAGTTTCCATTCATATCAAGACCAGAATGTAAAGTATTTTGGCGGTGTAACAGTTGGTTCAACTGGAACTTATTTCCCACCTCAAGATAGTATGTTTAATATAATAAGTGCAAATTATTCCTGTGGTATATTAAAAGACACCTTATTTCACAACACTAACCAATACGACCATTTCAAGTATTCAAACTGTACTTGTAACGCAATAATTGAGCAATATGTAAGCTATGACGGAGAACATTCATGGCCTGGAGGTCTTTCATCGGGAACTGTTACGGTTAGTAATCAATTTAGTGCAACATATTTAATGTGGCAATTTTTTCAAAACTACACTACAAGTTGCTTAACAACTAGCATTAATGAAAATATTGAAAAAAATAATTTTATGGCATATCCAAATCCATTTACCAACAAAATTAATTTGACAAACACAACAGGTAAAGAACACTTTACACTCATCAATTATTTTGGACAGATAGTTTGGACAGGTAATAACATTGAGCAGAAAGATTTTTCTGAGTTAACATGTGGATTATACTTTCTCAAAGTTGACAACAGAACAATTAAACTTATGAAACAATAACATTAATGGCAGCACATAACAGCGTGTAAGCAATATTGCCTTGCCGCAGGCGCAACACAAGGCAACATCGCCTACACGCAAACCGTTAGTGGCAATGCTTAGGACAGAACTCAGACAATTATGAACATAACGATAAAAGACGCTAATGCAGCGCAAAATATACTCGAACAGAATTCTGTTCGATGGAAGGTACATTCAAAAAGGACACTAAAGTTCTTTATCTTAATCTATGCTCTAGGACTTTTTCTTTTTGTCATCGGAATGAGAGATTTTAGTGAATATGGCTGGAAGACTTTTAATGGAGAATATACATATTATACGAACTGGCATTTTTCGGAATCTTTAGGTTTTGTTATTCTTCTCGTTGCGACCTATATGTTAATATTACAAATTATTGCAAAGAAAAAGTTCTTTAAAACTGTTAAGGTTATTTCAGACCGACACTTAAAAACTACAAATGAAATAACAATTCAAGTAACTGACGACCATTTGATTTACAGCAGTTACGAACTTACCCAAGACATTAAATGGTGGCTATTTTCAAGCTATACGCTTATCGACAACTATTTGTTTTTAAACCTTGACGGAAATCCTAAAGCGTGCTTTACAATTGACAAAAGACTGATTAGCGTTGACGAGTTCAATCAGTTATTGGAATTTGTTAAGAAACGACTAGTGGAAAAACCCTGAATGCAGACAAAAGCAAAGCCACTAACAGGGGCTAAAAAAAATGCGGGGTTTCTGCAAGTCGCAACTTTATTTTTTCAGCGGTATAAATTTATTTCTATAAAGTTGCAATAAAGTTCAGTACATTTAATTCAGGTTTTCGGTAAAGAAAGTTTAGTGCTTTTAAAACCCGCACTTCTTCTAGCCCCAAAACGTTAGCTGCAACCGAAAAATTGAATGCCCGAATTTAACATACACTAATTAAAGATGAAATTAAAGTATTATTTAATCATATTCTGCATAAGCCTTTCTGCTGCTGCGTTTTCTCAAAATGTAAAATATTTAGTGACGCTAACTGAAAAACCATTCCGGTTTGAAGTTTTTAAGGAAGGGGAACCTAAACCGCTGTTAGTAATTGATAAAGGGATTACCCTGCAGCATTTTAAAAACAATACCATTAAAGCCAGATCACCTTATTTTGTTTGGACAAAAGGTCAATCAGATAAAAAACAAGTTGTTAGTAGAGCCATCGAAACATTTAAATCAGATTCGCTTCATATTTTAGTTTTATTAAACGATAAGAATGATAGCTTATTTAAATTTCAATATAAATTAACTGGTAATAAACTTGATATTAAAATAGCAGAAATTAATCCTCCAAAAGAAGATGACAAACATCATTCGCGTATTGGTGTGAATTTTTCTTCATTACCGGATGATAGCTATTTAGGCATGGGTATGCGCTTTAATCAAGTAAATCACAAAGGAACTATTGTTACAACCTGGTGCAGAGAAGTGGGTTATGATTTGCCTTTGGCGTCGCAAAATGGTTCTTCTGAAGGGCAAGATATTACGTATTATCCTGTTCCTTTTTTTCTCAATTTAAATGGTTACGGTTTTTTATTAAACAGCTTTCATTTTAGTGATTTTGACTTTGCTAAAACCAACCCGGAAGTTCTCAAAATAACAAATTATAGTAATACATTTAATGCTACTATTTATCTTTCAGAAAACCCTCTTGAAATAATAAGTAATTATCAAAAATCCACTGGTAATTATACAAAGCCTAAACCATGGGTTTTTGGCGTTTGGGGTGATGCTGCCAGCGACTGGCAAACAAAAGAAATAGGACAAGTTGTGAACGAAAAAGTGTTGAAAATCTGCAGGGAAAATAAAATTCCTTTAAGCGCAATATGGGCTGAAGATTGGTATTGGAATAAAGACATTCTTCATTCATTGGAAGCATGGACATTAAACGAAAAAAAGTATCCGGATTATAAAAAAATGATTGAAGAACAGCACAAGGCTGGGGTAAAACATATTTCTTACATAATACCGTACCTTCCAACAACTATATTATTAAAAAAAAGTCCTCTTTATGAAGAAGCAAAAAAAATGGGCTATTTCACAAAGAATAAAAAAGGAGAATCTTATGTTTTTCAATTCGCAATATGGCGCAACTCACAATTTGATTGGACAAACCCTGAAGCAACAAAATGGTTTTGTAATAAGATATTAAAAAAAATAGCAGACTCCGGAGCAGACGGCTGGGTGGGTGATTTTGGCGAATACACACCTTATAACTCGATTTCATATAACGGAGAATATGGATTAACCATGCTTTTCATTTTACAGGGGATAGAAATGCTACTTATGATAACCTTTCAGGTTTGGGAGGACAAATCGTAGGGGTAAACAATTCAGGAATTTCGGCTCACCCAAATACTTCAATAGATGTAGGCGCTTATAATTGCTTTAAATCAAAGCCAATGGATAAACTCATGATGTTTAGATGGATTGAAATGGGTGCGCTTATTCCGGTTATGAGATTGCACAGAGGCCTGCCTTTATGTGACCATTGGCGATTTGATGAGGACAAAGAAACCTTGGAGCAATGGAAAAAATATGCCAAGCTTCACGCAAAATTATTTCCTTACATATACACATTGGCTCAACAAGCTGAGGATAAAGGCTTGCCAATGGTTCGACATTTATCGTTGCAATATCCTAAAGATAAAGAAGCTTTAAAACAAGATTATCAGTTTATGCTTGGTGACCGTATATTAAGTGCTCCGGTTATTACTGAAAAAGAAGGCGGTGCAAGAGACGACATCAATAAAGGCACAACATCGTGGAAAGTATATTTGCCAACAGGTAATTGGTATCACTACTGGACGAATAAAAAATATGCCGGAAATGCCACTTATGATATGCCGGCTAGTCCGGGATTTTTACCCATGTTTATTCAGGAAGGTAAAATCATACCAACATTTAATAAAGAGGTGGATACTTTTGTGGAAGGAGTGGAAGACCCTTCTATCAAAGATTTTGAATATGTGAATGATTCTATTGAAGTTTATTTTTACGGCTACGGTAAAGATACCTTAACATTATGGGATGGCACTGTAATTAAATGCTCCAGAGAAGTTGGTAAAGAAGGTGTTTATGAAATAGAAAACAAACATAATCGAACCTATACCTGTGTTTTTATTGATTAACGATTTGAAAAAGAAATGAAGTTAAAACAGACAAAATACCTAATAGTTGTGATGATGTTTTTGTTTTTTAATAAAACATACGGGCAATATTATTTTGATAGCACGTATATTAAAAAGTATTATAACACAGCGGTTTGGTCACTCTACCAATATTACAGTAACCATTCATTATATATTTCTCAAAAATTTCGTAAAGATACCGGTATAAGTACAAAATTAAATCCTGTTGCCGAAAGTTTAACTGACGTGGGTTTTATCTATTCAAATGAAAAAAGTTTTTTAGCATTTAATCTTTACAGTGTTCCAAATCAACCCTCCAAACGAAAACCGCAGCCAAAAGCCATTAATTTTATTATTGGAATAAATGAAGATAATAAACTAACTGAGCTAGGCGCAAATTGGTTTACCGGTTATTACGAAAAAAATTCTGCGAATTTTGTCCCTAATTTTAACGATAGTACACCCTTTTACAGTTACAATAATCTTAAAACCACTAATATTTTTTTTAATTCCATTAATTTTAGCAATAAGCGTAAATTTTCCTATGGCGCTGTTAATAGAGGCACTGCGCTCCAAAAAAAATCTGCAGCGGCATTTGTAAATTATGCTACTATAAATTATAATGGCTTAAAATCGGATAGTGCTTTTATTCCCAGTTATGTTAGAGAGAGTTACGATAAATACGGGCAAATGAACAAATTACAAAACGTTTATATTGTAGTTGGAGCTGGCGTTTCGGGCACTTTAGTAATAAAGAAAGTTTTTTTTACAAATTTAACGCTAATGGTAGGGCCGGGGTTGCAATATCAAAATTATTCTTTTACAAATTCATCAAAATCAAAAAATTCATTTAATATCTTATTTCAAAGTGATATTCGTTATTCCATTGGTTTTAATTTTAAGCACTTTTATTTAATTTCTAGTAGTATCATCACACTGAAATCTTACAATATGAGCAAAATGAGCATCACGAGTGGACATTTAATGAATCAGTTTACATTAGGATTAAGGTTAAACAGAAAAGGTAGGATATTTTAATTTTGAGGGGAATGCAAAAAGTTACAAGTGTATAAAATATTCGTTCAACAAATAAACCATTTGGTTCAAATTATTTTTTTGGAGTGTTGAAATACTTAATTTTATAATCAAAATATTTAGTTTGCTTTAAGGTTTAACAAAAACAATGAAAACAAGTTGGAATAAAATAAAATTTATATTCACAATTAAACATAGTTTAGTTTTAATATATTCTATTTGCATTAATACTAACGCAAATTCACAATCTGTCTGGAATAATACTTCATTTGTTCACAGGCAAAATCAACAAATTCTTAGCGGACAAAACAACGTAATCAAATTAGATGGCGTTAATTTGGGGGCTTGGTTAAACTGGGAGGGCTGGATGTGGGGCGGTGGTTTTATTCCTGAAAAGGAACTGGCAAATAATATGCAATCATTAACTAGTACTGATGTTTTTAATTCTTTTAGAGATTCTGTTTACAAAAACTTCATCACAAAAGCAGACATAAAAAAAATTAGCTTATTGGGATTTAATGTTGTTCGTATTCCTTTTAATCATACAATATTGGAAGAAGACACTGCCCCATTTGTATATAAAGAGTCGGGTTGGAAAATTCTTGATAGCGTTTTAAAATGGTGTGAAGATTATAATGTTTATGCTGTAGTCGATTTACACTCAGCTCCAGGAGGGGCATCTAAATTGTACACAGCTGATGCTGATCCTATTAATTTATGGGAATCTACTACAAATAAAAACAGAACCATTCAGCTCTGGAAAGCAATAGCAAGTAGATATAAAAACAGAGGAATTATTGCGGCTTATGATTTGTTAAATGAACCAAACGTAACGAATGCTGATGATTTAACTAATTTATATAAGGTTTTGATAGACTCAATTCGATCCGTAGACAGCAACCATATGATCATGCTTGAAGGGAATAATTTCGCTCAAGACTTCTCGATGTTTAAAGCTTTACCAGATAAGAATATTTGTTTTCAGTTTCATATTTATTCTTGGTTTAACAGTACTAATATTGCTAAGAATTTGCATGAATATACAAAACTGTCTAATTCATTAGATGTTCCCTTATGGTGTGGCGAGTGGGGAGAAAATGATTTAAATCAGTTAAATGCAACCGTTAAAATTTTAAAAAGCAATGAATATAAATTTTCTGGAAATTGCTTTTGGACATGGAAGAAAATGATAACAACTTTGCAATTGCCTAAACAAATTAATTTCCCTTATTTAATAGGCATAAACAATACACTCGAATGGGATAAAGTTAGTTCATACCTTAACGATACATTATTAAATAAACCGGGAGCTTTGGAAACGCAACAAGGTATTAACAGTTTTATTAAAAGTATTCAATTAAAGAATTGCACGCTAAATAAAACGTTGCTAGAGTTATTAATCCAAAACAAAGACACGATTTATCCAATCAAATCCGCATCTATAAAAATGAAACTTCCAAGTTTTCTTTCTATTAATGGTTCCTCATATCCCGGAATGGTTAGTATAAAAGAAAATAATAAATATGGTTTTTCAAATGGAGGATTAGCATTAACTATTCCAATATTTGCAAAATTACAACTTGGCACTTTAACTCAACCAATAAGATTAAAAAGCTTATTATTTTCGGCCTCCTCTAATGTTGGAATATTATCACCATCTTCTGGCATACCATCCAATGCTTTATATTCAAGTTTCTTAGGACTTACTTATCTCAACGTTTCAATAAAAAACAGCTACATAGCAGGCTTATATGCTTTTGAAAATGCTGATGGAAAAAGATTTCTAAATGACATTCCAAACTTTGCTGGTTTATTTTTATATTCTCGTCAAAGTAGCAAAGGAAATACTTTTATAGCGGGCGCTGGCTTATTAGCTTTTAATGGTAACAGTTATGGTTTACCGGTGTTAGGGTATATTGCCAAATTGAATCCTAAATGGTCATTTCTTATCATTCTACCTGTAGTAACATCAATTAATTATCAACCTAATAGTAATAACCGTTTTAGTTTTATTTTATCCCCACAAGGTAATTATTATAAAATTAGTGCGGGTGCTATTACCATTGCGGATACCTCATTAATTGCAAAAAAAATTAATCTACAAACGGGATCATTAAAAAGCGGTCTTTCTTGGAGTAAAAAAATAAATAGTAGGTTTGAGTTGTATTTAGAAACAGGTATACTTATAGGAAATAGAATTACGGTTGCAAATAAAGATTTTACACTTAGCGAAAACATTAACCCATCAGGCTATTTTCAAATTGGATTAAATATTACGCTTAACCCAAATCGTTTAGACATGGGCATAAAGCGTTCTAATAATAATGGAAGCAGTAGTAAAAAAGGATTCAATCCTTCTTTGTATAATATTGAAAGGCTTTATTTAGATTAAATAGTGGATATTTATTAAGCAATAAAAAATGACGGAAAGAAAGGCAGCAGCTAACAGCACCTAACAAAAATGCGGAAATTAGTATAAGTTTTTGTAAAATTTGTCCCTTCGGGGATATTTTTTATTTTGCTTTGCAAATGGCAACAAACATAGTATCTTTGTCAGTAATATTTCGGTAGAAAGTGTTTCATAAGCCGCACTGAGCAAACTTGAAAACGTTACCGGCAAACCTAAAGAACCAAATAACTGTCTACGAAAAAGCTTGTATATATGCCGACAATTCTTTAAATTTACAATTATGAAATCGAACTCAAAGAAATCTAAAAATGGACATTCTCTTAGAGAACAAATCTTAAAGTCTCTTATGGCTTCGTTTAAAATTGAAGGCATCGACATTCCATTAAGTGTTGCCGAGCAGACTCTCAAAAAAGTTGAACTTAACTTGGGAAAATAGATTTGATAAAATCTATCATTTTTGAATAATCTTTATTTGCACAATTTTGAACTGCCTTTACGTAATCTTCGAATTCCTTCTTACCCACATTTTCAAATTTTAAAGATTCAAGACCTGCTTTACGAACCATTAAATTAGCAAGTAAGCGTGCGGTTCGACCGTTACCTTCTCGAAATGGATGAATAAAAAGTAACTCCCCGTGCACTATTGCGACATCCTTAATTAAATCTTCCTGCCTTTCGTATTTATTTTTTAGTTTCGACAATATCTCCTTCTCGAATTCAGTCATAGTTTCTGGTAAAAACTTCGCAGCCGCAAAAGGAAAACCTCCTTTAGACATATTTACATCCCTGTACTTTCCTGCAAAACTATACAGATGGATTAACGACATTTTATGTAGACCTAAAATATACTTAGCATCAAATTTAGTTCTTGAGGACAATTTTTCAGTAAAATAAATTTCTGCTTTCAAAAATCCCTCGAACTCTGACTCATTAATTTCTTTCTCAGTCGTTAGACTTAGTAAATTTGGCAGAATATCTCCTTGATTATCTGGCGACTTGTACTTCATTAAACAAATATACAAATAAACGGCCAGTCCGGTAACAACACCTACCAAAAATGCGGTTATTCGGCTTGGGCATTTGCAAAAGCGGTCGCTCCGCGAAGGACAATTATTTTCGCTTTGCAAATGGCAACAAACATAGTATCTTTATCCGTAATATTTCGGTAGAAAGTGTTTCATAAGCCGCACTGAGCAAACTTGAAAACCGTCATAATTTACGCCATCATTCAAAATGTCCAACATCGAAATAAGAAAAGTCAAATTAATAGATTTAAATAAACTTCAAGATATTGGTAGGAAAACGTTTATTGAAACTTTTTCGGAAGAAAATACCGAAGAAGATATGCAGAAATTGTAAATGTATTTTCCTAAGTTCTATTATCTTTGCATTAATGAAAGTTTCGAGTATAAGCGAATTAAAAAAAGAATTACATGAGTTGCCACAAAAGCAATTGGTGGAATTATGCCTGAGTT
>Ga0209297_1000888_pt1 | contig 18125 bp, 14 predicted proteins | sample S_130805_MF_Meta_FD_187322 | JGI IMG/M metagenome (GOLD analysis project Ga0209297, IMG submission 187322) | Freshwater microbial communities from Lake Simoncouche, Canada to study carbon cycling - S_130805_MF_MetaG (SPAdes) (version 2) | ecosystem: Environmental > Aquatic > Freshwater > Lake ... | reverse complement strand
CTACTCCAACAATGGCGACAGCCTGAAACGTGCCAAGGAAATCATCCTTGGTATGACCAAGGAAATCTCCATCGGCGAACTCTACCAAGGCACAGTCGTATCCATTAAGGAATTCGGCGCCTTCGTCGAAGTCCTGCCAGGCAAGGACGGTCTCTGCCACATCTCCGAACTCGCCGACTTCCGAGTCAACAAAGTCGAGGATGTCGTGAAAATGGGCGACTCCATCTGGGTCAAATGCATCGGCGTCGATGACAAAGGCCGCGTCAAACTCAGCCGCAAGGCAGCCATGAAAGACCGCGACGAAGCCGCCGCCGCTCCTCAAGCCTAATAAGCGCTCACGCAAAAAAATCCAAAGACAGGGGCTCCCGGTTTCGGGAGCCCCTTTTCTTTTGGCCCGAGAACCGGCAATCAAGACTTGAGTGGTCTTGCCTAACGCTTCAATCTTGCCCGCATATGCCCGCTATCCCATCCGAATTTTCCAATGTCACCGCTCTCACCAAGGCCAATGTGTATTTTGATGGCAAGGTCGTGAGCCATAGTCTTGTTTTGGCTGATGGGAGCAAGAAGACCCTTGGTTTGATTTATCCCGGTGATTACCACTTTGGCACCGAGAAGGCTGAGCGGATGGAAATTGTGTCGGGCGCCTGCGTGGTGAAAATCGACGGCACCGAGGACAGGGTTTCCTACTCGGCAGGAGAGTTTTTTGATGTTCCAGCCAAGTCGGGGTTCGACATTTCGGTGACTACTGGCATCTGCGAGTATATTTGCAGTTTCCTCGATTGAGGCTCAGCCCTCGACGGCGTAGGCGGTAACGGGGTTCTCTCGGCCGCGAATTGCTATCTGGCCGAGCGACCGGAATTGGAACTTTGTGCGGGCGGCGACATAGGTGTATTCGCTCACGATGATGTCGGTGCCGAGTTCCTTGGTGGCTGATTCCAAGCGGGAGCCGAGATTCACTGTGTCACCGATGGCGGTGAATTCCATGCGCTGGTTGGAACCGATGTTGCCCACCAAGGCGATGCCGGTGTTGATCCCGATGCCTATTTTTAAATCAACCTGGCGCTCGGCTTGGAAGCGCTCGCGCATTCCATCGAGAACGCGTCGCATTCCCAGCGCGGCTTTGATGGCGTTTTCCTCCTGATACGGGTCCTCTTCCAGGGCCCCAAAGACGGCCATCAATCCATCGCCCATGAATTTGTTGAGCATGCCGTGGTTTTTGCAGATCTCATCGATCATCTTGTCGAAATAATCGTTCAGAAGTGAAAAGACATCCTCGGGAGCGAGTTTCTCGGAGAGGCTGGTGAAACCACGCACATCGGCGAAGAGGACGGTAATCTTGCGGCGTTCGCCCTTGAGGTCGGGCATTTTTCCGGAGCTGAGGATTTTATCTGCCAGTTGGCTGGACATGTAGCGGACGAGTGTTCCCTTGAAAACATCGCGTTGCTGCAGACCGGCGGCCATTTCGTTTACTGCAAGCGCGACCTCCGCAAACTCGTCTCGAGATGAGGTATCCAATCGCGTCTCAAGTTTGCCATTTCCGATTGCGACAACGGCATTGTGCAATCTTCGCAAGGGGCGCGCCAGTTGCACCGAAAAATAAACGGCCAGGCCAATCGCTAAAACAATGGACAGGAGTAGGGCAAAAAATCCGAGTGTCCTGAGCGTGTTCAGTTCCCCGATCACGCGTTTGGCATCGATATCCACACCCACAACGCCGACGGAATCCCCCGTGCTCGAGCGGATGGGGGAATTCGCAGTGAGCCAAGTGCCCCACTGATCTTCGACAAACACCGGTTGCACTTGGTTTACATCAAAGCGCGTGGGCTTAGCTCGCGGATCATCCTTCTGCTTGTAGATGTCGCCCAGGAGAGATTTGTCAGGTCCCTCCTCCTCGGCGTCCACGCCAAAAATGATGGTATCCTTGTCCTTGGGGCTCGGCATAAGGGTGTAAACAAACTTGATCTGGACATCGTCGCGGCGGTTGGCGTCCCGGATTTTTCGGAGTTGTGCCTCGATTTCTTTGTAGGCCTCGTCCGTTTGATCTGTGTCGTTGCTCAGCTTGCTGTGCAAGTCGCCGTCGATCACGGCGGAGGCTGTCGCGGCGATGGAGAGGGCTGTGGAGGCAATTTGATCCCGCAGCATTTTGCCGGCTTGCCAGGAATTGATTATAAAAAGCATGCCATTTGTTACTAATGACATGAAGATAAAGAGCAGGATTAGTTTTGTCCGGAATTTCATGTTTGCTGGAGGGGTAGAGGGGTAGGCTAGGCGGCTGTCGTGGTTTTCGCTGGAGTGGTTAGGCTGGATTTCAATGCTGCGAGGATTTTTTGAACGGTGGCCTCGATGGTCAATCCGTGCTTGGCGCGCAGGATCGGCACGGTGCCGTGCTCGATAAAATGGTCGGGCCAACCGATGCGGACGACGGGAGTCGTGATATGGCGGTCGGAGAGGTGTTCGATCACGGAAGAGCCGAAGCCGTTTGTGAGAACATGGTCTTCCATGGTGCAGATCACATCGCAACCGCCGGCGAAAAACTCGAGGGTTGCGGTGTCGAGCGGCTTGATCCAACGGGCATTGATGACCGCCGTGGAAATACCGAGTTTCTCGAGTTCCTCTGCGGCTGGGATGGCGAGTTCGCACATATTGCCGAGGGCGAAGATCGCGGCCTTGGTGCCGTGGCGGAGGACCTCGGATTTTCCGATTTCGAGGAGCTCCGGCTTCTTGGCGGGGACGGCGCCGGTTCCTATGCCGCGCGGGTAGCGGATGGCGCATGGACCGTCGTGGTTGACCATGGTCCAAAGCATGTCGGCGAATTCCGCCTCGTCCTTGGGCTGCATGTGAAGGATTCCCGGAACCGGTCGCAGGTAGGCGATGTCGAAGAGGCCGTGGTGCGTGGGGCCGTCATCACCCGAGAGACCGGCGCGGTCCATGCATAAGGCGACATTCAGGTTTTGCAGGGCGATGTCGTGAATGATCATGTCATACGCGCGCTGCATGAAGGTGCTGTAGATGGCTACGAAAGGTTTCAGTCCCCGTGTGGCCATACCACAGGCAAAAAGCGCGGCGTGCTCCTCGGCGATGCCGACATCGTGGCAGCGCGCGGGGTGGCGCTTGGCGAAGTTGATCAGGCCTGTGCCGGTCGGCATGGCGGCTGTGATGGCGACAATCTTGTTATTGTCGTCGGCGAAATCCGCGAGCTTCGTTCCGAGCAGTTCGGAGTAGGTCGGGGTGGGGGAGGCGATGGTCTCGCCCGTATCGAGGTGGAATTTCCCAAGCCCGTGAAACTTGTCGGGCTTCTCCAGCGCTGGCGCGTAGCCTTTGCCCTTCTGCGTGAGGATATGCAGAATGACGGGCTCGTTCTGGGTTTTTAAAAATTCAAAAGTCTGTGTGAGAAGCGGAATGTCATGTCCGTCGATCGGGCCGTAGTAGCGGATGCCGAGATCATCGAAAATCACGCTTGGCGCGATGAGGCTCTTCAGCCCCGCCTCCGCCTTGTGGGCCAGCTTGCGTGCGGTTTTTCCACCGATCCATTCGAGGAATCTGGCGGCGTTTTCATGGAGGTTCGCGTAGGCGGGATTGGTCACCAGGCGGTTCAGATAATCCGCAACGGCGCCCACATTTTTGGCGATCGACCACTCGTTGTCGTTGAGAACAATGATCAGGCGCTTGGTGGTCGCGGCGACATTGTTCAGTGCCTCAAAGCTCACGCCGCAGGTGAAGGCGGCATCCCCCGCCACGCAGATGACATGCTCGTCGGAGCCGATTTGATCGCGCGCTGCGGCCATGCCCAGGGCGGCGGAGAGCGCTGTTCCTGCGTGGCCCGCGCCGTAAGAGTCGTGCTCGCTCTCGCTGCGCAGGAGAAATCCGTTCAGCCCCTCGTATTGGCGAATCGTGTGGAACCGGTCGAGGCGGCCGGTGAGGAGCTTGTGGACATAGCCTTGGTGGCTGACATCGAAAACAAACTTGTCCCGTGGCGTGTTGAAGACGCGGTGTAGTGCAATCGTCAGTTCGACCACGCCAAGATTCGGCCCCAGATGGCCGCCGGTCTTGGAGAGGACGCCAATCAATTCCTCGCGGATTTCCTGGGCCAGTTGGGGTAGTTGCTCGGATGGCAGGGCTTGGACATCTGCCGGTGAATGAATCTTGGCCAGCAATGGGCCGGGAATGTGTTCAGGCATGCCTCAATCTTCCTGATCCTCGAACTCGCCAAGGGCAACACCTCCGCGGGCGTCGCGTGTGATTATTTGGATTCGCTTCTCGGCTGCGTCCAATTTTTCTTGGCATTCTTTCACGAGGCCAATGCCCTCTTCGTAGCAATCAATCAACTTCTCCAGAGGCAGGTTGCCCTCCTCCATCGCGTTGACGATTTCGGAGATCCGCTGCATGGCGGATTCGAGGGACGGAGTTTCTTTTTGGATTTTTTGAGCCATCGGACGAGCGAGCCTTCTGACCCGCATTACATCGAAGTTAGGCCCTTTTCGCAATGCGTATATTAGGAGGCGCGCGATGGGGCTTGGATCGTAGGGGTTAGTCCCCATACCGCAGCGGGTGGAGGGCTTTTAAGGTGCGGTCCGTGAAAACTCCGAACCTTTCCAAAATGTCAATGCACTCCGCAATCCTCGCAGCGCTGGTCGCCGCTGGGTTGGGATTCACCGCGCTTGAAGCGGCCCCTGCCGATCGATCTCCTGCGACCGGCACCTTTGAAGTTCCCCTGTTTGAGAAGGACCAGAGGCGCATCGAGGGGGTGCTTTCCAAAAAGGACTACGCCTTCAAACTTCCCGAGCATGTTCGTCTGGAGCCGGGCAGCGAGTTGACCCTGCTCTGGCAGGCTTCGCCTCTCCTCTTGCCGGATGTCTCGACCATGAGCGTCCAATTGAACAACCGCGACATCACCAGCGTTAGGCTTGGGACGAAAAAAGAGAATCCCGACGCACAGGATCGTGGCAAAATTTCGGTTCCGCTTGCTGCCGACATGCTCCAACCCGGTTGGAACCGCGTTACGGTGAGTTGCCTCCTGCAGACGACACAATCCCCCTGCCGGGATGTCGACAATCCCGCCGCCTGGGTGGAACTCGGCGCGGGCAGTCGCATTCAGGTGGCCTGCTCCCAGACAGCCCTTTTTCCCGAGATTCAGCGGTTCCCGGAATCCCTCACAGAGCCTGCGCTCATGAATCTCGCGGAGTTCCGCCGGTCGGCCTCCCAAACGCGTCCCGAGCCTGTTGTCTCACTGCTCGTGCCGAGCGAGGCGGGCGAGGCGGAACTCCGCACACTCCTCATAGCCGCATCGCGCATGGGACAGACCATCTACACGGATCCCGCTGCCGTGCAGGTGAAGGAAATTTCGGCATTCGCGGGGGAATCCACCGCCAGAAACGGAATGCTTATCGGTGTGCGATCTCATCTCACGAAGACTCCGCTTCCGCCGGATGTTCAAAAATGCCTCGAGTCCCTCGGCGAAGGGGAGGGGATGGTTGCGGAGATTATTACAGGGTCGGCGGATTCCCAAAGACGCTGGATGCTCATTAGCGGAGCGGATTCCGAGGGTCTGGAAAAAGCCGCGCAAACCATAGGCAGCGAAACGGCCCTGCGGAATGTGCCATCCAACCCATGGATCATCACTGCGGCTCCTGCTGTTTCGCCTATTGCGGAGAAGTTGGCTCAACCTCTTCCTGGAAATATCACCTTCGACTCTTTGCGTGATGGGGACATTGTCCTGCGGGGGCTTTTCCGGAATCAAACCTCGCGGAATATTGCCTTTCCCCCAAGCTATCAAACGACGCCCGGCGGGTATGTGGATGTGGATCTCTCCCACTCCGGTGCGCTCGACAAGACATCCGCCTTCGATGTGCGATTGAACGATGTCGTGATCGGCAGCGTTGCGCTTACTCCCCAGAACGCCTCGGGAACCCGTCAGCGCCTTGTCATCCCTGCAGGCATCACAGGCCGGGATCCCTCGACACTCGCCGTATCGAGCTATTTGGATATCGGCACGGTTGATTGTGCCCACCGCAACGACGAGCGGGCATGGGTCTCGCTGGGCGGGAATTCGACGCTGAATATCCATTCCGCGCCTGTTGTGATCAACGACCTGAGCCGCCTTGGCTCGCTCAGCCTACGCGATGCATTCCTGCGGCGCACCGCCATTTTGCTGCCTGCGGAGAGCAGTCCCGAGCGAAATGAACTCCTGAAAACCATCGGCATCCATCTGGGTCGCCAGTTGACCGATATGCCGGTGCTTTGGCCTCAGGTGGCGACTTATGGTCCAGCGCTTCCTCCCGATCCGGCCCGCCTGGAAGGCCGCTCCGGCCTGATTCTGGGGTCTGCGTTCCAGTGGCCGATGGCCTTTGGCAAAAACATGCGCCTCGCCATCGAAGGCACGGAATCGAACTCCAGTTCCATCATGTTGCGGGGCGAGCCAGTGCCAGTGGCGGATTTCGACTCCACCCTCAGCTTTGTGCAACTCCTGCCATCCCCTTGGTCGAAGGGGGAACTCTTCGCCGCGATTGGTGGACTGGATGGTTATGGCGGCCAAACCACGGTTGATCTGCTTACCGAGCGCAGCATCTCGGAGCGTTTGACCGGCACGGTCGCTGCGGCGGATTCGAGCGGGCGCGTCATCACCTATGATGTGCGTTTCATTCAGGAGGTCTCCCTTTCCCATCAAATTCTCACCGGCTTCGCCTCCGGGACGACTCCGGCAGACATCGAGGACAGTCGAATGGACAAAACCGAGGCCGGATTTCTGACGCAGAGCGTGAACTATTGGATCGCTGGCGTGTCGTTTGCTGTGATGGCAGGTCTTTATCTCCTCCAGCGCATCATGATTCGCCGTCGGAAAAATCATAAAAATGGAGAAGAACTGTGAAAATTCTCTCCCTTGCGGCATCCATGGTTCTCGTGTTTAGCGCGGCGGCATTCCCTGCGGCCTCCAATACACTCATCATCTACGACACGCTTTCGAAGCCCTTCTCGCTCGTCAATGAAGTCGCTCCGATCGAAGCCTCGCTGAAGCGTTTTGACACCCGCGTGCAAACTCTCGCGGATTCGAAGGTGACCGATGAGGATTTGCAGAAGGCCGATTTCATCGTTCTGGCCGGGATTTCGGGATTCCCGAAGTTGAAGCCTGAGATTTTGAAATCCCTCCAGCAATCGTCGAAGCCCGTCATGGCAGTCGGAGCTGCGTCATGTTTCGCCTCGGATACGCCCTCAACCATTGCAAAGGCCTCCGCTCCTCTTGAGAAAACAAAGCTCAATTATCGCGGAGCTGAGTGGACTCTCCGGGTGGATCCATTTTACGGGGAGACCCGTTCAGGTGCCCGAGTTCTTGCAGGGACCTCGACTTCGAAGGGAACCCAACCGCTGGCTTGGAAGGCTGGAAACCGCATGGGATTCGCCACCTTGCCGACGGATGCTCCTCTTTCCATGGTCTTCTCGGATGTCCTGCTCGACTTTTACGGAGCCGCTCAGGAGGCCACGCCGGCGATGGTTTTTGTGATTCAGGACTACAATCCCTCCTGCAATCCCGCTGCTCTTAGGCGTCTGGTGGACTTTTTTGAGAGTCAGAAGATGCCCTTCGTCGTCACGGCGCAAATGAAGGAGGTTCCTCCCGGTGTTGAAATCACCCCGCGTGACGAGTTTCTGGATGGTCTTCGTTACGCACAGGCCCACGGGGGGCGGGTCTTTTTACGCGGCGGCAATGGCCCCGAACGCTTGGAGGTATTTCACAAGGAAGGTATTCGGGTCGAAGGGACGGAGGACACTCCCTCTATCGCATCCGGTCTTGAGGTTGGCAGTGCGTTTGTTCAGCGGATCCCGGGCGAAGCTCCTGTTCCTTATGCCAGTGCCGTGCCGCTCCGCCTTCCCGAAGGCGGTTGGCTCCTGCCTCCGAATGTGCATGCGGGAATGGACGGCGCTGTTAATGCCGAACTCCTGAAAATGATCCGAGGCATATCAAGCCTCCGTGGTGGACTGGCCGTGGTTGTGATCCCTGCTTGGATGCGCTTCCAAGACATGTTTGCCGCTGTGGAGGCGGCCCGGTCATCGAGTCTCCCGGTCATCGACCCCGTAACCCGTTTTTCCGTTCCCAGAAGTTGAATTCCATGAAACCACTTTACTGTTTTTCTCTGGCCCTATTGGTCACCACCGCACCGCTCTTTTCGGAGTCGGGCGATCCGGTGGCCGAAGCCACCGCGTTGGCCAACCAAGGTCGCCATGCCGAAGCCACGGTTGTTCTTCAAAAAGCCGTTGAATCAAATCCCGGCGACGAGGGGCTTCGCTTCCGCCTGGCCACAGGGCTTGTCTTTGATCGGCGAAATGCCGAGGCGCGCGGGCTTTTCAACGAGCTGGCAAAATCTTGGAACGCCGATATCGCATCCATGGCGGCCGGCAGCCTCAAGGCGCTCGACCACGCCGAAGCACTTGAAAACGCGGCCCGCGCCCAGCCGCCTTCCGCTGAAGATCTCCGCCGCCAAGCCGATTACCGCGCCCGTCAGGCAAGGATGGATCGCCAGCAAGCCGCTTACGACCTCATCAGTTCGAGACGGGACGAGGAAGCGGTTCAGGCGATTGACGAACTCGAGCGCAACGGCGAGGCAAGCACGGAATTGATCATGGAAAAATCCGGCGCGCTCCAGCGTCTGGGTGATCCAGTGGCCGCGATTGTTGTCCTTCGCGATATTGCCGACGGCGAAAATCCAGATCCCCGTGCGCGCCTTCAACTGGCCGCCTTGTTGGCGGAGCAGGGCCGCCGGGTTGAGGCCTTTGAAATCTGGCGCGATGTGCGCGACCAGGGAGGCGATGCAACGCTGAGTCGAGTCGCGGCTGCCGAGATCGACGCTCTCTGGCCCGCCCACAATCTCGAGCGTTGGGCGTGGGGCGAGTTGGACCTCTATGGCACCTACCTCTCCCGTTACAATATCGGCGTATCCTCCGGGCGGCTCCGCGAAGGAACATTTATTCCCGGCGCGCGTTGGATCGAGCCCTTTGTGCAAGCTGACTTCAGCCTCGACTCGACAAACACGAGCAACGGGCAAGGATCAGGGCAGGGGATTCCGACGATCTACAACGAAAACCTGGCTGGTTTTCATGCCGGTGCGCGCATTCGTCCATTCGCCAGCCAGTCATTTGTTCTCTATGTCCTCGGCGGTATTCAAAAGGATCTTCGCGGCACCGAGCAGCACGATGGAAAATGGTTCACCGAAATCATAGCTGGTCTCAATGGCTACTGGGCCTGGGGTCCCGGCCGGGAATGGACCAGTATCGATCTTGAAGCCGTATCCCCCGGTGGTCTTTCAACACTTCCCTCTAACAGCCAAGCATCCCGCTGGTCGCTCAACAACTGGTCCCCGGTGCGATTCCGGTTCGACTGGTTTGTTGAGGCCGGCGGTGATGCGGCCTACTACAGCCGCCTACCGGACTGCCTCGCTTATGGCCAGTCCCGCCAAGGAGCCCGCATCATGCAATTCGGCAAGGCCGCTGCCGTTGACATTTACGGACTCGAAAACCTCACGATGGATACGAAGGGTAACTACTACGACAACTACTTCGAGGCGGGGCCTGGCATGCGCTTCGTCACGGCACCCGTAGGCGCCGCCGTTCTGACAACAAGCGTTGATTATGTTTTAGGTTCCTACCTCGGACGCAACAGCAACAACACACGCGGCGACACCGCCGCAAACTATTCGGACTTCCGTCTCACCGTCGCACTCTCCCTCCGCTGGTAATTCCTATGGACACTCTGCACACATTATTTGTCGTTCTCGCCTATATCTCGGCCGTCGGGTTCCTCGTTTTTGGGATCGATGATGTCTTCTTTGATATGCAATTCCTGCGCTACCTGCGTGGCCATCGCAATGCCCGACCGGTCTCCCTCGAAAAGCTCAAAAATGAACCTGAAAAACTCATCGCCATTTTCATCCCGGCATGGATGGAGGGAGGAATCATCAACCGCATGGCCGACTATGCCAGGAAGATCCTCATCTACGAACGCTATGACATCTTCATCGGAGTTTACCCCAATGACGACGAGACGAACCGCTGTGTGGATGAACTCACCCGCATCTCTCCCCGCATCCACAAGGCGGTAACGCGCCGCCCCGGTCCGACATCGAAGGCCGATTGCCTCAATGCCATTTTTGAAGTGATGAAGGCGCGAGAGATTCCGGGCCGCAGGCAGTATGAGATCATTGCCCTTCACGACGCGGAGGATGTCATGCACCCGCTCACGCTGAAGGTTTACAACCACTATGTGCCCGAGCTCCTCGACATGGGCCAGATTCCTGTCTTTCCGCTGGAACTCAATCCATGGCGTTACTGGGTAGGTAACACCTACCTCGACGAGTTCGCCGAGTGGCATGTGAAGGACATGTATTCCCGCGAGGCTATTGGCGGCGTGGTGCCATCCGCCGGTGTCGGCACGGCATTCTCCCGCAAGTCGCTTGATTATTTAGCTTCAAAAAATGCTTCAGGCCCCTTTCGTGAAGGCCAACTTGCAGAGGACTACATGGTAGGTTTGGAACTCTGCCGCGCCGGATTCCGCGCTGGGTTTATTGACCATCCGGTGGAGCGCGAAATCGTGACGCGAAATGCCCAAGGCGAAGTCGTCTCGACGCGCACGGTGACCGAGAGCGTTGCCGTTCGTGAGAATTTCCCGCTGCGCTTTGTGGATGCCGTGAAGCAAAAGGCGCGCTGGATTGTCGGCACAGCCTTCCAGGGATGGCAGCACGGCGGTTGGTGGGGTTCCGCCGCCGTTCGCTACACACTCCTCCGTGACCGACGCGCGCCTGTAGTGCACTGCATCAATGCCGCTGGCTACTGCGTGATGGGCTATGTGCTCTTTGAATTTGCCGTGCTTCACACGGACTTCCGCAATTGGATTTTTGTGAAGCCGCTTTTCGAGGCCGACAGCCTGCTGTGGCGCATCGTTCTCGTCTGCACTGCGCTCCTTGTTTACAGGGTCGGCCAGAAGGTGACCTGTGTGTCCAATGTCTATGGTCTCCGCCAGGGTCTCTTTGCGATTCCTCGCTATCCGGTGGTGAATTTTATCAACATGGGAGCGACATTCCGCGCCGCTTGGCTCTATATGCGCCACCGCCTCTTCGACACGCCGCTTGCATGGACGAAAACCAGCCATGTCTTTCCAGGAGTGGCGGAGTTGGAGGAATACTCGCGCTCCGTCGAGGATCTCCTCGTCGAGGAAGGCTATGTTTCCCGTCCCGAATTGCAGGATATTCTCAGTAAACACCGAGGTCTCTCCGCACCGCGTGCGCTCTTGGATATGCAACTCATCGACGAGGATCAGTTTCTCGACATCTGGTCTCGTTTCGCACGCCTGAAAGCGGAAATCGTCACGCCTGAGGACATCTCTCCGGAATCCTTGGACGGATGGTCCGAGTTGCAAGCCCTGCGCTTCCGGGCCATTCCTTCCACGGTCGGCGAGGATGGCGCGCTGGCTTTCGCTTTTACGGAACCGCCCTCTGAGGACGACATCCAGGCTGTTGCGGAAATAGCAGGCGCTCCGATCGAAGCCCGGCTTCTGCGCCCTTCGAATCTCTGGGCCCTTCGAAATTTGATTTATCCGGCACGCCTTCTGGACGGCCAACCACGCCATCCGCTCAAAGAGGATTTTGAAAACCTCAACGCAAGGGACCGGCTCCGCGTCCGGCAATTTCAGATGAGCCGCTCGCGCACCCTGGCGGATGCCATGATCAGCTTGCGTTTGATCTCGCCGGAAAAAGTCCGTCGTCTCGTGGCAAGCGACCTCGGCGTCTCCGAGGCGGATTTCTCCCGCCTGACAATTAGCGTCTCGCTCATCAAGGCCCTGGGCCCTGTTTTCTGCGAACTCCATGGGCTGATCCCGCTGAGCGACGGAACGATTGGCGTCACCAATCCCGTCCATCCGAATGTGGGCCTGCGCATCAATGAGATTCTCGGCTCCGAGGTTACATTCTGCGCGGATACGCCAACGGCTTTCGCCAAGTTGCACCATGACCTTGCCGTCCTGCGCTTCGGCGAGGACGCACTTATGGACTACTTTGTCGATGAGGGTGAGTTGACCCGCGACCATGCCGTGCGCATCCGCGATATGCGGCGACTCATTGCCGGTCCGGTGGATCGCCTTCTCGTCCAACTCGGCCTCGTCAAACAAATCAAAATCCTCAAAGCACTTCGCCATATATCAGGTCTCGTAACCGCGAGCGCAGCGGAAGGTCCCTCCGGTCTTGAAGCCGAGGAACTCCTCGCCCCTGGCTTCGGCGAGCGGACGGGAGTGGTCGTCCACCAGATTCGCGACTCGGGGATTACCTTCCGAATCAGCGGGCTTCTGTCGGAAGCCGAGCTGCATGAAATCACCGAACGCTGCGCCGGTATGCCATTGGAATTTCAACTCAGCCCTTTATGACACCCCTTTCATCCCAAAAAACCATCGCCGTCATTGTTGGCACGCGTCCGGAGGCCATCAAGCTGGCTCCCGTGATTCGCAGCCTGCAAGCCTCCGATTCGCTTCGGCCGCTTACCATCTCCACATCCCAACACGCTCAAATGACGGCCCAGATTTTCCAAAGTTTTGGCATCACTCCCGATCTGGACTTGGGCGTCATGCGGCCGCGTCAAAGCCTCTGGGACCTCACGGCCGCTCTCACCACGGCACTGGGACAGGTTTTCAGCGGAAACCGCATTGACGGTGTTGTCGTGCAAGGCGACACCACCAGCGCGTTCGTGGGAGGGCTTTGTGCCTTTTACCATCAAATCCCCGTGGCACATGTGGAGGCGGGGCTGCGCTCGCACGACCGCTACTCGCCCTTCCCCGAGGAACTCAACCGCACCATGCTCAGCCGTCTGGCGAACTGGCATTTCGCGCCCACCGATTTCTCCGCCTCGCTCTTGCGTGCTGAAAACATCCCAGACGATTCGATTTTCGTCTCGGGAAACACCGTTGTCGATGCCCTGCAGTGGATGATCCAGCACTCCAAGGCTTCCACGCTTCCGGGCAGCGTGCCGAATGACGCTCGGTCTTTGATTTTAGTTACCTGCCACCGTCGTGAAAACATTGGCACGCCCATGCGCTCTGTGGCCCTTGCCATCAAGCACCTCGCCGAAAACAACGCTGGCATTCATTTCCTCTTCCCGCTGCATCCGAATCCCTCGGTTCGCGAAAATGTAAAACCCCTGCTTGAAAACCGCGCTGGCATTACCCTCTGCGAACCACTCAACCACGACGAATTTCTAAACGCCTTGATGCAGTCGCGTTTCGTCCTCTCAGATTCGGGTGGCGTTCAAGAGGAAGCCACCGCTCTTGGTAAGCCGGTCCTCGTGCTGCGGCGTGAAACCGAGCGACCCGAGGGCGTCATGGCGGGAACCCTCCGACTCATCGGCACCGATGTTCAGGATATCATCCGCGAAACGGAAAACCTTCTCACCAATCCGGCCGCTTATGATGCCATGACCAAAGGCTCCAGCGTTTTCGGTGATGGCCACGCCGCCGAGCACATCACACGCATTCTCGAAGAAAAACTCGTCGCATCCGCAACTCCATGCAGGCGCGAAGAATTTGATCTCATGCACTAACCCCACGCGCCCATGACCACCTCCGCCCTTCCTGCTATTCTCCTGATTGATGACGACCCGATGGTGCTTGAGACTTTGAAGGACCTCTGCGCCAGCATGGATTGCCAACGCCAGGTCCACCACCTCGACACCACAAGCGCTTTCGATGCAGCAGCCGATCCCGATATCGGTCTCATCGTTTGCGACTATCGATTTCCCTATACGAGCGGCGTCACATTCATTGAACAAGTCCGCCGCCGTGGCATTGAAACGCCCGTCCTTTTCATATCGGGTGCACCGGACAGCGATGCGGTGATGAAAGCTGCCATCCTCCCTCGAACAGCATTTCTCTCCAAGCCATTCACCATACAGCGATTTCGCGACGCTATAACCGGCCTGCTCGACGCCACTGTTTAGCGCTGTGGGACAAGCGCACTTCGGCTGAGTTTCCAAGGAATTCGAAGGGTGACATGCATAGAGATGCGAATAGGTTGCCCGACATGATTTCCTTTCGCAACTTGGCCGAAACCCGCACTCCGGACGGCGCCCGCTTTTCCCTTCATGAACACGATGGGGAATATTTTCTCAAACTCAATGGCCGACAGCTCATGGGGTCAAACTCCACGGTTTCGGAACTCCTTCTGGCCGATGTGGCCTGCAAATTCCGCTACCCGGTCGATCGTCCAAGCATTCTCATCGGCGGTCTGGGCTTGGGATTCAGCCTGCGGCGCGTTCTGGAAATTGCCGGGCCCAATTCTCTGGCACAGGTCTCCGAGTTGCTGCCTGAGGTTGTTGCCTGGAACCGCGAGTTTTTGCAGGACCTCAACGGCAAGCTACTCAACGATCGTCGAGTGGAAGTCCTGACCCGTGATGTCTTCGATTGCATAAAAAATGGCCCAGGGAGCTACGATGCCATCCTCCTGGATGTCGATAATGGCCCCACTTCATTCGTTCAGGCAAAAAACTCGCGCCTCTACAATGGCAAAGGCCTCGCGCTAATTCGGCGAGCCCTCCGACCAGGTGGGCGTGTCGCTTTCTGGTCAGCTGACCGAGAGCCCATGTTTCTCACCAGCCTCTCACGCGCAGGTTTCCGAACAGAGGAGCACGAGGCCAAGTCAAACGAGCGCGCAAAACGCGCAGCCCACCGCATCTATGTCGGCGAAGTCGCCTGATAGCTTCCTGTGGAATCAAAATATCACTCTTGATGAGACGCGGACGGTTCGTGTTGAGTCCGCGCATGTTTGATTCTCGCAAATTCGTTGCCTGCGTTCTTGCCACACTCTTGCAGACGATACCTGTTTTGTGTGCAGAGCCCGTTGAAGTGCCTGCCGCAAAAATGCAGGCCCCTCCGCCGGACGCACCCGAGCGCATCGAACTCTGCCGCGTGCAGGTTTTTCTCGATCGGGCTGGGTTTCGTCCCGGGAAAATCGACGGCCTTGGCGGTGAGTTCACCCAGAAGGCGGCAGACCGCTACTGCGATTCCACGGGAGTTCCTCGCGGCACGATGTTGGATGTCTCCTCGGTAGCTTCCCCGTATCGGGAATATGTGATTTCGGAAGATGACGCCGCATGGGTGGGGCCTGTGTCTTCCGAGCCTTCCGCTCAGGCCAAGCTGAAGTCTCTGAACTACGGCACGCTCTGGGAGGCCGTCGCCGAGCGCTTTCATTGTGACCAGAAGTTCCTCGTCGAGTTGAATCCCCACATCACCGAGCCTGCTGTCGGCAGTGTCCTGCGTGTTCCCGATGTGAAGGAATTTCGACTCTCGGATGTCAAAGCCCTCGAAAAAGAGCGCGCTTCCAAAGGCAAGTCGCCGGTTGTCGCCGCGAGCCTGCCGCCGCCACCCCCGCCGCTTCCGTTGCCCGCATCGTATGATCTATCCAAGCCCATCGAGCCTTCGCCTATCGAACAACTGCCAGTGCCAACGCCAACACCAACGCCGCAGCCCACTCCGGCTCCAACCCCGGAGCCCAAGCGTTCCCTTGTGCTCCTCCGTAGCGAGCGATTGATCGAAGTCTATGAGGAGGGTCGCATCGTGGCATGCTTCCCCTGCACGCCCGGCTCCGCAAAAATCCCCGTTCCGCTCGGCACTTGGAAAATCACCAGCAACATCCTGCTGCCGCATTTCCGTTGGGACAAATCCGTGCTCGAAAGCGGAGTCCGCAGCGAGAATGCCTTCCTGCTCCCTCCCGGTCCGAACAGTCCTGTGGGAATCGTCTGGATGGGAATCAACCGCCCGAGCATCGGCATGCACGGCACGAACACCCCGGACCGCATCGGACGAAATGAAAGCAGTGGCTGCATCCGGCTTGCCAACTGGGACGCCTTCACCCTCTGCCAGCTTGTGAAAGCGGGCACCAAGGTCGAAGTGCGCTGAGCCGACTCGTTTTTTGGTGGTTGGCAGCGGCGGCTTGCTTGGTGAATCCTCCTGCCGTGCCTTATTTGATAAAAGTCGTCTTGAGCGCCCTCATGATTGTCGCCATCACAGAAGCGACGAAACGCATGGGCTTCTGGGGAGCGCTTCTCGCTGCCCTGCCTTTGCTCTCCCTCATTTCAATGCTGTGGATTTATTGGGAGACCAAGGACACCCAGAAAATCGCCGCCTTTTCGCTGCAGGTTTTTTGGTTCGTCATCCCATCACTCGGCCTCTTTGCCACACTTCCTTGGGTGCTGGGGCGGTTTTCTTTTTTTGCCAGTCTGGGCCTCGCGAGCATGGTCACGGTTTTGCTCTATGTGGCCATGATCGGGATCTTCAAACTGCTCGGCTACGATCCCTTTTCCTGAAGGCAGGCGGAATCAAATCCTCTCGAACTGCGAGATTCTGCGGAAGAGGTCGTAGCGGGAGTCAATCTGCGTGGTGTCCACGGTTTTCAGACGCTCGAGGCTGAAGGCTTCGACATTGTAGCTCGCGAGAACACTGCCATAGACGACCGCTTTTTTCAGATGGTCGAAGGTGACTTGGCCGTCTTTCACATTCGCTGCGAGGTAGCCTGCAAGGCCTCCGGCAAAGGAATCCCCGGCACCGGTTGGATCATGGATGTCTTCAAGTGGATAGGCGGGACAGCTGAAGAATTCGGCTTCGGGGCCGAAGAGGAGGCATCCGTGCTCGCCTTTTTTGATGGCCACATATTGCGGGCCCATGGCGCGGATTTTTTTGCCGGCTTTGATCAAGCTCGTTTCGCCGGTGAATTGGCGGGCCTCGCTGTCATTGAGGATGAGCATGTCGACGCGGGCGATGAGTTTTTCGAGGGATTCCTTAGCAATGTTGATCCAAAGATCCATCGTATCGGCGATGACGAAGCGGGGCTGGCTGACTTGGTTGAGCACATGGTGCTGAAGGTCGGGCGCGATGTTTGCCAGCAGAACGATTGGCGTCGAGTGGTAGCCTTCGGGCAGGGTGGGGGTGAAATGCTCAAACACATTCAGCGCGACGGAGCGCGTCTCGCGGGTGTTCATATCCCACATGTATTCGCCTGACCACCGGAAGGTCTCGCCGGGCACGATCTGGAGGCCAGCGAGATCGATGCCGCGCTTGTGGAAGAGTTCGATGTGCTCCTTCGGAAAATCTTCGCCAACGATTCCGACGAGATTCACCGGGCTGAAATTCGATGCGGAAACAGCTCCATACGAGGCAGAGCCTCCAAGCAGGTCTTTTTGCTCGGCGAGTTGCGTTTTGATGTCATCCAGCGCGATAGATCCAACAATAAGAACGGACATAGGCGCGGGAGAATGAGGATTCCCGCCCTGCTGTGCGAGAAAAAATGTGGCTTTGCGGGGTGGATTGCCGATCAATGCGCGAAGTGGTCACCCTTGATCGAGGGCCAACAACCGCGCAGCGAGGGAGCGTGGACTTAAGCGCACCGAGTCGTCTGGTGAGTGCAGCACGATGCCTCCCGCAAAATGGCTCGCCTCACCACGGTTTGCGAGGATGACTTCGAGGACTTCTTTTTGGAAAGTGGTTAAAGGCATTTTCGAAGCGCTTGCGCAGCCTGCCAGGCGCGTTGGTCGCCGTATTCCCGGAGATGCTGGATGACAAGTGGAATGTCATTGCGGTCACGAATCCGGGCTTTGGGGTGTCGGAACCAAAAACAGCCGGGAAACTCGCGTATCAGGGACTCTGCGCGGGCCATGAGTTCATTCTCGGATAGCCCAATGCTTTCAGAAGAAGATGTGGCGACGCCTTTCATGCGGAGCAATATAAATGAATCTTGCCCTATTGGCAAAACGATCTCTCGGCGGCGTTCTTTCTTCCGAAAACTCAGATGCGTCGCATTACGGTGTCCCGCAGAAAACGGGCGTCGTCTCGATTCTGGTAATCCAGCGTGTAGTGAAGGCCACGGCTTTCCTTGCGGCTGAGCGCGCAGTCGACGACGAGGGAGGCAACGGTTACTAGATTGCGGAGCTCGAGCAGGTCGGTCGTGATTTTGAAATTCCAATAAAATTCCTGCACTTCGGCATGAAGGTTTCGCAGGCGCGTCGCTGCGCGCTGGAGGCGTTTGTCGGTGCGGACGATGCCGACATAATCCCACATGAGGCGGCGGATTTCTTCCCAGTTGTGCGAGATGACGACGAGTTCATCCACATCC
>Ga0209297_1000887_pt1 | contig 18132 bp, 26 predicted proteins | sample S_130805_MF_Meta_FD_187322 | JGI IMG/M metagenome (GOLD analysis project Ga0209297, IMG submission 187322) | Freshwater microbial communities from Lake Simoncouche, Canada to study carbon cycling - S_130805_MF_MetaG (SPAdes) (version 2) | ecosystem: Environmental > Aquatic > Freshwater > Lake ... | reverse complement strand
GATATACCAGCGCAACGGCAATTGCTACTGGACCTAATTTGGGCGGGACAGTGCCAACCTTTATTACAACAGTTGCTGGTGGTGCGGTAACAGGCGTGACTGTTGTTGATGGTGGCTCTGGTTATTTAACCGCACCTACAATCACAATCGTTGGCAATGGGTCAGGCGCGACTGCCACAGCTACGGTCAGCCCACCACCACAGGGCTTGAGGCTTTTGATTAACACGGAGAATAGGTTGTTTGCAGTTGGTTCTGGGGCTAACCGAAACACGCTTTACGCCTCGGACATATTAGATCCCTCAATATGGGATGCGACCAACAGCATTATTGTCAACGGCGATGATGGAGACGAGATAACTGCAATCGTCCCGTACTACAAGAATAGGATCATCGTATTCAAGAAGCGCAGGGTATTCCAAGTGGATGTGCCAAGTGATGCAACCACAGCAGCAGATTGGATTGTGTCCATCATATCCAATAATACAGGGTGTGTTGCTACTGGTACTGCGGTTCAAGTGAGTAGCGATATATTGTTCTTGTCCGACAATGGTATTAGGTCGCTGGTGCGGTCAGTAGCAGATGATTTTAGCTCAGTTGGAATACCCATTTCCGAGATAGTGAAAGACGTTATCCAAAGCATCAACACGCAGGCTATCGCAGTATCTACCGCCATGTATTACGACAATAGATACTTTCTGGCCATCCCAACTGAAGCCAATGATACCAACGATACCTTGCTAGTGTACAACACCGCGCTAGGGGCGTTTGAGGGGACTTGGACTCCCAAGGTAATGCAGTTTGCCTTAACCAATTTCAACGCCGAAGGCTCAAGGTTGATGCTGAAAAATACAACAGGACTTATTAGTAAGTACGCTGGGTTTAAGAGTCCTGCTGGAACTACTTCATCTGATTACGTTGATTCTGGAACATCTTATGAGTCCTTCGTAAGAACCAAAGATTTTGACTTTGGTGATCCTTTTTCCCTAAAATATGGCAGTCACTTTGAGATTGTATTTGATAATTCATTCTCAAGCGATGCGAATGTATTTATCCAGCGTGACGTTGATGTCGGGGATGTCAGCGTTGCTCCCAATATAAGCATAGCAAGTTCAACCCTAACCTTGGAGTTTACCTTGCCAGCCGTTCTTCCGTCCTCGGTCAAGAAGAAGCTTGCCAGCGACCTTCGCAAGTACGAGAAGTGGCGTTTAATCAATATCAAGATTTCCAGTTCAGCAAACAAGATGGCTATCCGCCAGATCATGGCAGCGGCTAACCCCGACACAATCGAGATACAGAAGACCCTATGACCGCGCTAGAGTATATAGAGGAGAGTGGCGTGCCTGAGGCTATGTGGCCTAACCTAGCTGAGTGGTTTGGCTGGTTTGAGAAGCAAGGCATGGTTGGCGTAGTCGAAGATAAGGATGGGATTGCTGGGGTGGCTCTGGCTAGGTGCATCAAGGACGGCCAAAAGGCTGACCATTATGTGCATAGCGAAGATGGTGAGAATGTCTTTGTTGACTTGACGATCTCCTCAAAGGGTGGTAAATCTCTACGTTGCTTGCTGTTGCTCCTTTGGGAGCGTTTCGGTCCTCGCAAGCGGATCACCTTTAATCGTTCTGGAAAACCAAGGAGTTATGACTATATGAGTTTTATGCGAAAGGCTAGGGTTTAACACCGTGGGTGGATCACCTTCTATTCCCGCACCGCCACCTCCGCCCGATCCGAATGCGGTAGCGCAGGCCAACGCGGCTGCGTATAGGACGAACATCAATACATATATTGAAAAAGCTCCAGAAATGGCCGCGCTAGAAAACAAACTTCGCATTCAATATCTACCAGCCCAACGCGGTTTGGAACGCCAGCTATCGGCTCTTGACCAGCAGGCAGGCGTGCAGGCTGGGATGCAATTGGAACGGCAGTACGGACCGCAGAGAACGCTGGAAGGATTGCGTAGGTCGTATGAACAAAGTCCACAGGCGTATGCCTTGAATCGTGGATTAGGCGATCAAATGACTAGGCAGTTCGAGCGTTTGTATGGTGCTTCACCCTATAGCTCAGTTGAGCAGAATGTGGCGCTTAACCGTCAACCAGGACCAGTTGATTTCTATGGCACAATTGGCACGAACATTGGCAGTCCAGAGTTAAAGGCGTAATATGGGATTAAGGCGCATGGCAAGCTGGACGGCCTACGATGTAGACGAAAAAGGCGAGATTGTTCCAAGAACAGTAACTCAAGAGCTTATTTCTAACTCAAATGATCCAAGAGTTTCTATGAAGGATCAATTGGATGGTGCAGAAAGAGGATTAGCGGCTCAATCAGAAAGAAGCTATACCGATGCAATTCGGAAAAGCAACGATATAAAAATAAACAACCTTCAGAGTAGCTACGAAAAGCGGCTTGCCGATGTCACAAGCCAAGAGAATACCCGCAACTCTCTTGCTGCTCAAATCCAAGCGTTAACTGCTGGTGGCATGGGAATGCAAAATCCTAACGCTGGTCCAGAGTTTAACCAAGCCTTAACTCAGCTTTCCGCTGGCCGTAATTACGGATCGTCCGACCTTGGCGCGATGTTAAACTTCCAAGTGTCCGACAAGAACATCATTGATGACTACAACAACTCAAAGCTATCCCGCCTCAACAGCGTAATCGAGCGCGGCAACACGCAGATTGCTGGTATTACCGAAAGGCTCAACACGGCCAACAAGCTTCTTGCCGATCTTCCTGCTGGCGATGCTAGGCGTACTTCTTCAGAGGTGTTCATCAAGCAACTCAACGATGACTTAAAGAGCGTGACCAGCGCAGTAACTGGCGCGCAGGATATGCAGAAGAATTTCACACCTATTACGGCAGATAGCCCAGAGGCGTTGAAGGAAATCACATCATTCCGCACCTTCGCACAGCTACCCGAAGAGCGTGCTTCCCAGCAGCTTTTCCAAATTGATCCAGATTCCTACCGCACTGCGGTTGGCCTGGGTCAGCAATATCGCCAGATGGCAACTGAGCCAATTGGTGCAACAACCACGCCAGAGACTGAGCAGATTCGTCAGACCATCGAGGACGAGGCTCTCAATCAACTCCGCCTTGGTTCGACCATTGGTGCAGAGGAACGGCGTGGATACGAGCAATCTATCCGAGCCGCACAGACTGCAAGGGGCAACGTCTTTGGTCTTGGACCAGCAGTGCAAGAAGCCTCACAGATCGGTGCGGCTGGCGAAGCCCGCAAGCTGGCACGCTACGGGGCAGCACAGAGCTTCCTTGGATCTGGCTTGTCGAGTGGTGATGCGCTCAAAGCTGATATAGCGTTCCGTGACGCATTGCGTCAAAACAGGCTGGGTGCAGCCGCTAACTTCATTGGTGGCGGACCTTCTATCGCCAACCTCGCAGCCGCACGCACGGGTCAACAGCAAAGCGCGATGCAGCAGTATATCCAAGCCAATCAGGCGTTGCCTGGTGGGTTTAATCAACAGCCTTCAACGGCGGCTAACTTCTACCAAGCGGTTGACCAGCAGATTCCTGTCCAGCTTACCAATGCGTTTAATCAGCTTTATCGCTCGCAGGCTGATTACGGAGCAAGCACCTATGGTGCGCAAGTAGGCGCAATTTCTAGGCAGCAAAGTGGGGCGCAGCAGTTCGCATCTATTGCTGGTGGTATTGGTAGTATTGCTGGCGCAGCTGCACCAGGCGGATTGTTCGGCGGACCAGCATCTAATGCATTCTTTAGGTAATAATTTATGCCAGCAATAACACAAGCAGCGCGTGACTACGATAAAGCAATGCAGCAAATGCAATACGATAAAGCCATGAAGTCTGAGCTTGAACTTCAGAAGCTTCAATTTGATGTAGCGAAAGCACGCGAAGATGCTGATATGTCAACAGCAATTGGAAGATCTTCAAAAGCTGCTGATGTTGCTGCTTTTCTTGAGCAAGAAAAACAAAAGGAATTCGGCATTCCGATTGGCGAACAAATGGCATCGAAGATGGTGGCTCAGGGTGGACCAGGCATACTTGAGGCAACCAAGATGCAGGGCGAGCTTGACGTTGAAGCTAGGGCAAGACAAGCAAGAGTTGATGCAGCAAAGAATTACTTGGCTGGCGAGAAATCCTTGCTTCCGACTGCCGACATAAACCTTGGCGGAGTTAAGCGCACTGTTCTCGCGCCAGAGGCTGGCATGGCTGGAGCAGATATTTATACTCAAATTTATCGCACCCAAGTTCCTCAATTGGCCGCAACTTATGAGGCAGAAGGCCAGCCAAGAGATACAGCAATTAAAATGGCAAGTGCGGATGTAAGGAGCAAACTTACTGGAGCAGCAGCGGGCGGCAAAATCCCGCTAATAGCTGCTAACGGAAATCCAATTTTTGTTACTGTACCACAAGCAGCCCAATTGCTATCCTCCGATATGACCCCTCAATTTATGAAAAACCAAATAGAGGAAGCCCTTGGAGGCAAGGAACAACCAGCGGCTGCGAATTGGATCAAAACAAGATTAGGTAGATAACATGGCTGAAGCCCTAGAGCTATCATCAGCCAATCGTATTAGGCAACTGGCGGGTATGCCAGTAGAAGCAGAGCCACCGCCAAAACTAGAAGAACCTCCAGCGTGGAGTGAGATTAAGGCTTCTGAGGATTACAAGACTCTTACTTATCCAGAGCAGGTTGACTTAGCCCGCCAATGGGGTGCGGAAACAAAACAGTACGCATCCACACTTCCAGACTACACGCCAGAACAAGATGCTGAAATTGATGATTTCGTAAGCACGCAGGCCGTTGATGTTCCGACCAATGTAAAAGTTGCGGCTGGTGCTGCTGGTCTGGTCAAGGGATCAGCTTCAGTTATGGGAGGAATTGCTGGTGGGTTAGGAGGGCTTGCTGTTGGCGGACCGATTGGTGCTGTTGTTGGAGGAATTGGGGGATCAGTTGCAGCAGGCCAATTAGCAGAAGCTGGACTACAAAAGTTTACTCCAAATGTTTCAAGGGCTGGTGAGTTTGCCCCAGGATATCAAACAGCGGGTCAATATGCGCCAGAGGTTGTTATGGGTACGGTCGGCGCGAAGCAGTTAGTCCAAGCTGGTAAAACATTGTTTCAAGAATTAGGCGCAAATAGAGCGGCGCAGGAGTTGGGCAAAACAGTTGGCGTGTCAGCCGTTGGTGGTGCTGCAATTGGTAGTGCTGTAAGGGCAATTACTGGCGGTGAGGTTACGGCAAGAACAATCGCTGAAGATGCATTGTTTAATACTCTTTATGCTGGTCTTGGCAGCGGGTCTAGGGTCAAAGGATATAACTTCGATCAATTTAAGGATCTAAATTACAAGGTTAAGGCTGGCAGAGCTACGCCCGCAGAAGTTCGGGATTGGCAACAAATTCTAGGCGAGGCACAAAGGACAGAGGCTACTGGAATACAAACAGCAAAACGCACTGAGGTTCAGCTTGGCGGAAGAAGGGTGCTGGATAAGGTTGATCTTGAGGGTGGCGCGCCTACAGAAGTTCGTCCTTATTACGAACCACTGCCAGCACCAACGTCAACCGAAATACAGGTCGCTCGGCCACAACCACAGGAGCGTCCGATTAAGCAGGCTACAGTAGTTCAGCAGGAACAGTTGCCAGAGGCTGGCGTACGTGGAAGCGTACGTGGCACAGCAGCCGACACAGCCGAGATGCAACGGCGCGGAATCACGACACAGATGCAGGAAAGCCTAGTCGATCTAAACGATCCAGTTCCTAAGACAAACGTATTTACTACAGAATCACAAGGCATCAATCGTGAGGCCATCATTCCAGACACTCGCGGACTGCAAGGCGAGATTGTGCGCGAAGGCCCGATTATTACTCCAAGGACACAGTTGCCGACAACGGAGAGGTTGGCGTTGCCAGCGGAGGGTGAGGTTGTTCCAGCAGAAGTCGCTCCAGCCGCACAGCCAACAATTCCTCGACCCGTAGTTGGCCTACAATCAAATATAATTTTAAGAGTAAATGAACCCAAGGGAATTAAGCTTGGTCAATACAAATTGCGTGAAGGCGAGCAATTCAGCCCGATAAAAGAAGTTCCATTTGATGACCTCGGACAAGGACAATCAACTGTAAATCAAAAACTTGTCGAGAAATACAAAAAAGATATATTAAGCGGAAAACCAATTGATCCAATTACATCAAAATATGGAGATGTAATTGATGGCTACCACAGAGCATCAGCACTCTATGAGCTTGGATTCAAAAAAATACCAGTTACTTTTGTTGAGGAAAACGAAAAGCTTGCAATTTCTGAATGGAAAAAAAGCTATGGAAATGTTCCATTCCCATCAGAAACTATTAACGAAGTTTCAAAATCATATCCAAATTTCAATAAACAAACCACCATCCCTCGCCCTATGCGCGGCAAGGCTGGTGAGGCTGGGTTTGTAGCATCAGATATTCAGCAAGGTGCTGCCAAATTTGCGCAGAAAATGCTTACCACAGAAGGCAATCTTCCTAAAGAGATGTTTGATATTATGGAAGCCAAAGGATCGCGTACTCAGGCAATGCTCAAGCAGATTGATTTTACGCTGAAGGATCTGGCAAATGCAGCTAGGGAGCTTAATGGCAAGCCTAAATTAACTCCAGATCAATCGCTCCAGGTCGATCAGTTCCTGCGTGGTTATTTGCCAGCAGAGAATCTTCCAGATCCAATTAGACCAGTAGTACAGCAAATGCGCCGTCAGCTAGACAACCTATCAGAAGGCTTAATCCAATCTGGCGTGTTCTCACAAGAAGTTGGTCCGTCTGGAATGAGCAAAGCTGATATGATTAGAATGAATAAAGGCGAGTATCTGACTCGTTCTTACGAGAAGTTTGATAATCCAAAGTACAATGTAGAGCTTGTGAAGCAGAGGAATCCATCCGCATATACAGATGCTGAGAATTTTGTAAGAACACAAATGAAGTCAGCTAACCCAGCCACAACTGAGGCCGAGGTGCAGGGTAAGATTAAGGAGTTGGTTGAGGGCGGAATGGATAAGCCATTTGAATCCTTGATACAGTCTGCTGGGATTGGCAAAAAACTTGGCATAACAAAAGCAAGGCAAGATATTCCAGAGCAGATCCGATTTTTGATGGGAGAGTACAATGATCCAGTTATTAACTACGCTAGGTCTGCGAGCAAAATGATTAACTTGTTGCAGTCCCAAGAGCAATTGAACAAACTGAAAGAGTTTGGCGTTGCAAACAAACTATTCTTTGAAAAACCAACTGGAAATGCAGCAACGCAGATTGCGGCGGACGGATCAGATACTCGCTCCCCATTAAATGGGCTGTACGCAGAGAAAGATTTGGTCGATGCCATTGAGAATTTTGAGATGACGCATAGGGCTGGAAAGCTTTATCAGCTTTACTACGCAGCGAATGCTTGGGTCAAGTGGGGCAAGACAGTTGGGAGCATCCAGGCTCAGTTTAGGAATCCAATTTCAAACGTATTGATCGAGGTTGCCAACGGAAACATTGCATTTGGCGGAAGTTCAAAACCATTTAGAGCAGTTCTGGCTGAGTTTGGCGTTCCAAGTGTGGACACAAAGGAAGGCCGAGCTTACTTAACTAGGGCAACTCAACTTGGAATTTACGACAATACTGTTCTGAATGAATTTACGCAAATGTTGAAAGATGCCCAGCAGTACAAAGGATCTACGGTTGACTTTGCTGAAGAACTTGCTGGCAAAGGTGGGAACATTGCGAAGAAAGGCGTTGCTGCTCTAAATAAAACATACCGAGCTGGTGATAATTTATTCAAGTTGATGGCGTGGGAGAACGAAACAAAGCAACTTATGGGCGGAAGAGGATTGTCCCGCCAAGAGGCTGAAACTATTGCCGCCGAGCGCGTCAAGAACACAAGGCCAACTTACTCTCGCGTGCCTAGAATCATAAAAGCATTAAGACTTCAGCCATTCTTTGGCAACTTCATATCTTGGCCTTCTGAAATGTTGAGGATTATCCCAAATACACTTAGATATGCCGCTGAAGATTTGAAGACACCTGGTATGCGTAGGTATGGATTTAATAGATTGATCGGGGTGCTTGCGGCAACAACTGCAACTGTTGCAATAACAAGACTTGGTATGTGGGCTACAGGATTTAATGACAGAAAAATGGAAGCCATGAGGCGTTTTGTCGCTCCATACCAGAAGAACGCCACACTTATGCCAACTGGATCAGATGGCAAAGATGTGGGCTACGTTGACATTTCATACACAGATCCATACGAAGTATTCAAAGGACCAGCTTTTGCCGCTGCATCTGGGAAAGATCCAGAAGAATCAATTGCTAATGCAATATTGGATTTTCTTGAGTCTTATATTGGTCCAAGCATTTTAGCCAGTTCAATTGTTTCAGCATTGTCTGGAAGAACTCTCCAGGGAAGGACGATTGTAAATCCGCAAGATACTAGGATCGATCAAACACTTGATAGGGCTGGTTATTTGTTGAGACAAAACGAACCAGCAACCGTATCTCAGTTTAGAAGGATATATTACGCCTTAACTGGTCAGCCCGATACAACCGTTTCCAAGTATGGCCGTATCTACAAGCCATCCGAGGAGTTGTCTGCGCTGTTTGGTATCCGTCCTCAATCCATCAACGTATCCAAGGCACTAGAATCAAAAGCATCCAGGTTTAATACGGATATGGCCGATGTAGGCAGAATCTTTACCGAAACCTATGGCGCGGTTGGTAATGTTCCAGAAGCTAAGGTGCGGGAGCAGTTCGAGAAGATGCAGAACAGGCGCAGGATTATGTTTGATGAGGCCAATAAAGATTTTCACGCCGCGATGTTGCTGGGATTGTCTAGGTCTGAAGCTATCTCCGCAATGCGTGCTGGAGGTATGGGCGTAGATAATGCTTCAGCCATAGCCAACAACAAGTACAGGGATTACAAGATCAGCAAGTCGCTCACAAAGAGCATGAGGCGGGAGCTATCTCCAGAAGAAATGCAAAAGCGTCAAGAGATAGGCCGAGAGCTTATGATGCAGCAAGGAGAATAAATGGCCAAGTTTGACATCTCTGGATCAGCGTCACGCCAAACTGGTTTAAGCCAGCAGGATCGCAATAACGCGATCCGTATGGAGTTTGAGCCTTACTCAAAACCACCACAGCAACCGCCAGAACAGACCGCGAGGATAGAACCTATGAGCGAATATGTTAAGCCACCGACAGTACCAGCCCAGCAGCCCCCTGGCGCACTTCCGCTACCATTGCAAACCGTGGAGTGGGAGGGTCGCAAGGATAAGCAGGGTAATCTTGCTGTATACAAGTTGCCAACTGGAGATATGGGTGGAAACTTTGAGGTAGCTGGAATCAATGACCGATACCATCCAGAAGCATTCAAAGCCATCTCATCGCTCCCAGCGCAAGAAAGAGCGAAAGCAGCGGCAGAGTACATCCAAGGATATACCGCGCCACTTGTCGAAAGACTCCCTCAACCACTCCAGCCATTCACGCAGGATCTCGCGTTTAATCGCGGGCTGGGCGGTGCAACGAAATACATCCAGCAAGGATTGAACACGCTGGGCCAGAAGGTGGCGGTAGATGGTGGGTTTGGTCCTAAGACATTAGCAGCGATCAACCAGGTCGAGCCAAGGGCGTTGATGCGTGCGGCCAGCGATGCTCAATTGCAGGATGAGTACAAGCGAGCAGAGCTTGATCCAAACCGAAGGAAATTCATTCCTGGCCTAGAGGCTAGGATTAGGAATAGATTGTCAACCTTTGGGCAGGGTTAAGGTTTCCTCATGCTGGAACTTGCGCCTCCAGATACAATGGTTGCCCCGCCAGATCCAAAGAAAACATCTCCAGAGCTATATCTTATTCCAGTTCTTCCAGCAAAGATGTCTCCATTTCTTGAGACAATTCCTTTTGGACAAGAATATACTCCATTATTATCCGTGTATACTCCTTTAGGAGTTATATAAACATCTCCATTCCGCAATATCAATTTACCATTAACTAATGCTTGGTCGTTACTTAAAATAACAGCAAATCCTTTCTCCCCATAAACTCCTCCAACAAATGCCTCCATTTTGCCAGCATCTTCATCATCGTCCGCCATCACCGATGCCATCAGCATCGCCATCAGTGTTATAGTTGTTATTGCTTTCATAGGAAAAAGTCTCTAGCACAAACCGAAGTCCGTCAAGCATGAAATTATCTTCCCGCCAAATAGGTGCAGTTGGGGTTGCTCGCGTTACTGGCGCGCTGCTGCGGTGCGGGTATTCGGTGTTGCTACCTTACGAGGATTTTTCTGGCTATGATGTAGTGGCTGAGAAGAATAATAAGTTCTTCCGCATCCAAGTTAAGACCGCGCAAACTGTAGAGGCAGGACGCACCAAGTATCGCTTCAGCACCAGCAGCGGGAATGGATTTAATATCCCCAAGCGCGCTATCAGTGGCGTGGATTACGTTGCCTGCTGGGGCATGAACGATGACCTATTCTGGCTGTTGCCAATCTCTAAGTGCAAAAGCATAACAACTAAGCTTTGCCCATCGACAGGGCAGAGTTGGCGGGTATTCCAGAACCTATGAACGACAAAGAAGCGTGGAACAAGTTTGAGGATGGGTTGCAGGATGCACAGTCCTACGATGAGGCTGTGGCGTGGATTAAGGCAAACCAAGAGATTGTTGAGAAGCTGACCATAAGGGCAATGATTAACAAATTTAATAGGGATATTAGCCACGCTAATAAGACTTGGCGTAATTAAATATACGCTCGACCTTGCGGTGGGTGGTTGGCTAGACACAACCTATGGGCAAGATCAACAGCAGGGCTAAGGGCGCATCAGGCGAGAGAGAGTTAGCCAATTATCTGCGCGAACAGGGCTGGCAGAAGGCCCGCAGATCGCAACAATATGCTGGGAATCCTCTTGGCGGTAGCGGGGATGTAGTCTGCGAGAATTTTCCTTTTCATATCGAAGGCAAGCGTTGCCAAGCACTAAAACCCGAAGAGTGGATGGAGCAATCCAAGCGGGATTGTCCAGCGGGCAAGATCCCAGCAGTATTCTTCCGCCGTAACGGACGCAAAGAATGGCTAGTCATAATGACCGCCGACAGCGTATGCGAATTAGCTCGACAGATCGCGCCAGCCAATGTGACTATCGAGTATGCAAAGACCGCGACCATCGCGCAGGGCTTTTACGTTAAGTCACCAGCTTTTGACGAACTTACCCCAACAACAATAAACCCAAACAAATAAATAAAGGAGAAATAACATGGCACTAACAATAAGCGAGTCAGCAAAACAAGAGCGCAAACTACCAGAAGCGGGAGCTACTGTAGGCGTTCTCTACAGCCTAGTCGATCTAGGCCACCAGAAAACCAATTGGGATAACCAAGAGAAGTGGTCCCCTAAAGTCCGCTTGACCTTCGAGTTGCCCGATCAGTTGGACGAGTTCGAGGTAGAAGAGAAGGGCAAAGTAACCAAGGTCAGCAAGCCGATGGTGGTATCCATCGAACAGACCCGCAGCCTTGGCGAGAAAGCCAGCTTGCGGAAACTGCTTGAGCAGTGGAGAGGTCAGACCTTTACCTCCAAGGAACTACAAGCGTTCAGCTTGAAGAACCTCCTTGGCAAGCCAGCCATGCTCACGCTGATCCACAAGACCAGCCAGCAGGGCAGGCAGTATTGCGCGATTGCGGGTGCGTCCAAGCTGCCCAAGGGCATGAAAGCACCAGCTACCACCACCAACGATCAGTTGTACTACGAGATTGAGCAGGGTGAGGCTGGGCAGTTCAACGATATGCCCGATTGGTTGCAGGAGAAGATCCGCGCTTCCAAAGAGTTTGCTACCGCTGCTGGCAAGTCCACGGCCACTAAGGTCGAGGTGGACGCAGACGGCAACCAAGTGCCATTCTAAATTGTATGGCTCTTACAATCACAGCGAAAGAGCCTACCAATTCCCGTCTGGTCGCTACTGACCAGGCGGGACACTGGTACACAGCCGAGGGTGAATCCGCCCACGTTGTGATTGGCAAGAACGGAAAAGAAAGAAACACAACCGTAGCCGATGCGCGCCAGATGGGATTGTACCCATCCGTAACCAGCGTGCTTGGCATTATGGATAAGCCGCAATTGACGGCTTGGAAGATAGAGCAGGCCATTATGTCCTCGCTCACACTTCCGAAGGAGGAAGATGAAACACTCGAAACCTACGCTCGAAGAGTGGTTAAGGACTCTAAAGAATCAACAACGAAGGCAGCTGAACACGGCACGAAAATGCACGAATGCATGGAGAACATCCTATTGGGAAGAGCCGTATCCACAGACGAAACACTTGCTCCGTATATCGAAACCTTTAAGAAGTGGGCCGATGCAAACATCGAGAAAACTTACTGGTGCGAAAAAGGTTTGGTCGGTGCTGGTTACGCTGGAAGATCCGATGCCTATGTAAGGCTGAAGGGTGTTGGTGACGCAATGATCGACTTGAAGAACCGCAAGGTAAACCCTAAGTACGATCCGTTCTACGATACAGATTGCGCCCAGCTTTGGGCATACCGAGCCGCAAGCGAGAATCCACAGTGCGCCTGCGTGTCGGTGGTCCTAGCATCAAATGATGCTACCAAGCTGACAACGAAGGTGTGGGACGAGGACGAACTCTACCAAGCTGGCATTGCTTTCTGCGCGATGCAGAAAGTATGGGCTTGGGTTAAGGGCTACACGCCTCCTGGGATGAAGCTATGATCGACCCACAAGATGTACTGTGGCTAGAGGAATTGCTAGACCAAGTTTATCGGAGTCTTGCCAAATGACTGCGCCGAGCATAGCCGAGATGGGTGATGCTGCTGGCGAGATCATCTGGCGGGTGATGGGAAAAGGTTCGGATAAATCCGCATACGGAGATTGGCTGGAGAAGGATAGGCCGACTCACGATTATCATATTGCCAGAGCCGTACGTCACCTAGCCACAGCGCAGATGCAACTCCACAAGTCCACGCCCTGTCCTGATAATAACGGAGAGACAAGTGTTGACCACTTGGAGCGTGCGCTGGTAAGAACATTGTTTGTGTTAGCACAAATCAAAAAGGAAGTACCAAGATTATGATGTGGATTAAGAAAGAGTTTGATGATGACGGCAAGCCAGAGTGGGCGGTTTACATAGATGAAACTGGCGAGGGCAGAGAAGAGGATTGGTCGCACTATGATACCTTTGATTCTAGGGACGAGGCGATCAAGGGGTGTAGGAGCGTCACCTGGGAAGACTACGATTGTAGCGACAAATGAAGCTGGCGTTATCATGGCTGCTCTACTTTTTGGGTGACATAATAAGTCGTACGCTTTTGCGTACGGGTCTTGGATACGGACTATACAAGACGCTGATGCTTTGGTCGGTAGAACTGGATGACAAGTTTAATGTATGGAAAGAAGTTAAACCTAGCGGAAGGGGCAAAAAATGAAACAAGCAATGGTAACACAATCGTTTGGTGAGGACTGGCAAAAGATTCTGGATCTGACTAGGCCACGCATGGAGGCGTACTGCAAGCGTCACAACTGCGACTTCATTCTAATCGATAAACCCCTAACTCACCCGATGCAATACTCCAAGTCTGCCATTGGAAACATCATGGCCACTAAGGGCTATGACCAAGTTACATTCGTTGACGCTGATGTTTTGATTACAGCCGATTGCCCCAAGCTATCCGAGGACGCTGGCGTGTTCTGCGCCTTTGACGAAGGAGCTTACTTGGACCGTAAGCCAGAGATGGTCAAGCTGGCTGGGGCTTTCGGTGGAATGATCGAGCCTAAGTTCTACGTCAATACTGGCGTGTTCGTGGTTCATACCAAGGCCGTTGGTATCCTATCCATGCCGCCCATTGGCCTGCACCCAAACCACTTCGCCGAGCAGACCTGGCTCAACGTCATGGCGCACCTATGGAACATCCCGCTAACCGAGCTTGATCCATCCTTTAACTGCATGACCAGCGTGGAATCGCATTTTGGCTTAGACCGCCACAAGGATGCGATGATTATCCATTACGCAGGGCAATCAAACGATCTGGTTAAGTTAGCTAACCAGATCAAAGAAGACGAAGCGAAGCTGGTGGGGTTGGGTAGGTGAGGTCTACGCACCTTTGTCGTGGTGATTATGACGAGAGGTTGCAGCAGTTGGCTGGTGAGGTTGCGCTGCAAGCTATCCGTGATCTGCGGATGCTGCGCAAGCGAGGGATGGTTAAGGGCATGAAGATCATCAAGGATCACCAAGGCGTGCCACTCAACGATGCGCTGGAGTACAAGAACTCCCATGAGGTGCAGAAGCTACTGCGAGATTTTAAGAACGGGACAGTTGGCTGGTGGTGCAGAGCCAGCGGAGTAAAGATCGACAATCGGACGTTACTACGCAAACTACAGGAGAATGACTATGCTTTGCCTATTGGAGCTTAAAGACATCGTTTGGGTAATCAGTTGGTTTATTCTTTACAGTTGGCTGATTCTTTCGATAATCTACTGCGCTGGCTTTATCATCTTAAAGCTTATCGATTACATAAGAAAGGAACTGGATCTATGAGGAAAAGAAAAGGCAAGAGTATCAAGCTGGTTAAGACCGAGGAGTATAAAGCGGTAAAAATCTTTGTCGATATAGACGATGATCTTTACGAGGCTCTAGCCGAAGCTGGCAAGCAGCACATTCTCAAAGACAAGACGGCTTGCTTTGAGTACGCATTAAACAAGGCATTGCTGGAACTTTGCGAGGAAGTCAAATGAGCGAGTTTAAGCAGAAGGTTTTGACGGCTGCGGTGGACCGCTATGTGTTGACACCCACGCAGTGCGAGATGCTACGTCAAGACGCTGAGGTAATCGGGATGAAGCGTGCGACTGTGATGAAGAAGGATGGCACTACGCGCAGATCGTTTGCCAGAAGCTGCTCATCTTGCTGGGTTCCGATGGCTACCCATTACAAGTGGCTTTATTCAATCGTAAACGAATTGACTATGGCCGTAAACGCCGAGCATTACCGATTCGATATTACAGGCGTACAACAGTTGCAGATTCTAAAGTACAATCCACTTCAGCAGTTTTGGTGGCACTACGATACGTTTACTGGATCGGATCGAAAGATGACGATGGTGGTTAATCTATCTGACCCAAGCGAGTACTTGGGCGGCGGCTTGCAAGTTAAGGCTGACCTAGAGAACGCTAGGTTTATTCGGGATCAAGGCGCAGGCTGTTGGTTCCCCTCCTACATCGAACATCGTGCGCGTGCGCCTATATTTGGTACACGCTGGGTCTTGGTCGCTTGGCTAACTGGACCAGCTTGGCGATGAGCATTGACGATCAGATCCGCTTAGTCGGAGTAATCGCAATTGGCCTTGGGCTGTTGACATTGCTGTGGGGAAATAAATGACCCACGCCGCCAATCTACCCCGCCACTTGTACGTCAAGTGCGATATGGAGTTTGTATCTGACGGCCAGAAGCAAGGCATAGAGGACGCTGTGTGGTTTGGACTGACAGCCATACCTGGACGAGCTTGGGGTTGCACAATAATGCTCAAGTGCGGTGCGCTGTACCGAGGCTTACCATTGCACGCTCTGGCTCACGGCGAGATTGCAATTATGGATTGGGACATTAACGATGCCCAACGCTGGGATTGTTTTGGCTGGAACTTTACGACAATCGAGTACGACTATCTGATGGGTTTATCTTGCAAGGTTTGGATTGCCAACAGAAAGACTTGGGAGGTTGGTCGCTACCTATTCACAGCCGAGCCTTACGGAGATGGGTTCTCTATGTCTCCAAGCCAAACCAAGTCACACCATTTTATTGCACTTAACAATGGACGGATCACGGCTGTTCCAGGTAACAATGTGCTTTGGCGCGAATCAAGCTTCACAACTCAATCCGAAAAGCCTAAGTGGTTGAGAACGCAATCGCAGGTTTGGAATGGGGAAGAAGCCACATGGGATGATGTCGTTGGTGAGGAGACAGCGTGAAATCAATTTACAAATACGCACGGCTGGAGGTGAATGCGCTGGCCGAGATGCTGGACAAGAACGCCTGCCAGCCTGGGCAGTTGCTGGAATCAAACGCGTCACCCCTAGCGTGGATTATGAATCAAATGCTTTACGACAAATTTCACGGACACGGCTGGGTGTTAGACCTCCTAGCTGGTAGCTTTGTGAAACAAAAGGAGAACAAACAATGCCATTAGGTAAGAACGTAAGTAAGAACATGAGTGAACTAGCAGCAGATAACCGCAAGAAGGGTAGTGAGCGTGGGGCAGGCGGCAAGCCTCGCTCACGCCAGCAGATGATTGCCATTGCCCTATCCGCAGCAGGCAAGAGTAAGCCACGCAAGTTTCGGATGCGATCAGGTTCGTAATGCGGGTCGAGTCTAAAGATAGGCTCAAGTGGTCACGCGATATGCTTCTCATCGCACGCGATAAGCTAGCCATAGAGAGGGATCGCGTTTCTCATGGCCATGCTATCGACCTAATCCAGATCATAACCATGGTCGATGCAGCGGCTTTGATAGCGAAGGAGATATTGGAGGAAGAAAAAGGATTGACGCAGTAAACCCAAACAATAGAAAGGAACACCAATGAACGTAATTAAGGAATGGATTCTTGTTGGAGCAGGATTGGCAATAGGAAAGCTTCTTGTTGCCATCGCAGTCATTGCAGTAGTCGCAACAATTCTCGCTGTGTTCTTTATTATAGAGGAGAAAACCAAATGAAACTCTGGACAAATAACTCAAACTCAATCCACAAAGTCGATGACAATATGCTCTACCCGCGCACTACCTATATGTTGCCCGATGAGTTAACTGGACCAACTTGGGAGGATTCAATCCCTTGCCCGCACGAGATCAAGCCGTACTACAAGGGGCGAGCTGCTGGTGGTGCAACAGCCGTGTACCGCGCTGGTGCAATTGGTGACGCGATCATCGCTACTGCCTTCGTCAACTACTTGGTGCAAGAATCGGGTGGGGTTGTGGAGGTTTACGCGCCTGCCCGCAACCTTCCTCTCTACGCTGGGCTGGGTGCAAAGCTGTGGCCGTTGCCCGCATCGCTAGAGGCATGGAGGTCATTTGATGCTCACTTGCCAACGGATGATTTGTTCAGCGGTCAGGTTGGTAACACCAAGCTAGGTACTGGTCCTGGCAACTGCTACCAGCGGATCTACGAGTGGATGGGGGTGTGGGATGAGAAGAAGATGGCGAAGTATTGCAAGCCAGTCCTGCATCTCATCGAGCCAGACCACGAAGAGCTAAAGGCGATGGGCAAGTGGCCGTTGCCTAGTCCGTTCTTTGCTTACCACGTTTCGTCCAGCGGTCCGACCCGCACCTACCCACCAACGATGGGGCAGGAGGCGGTGCTGGCTTTGCTGGAGGCCTACCCCAAGCATCACGCCGTTATCATTGGGCTGGATAACTCAAACAACTTTAAGGTGGATCATCCGCGAGTGATTGACTTATTTAACTGCACCAAAGTTGTGCGCTCGTTGTTCCCGATTATTAGCGGGGCTGACTTTGTTGTCGCTCCAGATAGTAGCGTCAACCACATGGCTGCTGGGCTGGATACGCCGTGTGTGTCGCTGTGGGGTTCGTATTCCCCAGCCGACAGAATGACTTATTATAGTAAGAACGTGTCGGTATTCAAGCCCGATACTTGCCCGCACGCACCGTGCCGACCGCACGCTGGGTTGCCACAGGCGAAGTGTAAGGATGCGAGTAACCGCACACCTAAGACGCAGTACTGGTGTAATGCGTTACGCAATATTACTGCCGAAGATATTGTTCTTGCATCGAAGAAGGCGATGGAGCTAGAAAGCAAATAACTAACTGGCGTTGTGGTCTGTGGGGAGATCCCACGGCGGGATATTCCTCAGTGTGTTCTCCTCTTGAATCAGAGCCAGTTTGAATTTTATGACAACCGCACAACGGCAAGCTGAAGATATCGTAGGCCAAGTCGATTGGCAGTCCGAGAACCACGGGCTGTGCAAGTGTCCAGGTGAGGCTGCACACACCAGTCACACCCGCATCAGAGATACAACGGTGTTTGTGGATGGCGCGCCGACTATATTCTGCTGGCATACCTCCTGCACGCCGTATCGTGATGAGGCTAACCGCAAGCTGCGCCGAGCCATCTCTACCGATCCGCTTTACAAGCCCGCCAACATCATGTCGGGTGG
>Ga0209297_1000885_pt1 | contig 18185 bp, 23 predicted proteins | sample S_130805_MF_Meta_FD_187322 | JGI IMG/M metagenome (GOLD analysis project Ga0209297, IMG submission 187322) | Freshwater microbial communities from Lake Simoncouche, Canada to study carbon cycling - S_130805_MF_MetaG (SPAdes) (version 2) | ecosystem: Environmental > Aquatic > Freshwater > Lake ... | reverse complement strand
ATAATCCGAATGATGCAAAATACGATGAAGAAAAATTTGTTGAAGTTTATATAACACTTAAAGCACCGTACCAATGTATTGTTGGTTTAACAGTTGAAGTTAGGTATGTTAGAACTCCGGGTGGTACAGGGTCTGATGGTCAACCGTTAAAATGTAGAGGAGGACACATATGCGACGCTGCAAAATTTGATGTTAAGTTAAATGGTGTTAAAATAGGTACCGCAGACTTAAATAATGGCTCAAACGGTGGTGATAGAACTAGTGGTCCATTACAAATTACTGATGCGTTAGCAAAATCAATAATTGGTGACACAAGTAAAAATATCGTAATAAGTCTTCAATGTATGTCAGGAACAAAATGTCATTCAAGTACTCCTGAGATTGAAATTAAAAAAGGTGAGACAGTAATTTATCATCAATGCGCACCAGCAATATCACAATATGGTGATACAAATGAGATGATGATACTTGAACTTGACAATTGTGGTAATTTGTTGAAGAAATCAGACAAGGATGCCACGAATACACCTGTTACTGAAAAATCTTCGTGGGCAACTAAAACTCAAGTTCCAGTTGATGTAAGTAAACTAAAAATCCAATATGTACAACCTGACAATCTTTGCGATTACAGTGGGTTAATGATTGCCTCTGCACATTATGGTAAATTAGAACATCCACCTGTAGGTGAAATTATTAAAAACGGTCTAAAATATGACGTATATAAAGTAAAATACGCCCACCCACCTTTTGGTTATAATTTACAGCCAGGTGACTATGTTGTTTATTTAGACGGTCCAAGGTCCAAACACGATGAGACCTATCAGCAAAGAGATGTAAGATTAAAGAAAGAACAAGAGTTGTTAAAATCTAAATAAATTAAGGTTGAACCGTATCAACACGGAATTCAACACCATCCATCAATCTGATTTCATCTTCAGTCATTTGTCCAAAACTATTGTCAAAAGCTTGTTTGAGAAGTTTCTTCTCTTGACGTTTTGAAATGTAAGTACCATCTGTAAGTTGAACTGTTTTTCTTGACGAACAAGATACCATCAACACTACCAATAAACCAAAAAGAATTATTTTTTTCATATCACAAAGATAGTGTAAAAAATTGAACTTACAAAATATAGTTATTATTTTTTTCGTCCAACACTAATCCAAAACTTAACCCATCCAAGTTGAACACCAAAGGTATATGAAACTAATAACTTATGTTGTGAATTATCTTTTCTATAGAAAATACCGAACACCTTCTTTTCAAATTCATTATTGTTTGTCCATCTAATTTTTTTCTCCCAATAGTGACGAAACACTAAAGTTATTTTAATTTTTTTTATATTGATAAACTTAACCATTTTCTTGTAATTCTTTTTCTGCTCTTCCTATAAAATAGGATAAAACCTGTTCTTTATTTTTATCATTCCAACAATCAACCTTATAATCAAATCTATTTTCAAACCATCTGAACGCTTGTTGCCATAAAATTGCCGAACAATTATATTTGTTCATTTTATCACTATTTCTGGTGTGATGATAACCTATTTCAACATGTTCAAATTTATGTTCACCAAAACAAAATTCATTAAAACCCAAATCTTTCATTTTTTTTGAAAGGTTATACGGAATAAATTCAATATCTAATTTTCTAAATGAGTTAATCATTTCTTATTCTTTTTTTGACTTTCTTTTAATTTGTCCATCTCTTTGAACATCCAAGACATATCTTGTTTTTTTTCATTAAAATCTTTATGGATTTTATTAAATTCTTTTTGGGTTTGCCAAATAATAAACCCAAAATACATTAAAAGAGTTACTGTAATACCAATTACAATTAAAAACGATAAAGTAGTCATAATTTATATTTTTTTTAAAGATACTAAATAAACAAATGGAAATCAAATTTTACCTAACCAAACTTACAAAACCTTTTTGGTAATGTGGTGTTCCTTTTTCATCACGATAATACATCTTCCAAGTGTATATACCCGACTCACAGTAGTATCCACTGTTATTCACATTACCTGTCCAATATTGTGATTGTGACTCAATAACACAAACCATTTGACCCCACTGTGTATAAATCTCTAATCGTGGATTAAATACATTAGTTCCCTTGAAGGAAAATATATCATTCAAACCATCATTGTTAGGTGAAAACGAATTGGGAACATAAAGTTTATGACAGGCAGTGGTGGTGATAGTTAAAGACGCCGTGTCAGTACTACAACCATTTAAATCAATACCATACACTTCAATCAAATGACTATCAGTGGTATCATCCCAAGTCAATGAAATATCATTATCGGACTCAACCTGTCCCACACTATCAACCATCCAGTAATAAACAACATTGTCTATATTCTCAACAGAATAGTTATGTGTCTTAAACTCTGAACACATATCAAGTACATTACCATCGTGTGTTATCGTTAGTGGTAAGGTATCACACTGTCCAAATAAGTGTGAAGGAATAAATAATAATACAAATAAAAGTTTTTTCATACGAAATCAATTATACACATTAGACTTTGTAAAGTCAAAAAAGTTGAGGTCGGAGTTGGAATCGAACCAACGTGGATGGTTTTGCAGACCACCTCCTGAGCCACTCGGACATCCGACCTTATTTTTTTAAACACCAATTCTCAATTCTTTTTTTTGACATTTCAACATATTCTTCATGTATTTCAAATCCAATCCCATTTCTTTCTAATTTTTCACAAGACAAAAGTGTTGTACCCGAACCTAAAAATGGGTCTAAAACATAATCACCAACAAAAGAATAATATTTAATTATTTTATCAGAAAGTTCTTCAGGATATGGTGCTAAATGTTTTGAGCGAGTTTCAGGATTAATATACCAAACATTACTTCTTTCATATTCTTCTTTAACTAATGACTTTTCTAAAATTTCACCAGAATATGACCTAACTATTTTATCAATTAAAAAATTCGCCGGTTTTTGGAAAACAAATATAGTCTCAGAAACTAAATTTGGTTTGTAAGCAACAGGCTTACGATGTTGGTAAAACCCACCATTCCGATTAATTGCCGAACCTTCAGGTTTAACCCAAGTAATGTCATCAATATATTTCCAACCTATTTTTTCCATAATTGTAAAAAAATGATATGGTATTGGAACTCGTTTACTTTCATGATTTCTTGATTCTCTAGCAACTATTACAGGTGATAAATTAACAATACAAAATCTACCATCCTTTGTTACTCGAAATACTTCTTCAAAAGTTTCTTTTAAAAAATCCAAATAACTTTCATATGTTTCCCATTGGGAATATTCTTTAGCATTATAATAAGGTGGTGATGTCCATGTTAAATGAACGAAGTTGGAATTAATTTTTTTTATACCTGAAATACAATCCTCATGCCTAATGTCTTGACTCATAAATTAAATATTCTTGCTGATTCTTTTTTATTGGAACAATCTCCATTCTCAATACTTTTACGGTTATGACACAATTTACAATATGTCTTAACATTTTCTTTATTATTATTATTATGGTCACCATCTAAATGGTCTAAATCCAAACACCCAATTTCAAATCCTTTCCAACTTTCAATCGTTGGTACAGGACAATTAAATCCTAAATGACCATCAATATTTTCACAGTATTTTTTTTTGTGTATAGTAATCCCTTCTCGAATAACTCCTTTTTTTCTATCATTTTGACATCTTGAGCATTCAGTTTTAAATGACCAATTTGACCAATTCCTTACTGCAACTTTATTACCACATCCTTCATTAACACAATTCGGTAATTCAAAACCTCTTTCAAAAAATTTTTGTTTTTGTATTTCACTTATTTTGTTCATCCCACAAATATAAAGCAAATATTTTGAATACACAATAGTACCCCCGGAAAGATTCGAACTCCCACCTTATCATCCGTAGTGATAGATTCTAATCCATTAAACTACAGGGGCAAAGAGGAGAGCAACAGACTCGAACTGTGCCCAACTTAATGGGTTACTGTTTAGCAAACAGTCGGGGACACCATTTCCCTCCTTTACTCTCCGATGGTGTGTCTAGCGGGATTCGAACCCGCGATGACCTGAACCACAATCAGGCGACTTAAACCTCTTGTCAATAGACACCGTGTAGTACCCCCTGTAGGAGTCGAACCTACACGTCTTTAAGACAATGGTTTCTAAGACCACCCTGACTACCAATTCCAGCAAAGGGGTAAAATAGAGGAAAGAGAGGGATTTGAACCCCCGGACCTTTTACAGTCTTCGGTTTTCAAGACCGATGCAATAAACCAAACTCTGCCATCTTTCCAAGTTCCCCACCCTGAGATTACAGTGAGTAGATTTTAACGGGTTTCTCTCTGTTTCGAGAACCATATCCCCTTCTGCCTTTCGCTCAGTAGGTCTTTTTCATTAGTGTCTTACCACATAAAAACCTGTCAACACTACTGGGAGGAGGTGTGTCGCTCTCCTTTATTCCCACGATGTCCCGCTCGCGCCGTAGACATTCTGCGGATTCATTGTTTAAGTCTTGAATCAAAGACTCTGAGTATCTCTTACTCATTGCAATCAGAACAGGATTCGAACCTGTATGATGTATTTCCCTTACATCTCGGAATTAAGAGTATCATAGAAACAACTTAATCCTACTAACTTACTTGTTGCGTCTACCAAGTTAACATTGACCCCGTAGTGGATTCTAACCACATTGTTTTTACATCTAGAACGGGGTTGTTAACATTCCGCCACCTGACTATATTTTATTTCAATAATCTAGACCAAATCTTAATTACCATATCTCTTTGTGGAGATGGTTTTAGTTTCGACCACCTATCTATCCAATTCTTTATTTGTTCCTGTGTCATTCTTATTTAATTTTGTAGTCAGGACAGGAATTGAACCTGCACGTGGACCTTGTGTGTATCTCAACTATATTGCGGTTTGTTCCACTCCGTTTAACTATTCAGTGCGTTTACCATTCCGCCACCTGACTATTGTTTATCTTTTCCGTGTATAGTTATTTTGATTCCGAAGAATGTAAAAAATACTACAACAAAAATAAATCCTATAATTATTAATTTCATAACTTTTTAATTTTTTAGTAGTCAGAACAGGATTTGAACCTGTGAATCACTCTCTTTCAAAGAGAGTTGTGTTTCCCTATCTCACTACCTGACTATATTAAAACACCCTTATCTATCCAACTTACAGGTGTTATGGCTGTCCTCATTGCTGAGTTAGGAATAAACTGTCTTGCTCCCCTTCGTGATGGGTTTTACCGACCTTAGTAGTCAACTAAAAGGTTTTATATATACTAACCTAAAACTCTCCCCTATGGTTATCATACCATTTCTCATCGTATGGGACATACTATCTGATGATTAGTCAGAACGTGTAGTCAGAACAGGATTCGAACCTGTGTAGCTCAGTGTCTGAGTGGCTTCCTTATGATTGCGTCCAACCAATCGCCCACCTGACTATATTAATGTTGAAGAGAGATAACAGTGATTAAACCCCTCAAATCCTCCAACTCCCGTATCTTAGTCACTTTTCCTAATAGGTGCCAGAGCATGTTTTTCAACCAACATTTATTATTTTAGTAGTCAGAACAGGATTCGAACCTGCAATCTTCCTTGTTAGGAGCTCTGCCAATTGAGTTACCTGACTATTTTACTATTAGCTCTTCGGCATTCTACTCCCCGCAACACGGAATTGTACATTACTTAGCCCATCGTCAGCGGTATGGGTACCGAAGTTCACTAATAGTTTGAGGTTGAGAACCTCTGTGTTGTAAAGTAGATTAAATTCTTTCTCTCAACTCCTATTCCTTTCTCAAGGGAACAACACCGCAAAAGACCTACCCTGGGACGCTGTTCTTATGGGTAGCGTAGTAGGTACTTTAGTAGTCAGGGCCGGACTCGAACCGGATAAGTAACCTTACTTCTAATGGAATCTCCAAGTGTCGAGAACCACTAGCTCTATGGATTTGGGACCGTCCCTCATTACACCCACCTGACTCCGACAAAGATATGGTAAGTTTTTCAATCTACCAAATCTTTTTCTATTTCTTCATCCCATTCTTCAACCACAAACATTAATTGAATAAACTCACCATCTACATCCGATTCATACTTAACGTAAAACCCACCTGTTGATATATCTGTTTTTTCTTGAAACGCCATTTTTAATAATCGTCTCGCTTCTTGTCTCAATTCAGGAACAGTAGGGATACCTTCGTCAGAAGCCGCCCATTCCCAATTTAATGATTCCATTACTTTTCGGACTTGTTCAAACTTGAAGTAGTCCATTATACTATCAATAGCATCTTGTTGTTTCTGTGTCATATTATTTATCTAAATCTTTATCGTTATCCATCAACTCAATAAGAGCCTCCTTTTGTTTCTCTTTCTTCACCATCTCAATCATCTTCTTGATAACCGCAATGTTTCCTTCTCTCTTATCTTTGAAGAAATCAAAATACATCGGTGGAAACTTCCAACTCTTAATTGTATAGTCAAATCCCAAAATCTCATTTGGTGTGGTGTCAGTTCTAACATCCACAAAGTATGAATAATTATCTTCAAACCATCTAAATGCCTGTGAGAAGATTGGCGCTGCAATATTTTCAGACACTCCGTTGGTGTATACTCTACTTGTCCGTAACTCCCTGTTGTCCAAATGACTGAAACATCCATAACAACGCTCGTTAAATCCAAGATTCTTGAGTTCCGAAGCAATTTCGTATGTAACAAATTCTTTTTCCATAATACAAAGATAAGGTAAGTTTATTAATAAAACAAAAAAAATTGCCCCATCAGGACTCAAACCTGAAGTCTTCTGAACCAAAATCAGACGTGTTGTCAATTACACCATAGGGCAATATGGAGCGTAGTGGGGCTGCAGTCCCCTGAGGCATCTACGCAAGTTACTCCTCTTTGGCGGGACATACGGGATTCGAACCCGTGACCTCCACCGTGACAGGGTGGCATTGTGACCAACTCTACTAATGTCCCAAAAAATTGAGCAGGTGGCGAGAATCGAACTCGCATCTTCAGTTTGGAAGACTAAAGTAATAAGCCATTATACGACACCTGCAGTTTGGGTGGAATCAGAGTCCTTCTGTCCACCGAGACCTCGTCGTTGACTTTCGTCAGAGCGTACCGAGACACTTTTTAAAAACCCCATCTTCGTCGGATTAACGGACCGACTGTCATATCGGAGGTGATGGTTGTCCTGTTAATTCAGGACCTCGTGGGGTGAGTGGGAATCGAACCACACATCTTCGGTTTTTCAGACCGACGCGAACTGACCGACTGCGCTATCACCCCATTATAGTCGGGATAACTGGACTCGAACCAGCGACCTCTTGGTCCCAAACCAAGTACTCTAAACCAACTGAGCTACATCCCGAATTAAGTTCTCACGGTTGGAATCGAACCAACGAACCTTTTGTGTATCAGACAAACGCTCTAAACCAACTGAGCTACGTGAGAATGTTAGAGCCTCCAGTCGGAATCGAACCAACGACCTACTGATTACAAATCAGTCGCTCTGACCTGCTGAGCTATGGAGGCTTATTTCATTACTTTATAATTTGAAAATTCTAATATTTTAATACACCATTCAATTAACTCTTCAGGTGTTAAATCACCTTTCATTTTATTAACAATAGGATGTGTGATACCTAAATTATCAATAGAGTTATTCCCTCCACGGCTAACGGGTACTATGTGGTCTAATTGATAATCACCTTCAAATAAATTTATATTAATACCCGTTAAATAACATATTGTATTTTCATTAAATTTTTCTATAATATCTAACCAAGTAAAATTTAAGTCATAATCTTTATTAACCCGACCTTTAATACCGTTGTCTCGTTTATTGAATTTTCTAACGGATTCTTTTTTATATCTTAACTTCCGATATTTGAATCTTTCCAACTTTTCAACTATTTTATTTTCCCTTCTTTTTTTTGTTCTGTTTTTTGTTTTTTCTTTTTGACCATTACCACAATGATATGATATTGTAGATTTAGAACATCCTAAAATTTTTTGTATTTCTCTATAAGATTTCCCCTCATTTCTTAATTCTAAAATTTTTTCTTTCATAATTTTGTTTTATTATAAATAGTTCGAAACAAACAAAAATAATCGAACACTTGCACGCCTGGAGAATTTCGAAATCCCGACACCTTCTTTTGGAGAGAAGTGCTCTACCCCTGAGCTACAGACGTGTATTTTCCAAATATGTCAAAGAACCAAAAAAAAAACCCTGAACTTTTTTGTAGTCCAGGGTTTCCTTATATATTTGATGATACGATTACATCTTATTAAGAACCCTGAACTTACGGCAATCCTGCCCCTTAATCGTAAACCACGATTGGCCCACGTTTGTCGGGAGATTACTTACGTTATGTGTTGAGTTCTGTTTCATTGTTTTTAATTAAATATATGATTGTTTTACAAAAGTAATATAAATTTTGGTTATGTCAAGATTTTTTAAACATATGTTTCAGCAAGTTCCCAAAGTTTGGTGTTAATCATGTTATCCATGTTTAAGGATTGGATACCTTTTACAGTTCTAACATTACGACCTTGTTGTTTGATGAATCCCCCACGAATTAACTTCTCTTGAACGATATTGAAGGTATTCCATAGGTTATCATCCTCATCACCGTCACGAAGTGGGTTGATGATTGTCTCCAAAGTCAAAGTTGAGATATCTTCGGTATTTTTCCAACGGATACCCACCGCTTTAGATACAAAGTCAACTTTTCTTTCAGTATCCATTCTCACTTCCATCATACGGTCAACTGACTTCTGAATTTTTGGAGTGTTCAATACGAACTGCTCGGTAATCATCTCAACATCGTTCATACTCAAGTTCAAGTGAGATTGTCTCATATCCCCAAAGGTTGATACAGGAACTGTCAAACCATTTGAACATACTAAACGATACAATCCTGCTCCGATTTGAAGGGTTGATGTCCCGTTGTGTGAGTTGGTAATCACCGCCTCAAGTAATGAATCTCCAACTTGTGGTAATTCTGAATTACGAAGACGTACTTGGTGTTTACCGAATAAACCCTTACCCACTTGTTTTGCTCCGCTAACTTCCCATCCATTTTGGATGAATTTGTCAACTACTTCAATGGTTGGAACCATTGTGTAACGGTCAGACAATTTTGAAAGTTTTTCTGTTTGAAAAAGTGCTGGTACTGTTGTTTTTAAATCTTGTATGTTCATAGTGTTTATTGTTTTGTGACTACAAAGATATACAAATAAATTGAATTACAAAAAATTATTTATTTTTTTTTGTTTTAGCAGAACCAATTCTAATGTATTTGTACCAAATTCTTTCATGTATGAAATACAGTGTCATTTTTGTTAAAAGTTCTAAGGCACCTATTTTAAGACCTGTTATTGGATTACCCGTAATAATCCAACCCAATATCATAGTATCAATAGTACCAATTAATCTCCAAGATATCGTTTTTAATATATGTCTTGTAAGAACAGATTCTTCCTTAATTGTTGTAACATAGGCCGTACTATCTTTAATCTCACAATAACCTTCACAACTGATATGCCACTTGTATTCATCAAGTTCTGGCATCCAATCTTTAGTGGTATATGTTAATCCGTTAATTTCAATGTTTGAAACAAGGTATTCATTTCCATCTTCAATTAATCTCCATCTATCTTCTTCAGATTTTGAATGTGTATTATATCTAATTTGGAATTTTTTTATCTCTTTACTCATAATTTCCCCTCCGACCTTAATTGCTCACGAATTTTCGTTGCTGAAATATCATGTATCTCTTGAGGTGGAACAAATTCAACAATATCATAACCCACACCACGACCATAACATATTGATTCAATGTCAGGAATAATAATCACCTTTACTGTTTCATTTGTGATTAATTCACCGTAATGTTCTTCTATGTTTTTCTTAACCTGTTCGGCAGTATATGGATTCTTCTCATCAGGTTTTACATCTCTGATACAGATTAAAACATTTTTACCTTCATCTAATTGTTGTTGAAATAACCATTGGTGTCCTTTATGTAACGGTTGCCATCTTCCAACAAACATTGAATATTGTTTATCTGTTGTTGATGTTTTTTTGTCGGCTTTTGCAATATAATTTTTCATTATTTATAAATGGATTTTAAAACTTTATCGAAAGATTCTTCAGGAGTATCAATTGTTGTGTCAATGTCAACAAAATTCTCCAATGGTTGTTCGTAATTTTCAACTCTATTTTGGTCTCTTTCTCTTGGTTCAGTTGTATGAACATAGAACTCAACAATCTTGTCACCAAGCATTGTTTTTAATTCTTCTCTCTGCCAACGATAGGGGGAAATTAATGAAACCACAACATCATAACCTTCGTTGTGTAAATAATGGGAAATTTTTTGAGCTCCTCTAACATTATCAATTCTACCTGCTTCAGAATAATCTTTGTTAAGTGTTAGGGACCTTAAATCGTCACCATCAACGTGAAAAATTTTCTTACCTTCTTGGGTATATTTTTCAACTAATTTTTTTGCTAGTACGGTCTTACCATGAGAAGGTTGACCTGTAAACCAATATATCATACCTTTTTTTTTAATAAGTATAACAATAAACATTTTAAATGTGTAGTGCGCCCTACAGGAATCGAACCTGTCACCCGCTGATTATGAGTCAGCTGCTCTAACCTAATGAGCTAAGGGCGCTAAATTTAGTAGTCGGAGCGGGAATCGAACCCGCACGGACGTAATGTCCACAAGATTTTAAGTCTTGCGTGTCTACCTATTCCACCATCCAACCATTTGTGAAGAAGACGGGATTCGAACCACGTGGCACAAGGTGTTTCAAACCTATGCTCTACCTTCTGAGCTACTTCTTCATATAAGTTAAAGGTCGCCTTCCCTGTCCGTGTGGTATTTCACGAGACGACCTTTGATTTTAGTAGTTACCATCAATAGTATTTCTTCGGATATGTCCCAAAAGAGTGGGACCGTAGTAACCATCCACCGAAGACCTGTACTCTCACACTCCGTCCATATTTACTCGGTTAATCAGATTAGTCATAACCTTTCAGATATATCGTTTAGTGATACCCTCAGGACATCTTCTCCATACCCCCAAAGTTACGTGGGTGGTCTCACTCGTAAGAAGAGTGTATATTGTAGAATTGTCCAGTATTTCTACAACTTGTGGATTGTATTACAACCATTTAAGGTCCCTCACCCCCTCAAACCATAATGGGGGTATCTGATTTAAGTTCGTGTAGCCTCCCCCATAGCCTTGGAGCCTTCCCGCCAGGTTCACACTGTCCAACCGCAGATAAATCGGTATTGTGGGGTCTTCTTTGCAAATTAGATTACTTCGGATATTGCATCATCAGCAAAATCCATCATCACATCGGTTTCAACATTGTAGGTTGCATCATTGAAAGCATCTTTTAACAAATCTTCATCAATGGTTGGTATAATTCTATTACCTTCTACGTCAAATGTAACAACATTTTCGTGGTCAAGTGAATTATACATTTCTTCAAAGATATGTTCATTGATTTTGGTGGTGTATTCAACCAAGAAGTTTTCAAGTTGTTCTCGTGTGAAAACAATATCTGATTCTTCCACTACGATACCTGCGTCAGATTTAACTTCATTTAATTGTGATTGGATTTCATTCAATTTCTCAATCAACTCAGTGTTTTGTTTTTTGTCTTTTTTACTCATAATATTCATTTTTTGGGGTTTTATTTCTTTTACAAAGATACAATATATTTTTTAAACTATCAAATAAATTGTCGGGGTTTTAATGTTGGTTTTTTAATTGATTCTTACATTTTGAACAAAACTGTCCTGTATCCTCAGTGTCATTATTAATTGCCATGACACATTGTGGATTATCACAGTGACCCAACCCTAAAGTGTGACCAAGCTCGTGAATAACAGTTTCTTGTAAGTGTTCACCACCTTTAACTACCACAGTATTTCCTCTCATATGTGTCATACCTCTCAACATACCCCATTGTTTTGAATAGAGTGGTTCTTTTGTTACATAGATAGTTTTTTGACCCTGTACACTAAGCTCGGCGAGACAGTTTGTGACATTCAAAGTATTTGAGTTTTCAACATACATTGAAGTTTTAGTCGGTACACTACCATCAACAACACAACTATATCCGTAGAACTCCTCAACGTATTTTTTAGCGTTTACCAAATCTGATTTAGTATAGTCACCCAAACCAACAATGTGGATAGTAACAGTTCCATCTTTTTTAGTGGAAGATGACTCCTCATTCGCACTTAATAAACCTTCAATTTTATCTTTAACATCTTTGGAATTGATGTCAGTTAATCCACCTAAAAAATCCGAACCTTTGTTTACAATGAAGATTAAACCACAGATGATTAAAGCGTATTTGATAAGTGTTTTCATAGTTTATTTGTTTATTGGGTGGATTACAAATATACAACTTTTTCTTAATCTACCAAAAAAAAAGAGAAAAATTAATTTCTCTTTTTATAAGTAGTTCCGCTTGGACTCGAACCAAGAATAGAAGATTAGAAATCTACTGTGATATCCCTTTCACCACGGAACCATATGTCAAAGTTTCTTTACCGTATATCTATGTCCTGAATCAGAATTTTTCACAAATAACTCTTTTGTTATTTCCGCTTCTTCATAAGTTTCAAATTCAAATATTTCGTCATGAATATTCAAAATGATAACAGGCATCTCAACCCCCTGTAAATTTTTAATGTGTTTAATAATTACAAACATAACTTTTTTTTATAAGTATAAAATGATTAACACATAAAATCAAATTTGTTTTTAAAGTTTTTTATTATTATTATTTTCATAATGGACAAAGTTTTAGTTTTAAATGCCGACTACACCCCACTTAATGTCACCTCTGTTTATAGGGGGTTTAATTTAGTGGTTAAAGGAAAGGCAGAAATATTAAAGTCAGGTGAGAAACCTATCGTTACTGAAACGAAAGAATATTCTCGTCCATTAATAATACGCCTTCTAAATTACGTAAAATACCGTATTCACAAACTTAAAATAAATAGACATCGTATTTTTAGAAGAGACGATTATAAATGTGTTTACTGTGGTAGTAGTAAAACACTAACTATTGACCATGTGATTCCTAAATCAAGAGGTGGGGAAAATACATGGGTAAATTTAGTTACTTGTTGTTCTCACTGTAATAAAGTTAAGGGTAACAAAACTCCATCTGAAGTTGGAATGAAAATAATTCAAAAACCATTTGAACCATCTTTTTTTTCGGATGCTATTCACCCTAATATTGAATCTGTTTGGACGGAGTTTCAGAAAAAATTCCTGTAAACAAAAAGATGTCTTGCGACATCCTCCTGTAGATTTAAATACCCCCTTTCTTTTAGTTGGTTTATTCCAATTTGGATACTACTCCAAACGGTATCGTTATTAGATTAATCCTTTACGGATACTTAATTGAATTAAGTTTTCTCTAATAATATTTTTCAATCTTGATTGTGATTCAGTTTGTGTTAATCTAAAATCTTTAGTACAACTCATTGTCGTATGTTTACCTTTGATTGGGTTATTAATAATTTTAACCTCATCAGGGAATTTGTCTCTTTGTGTGTTAATACAAGCTTGAACCGCCGGTTTATACATATTAATTTCAGTTTGAGATTGTCCTTGACCACATGTACTAATTAAATCAACATATTCTCTAAATACTTTTTTACAATCTCTTTTACCATAAGAATCTTGCGTTTCTTTTCTAATTGATTTAAGTTTTGTTCTAGCATCTAAAGCATTTGTTGCGTTGTAGTGGTAATATTTTGGTCCTTGGAATTCACCAGGATACATTTCATTTAAATCAATATCAAAACAAGTTCCTCTTTCTTTTTCAAGAGTTGAGCATTTACCGGGTGTTGCTCCAATAGTTTGCATATCTGAAACAATTGATGCTGATATATCTTGTTTCAAATCAGTTGGTGTACCTTTCATCCAAAAATAAACTGGTTTGTTACCTATATTAAATTGCCAATTTATATCTTTAGCAATTGAGTCTAATGGCTGTTTATTTTTGTTGTAGATTTCGTCTACACTTATTAAATACCAACCACCAGTCAACGCTGTCGATTTATCAAGTTCATTATAATTTTTAATATTTTCCTTATAAAACGCTTTCAAAGCGTCTGAAATTTTTTGTATTTCAGGAGATAATAACCCTGTTTTATAATTAGAAAGAACCGAACATGACCATTTAGTTTCTTTAGCTGGAGCTGGTGTAATTCCCTTAGCCTTTTTATCATCTTCTACCTGACTTAAATAAACTAATTTACCACCATTTGAGTCACAAAGATACCCAATAGGATTTGAAGAGTTTGCAGGATTTTGTGATTTAAACTTAATACAGTTTACTCCATTATTGTTTGGATATCCTCCAGGACCGAATGAATTTATATCTAAGTTAGGAAAACATTCTTTTGCGAATTGTATTGCTAATTGAATATCTGATGGTGAATTTTTGAATCTATCTAAAAGAGCTCTTATCTCAATGTCGTTTTCTTCTGTAATGTATTTTTTCATAATTTTAAATATCTTTAGTTGAGTATGTGTTAAATCTCATATCATAAATACCTTGTTTACCACATTTTTTCATTATTCTATTATAAATATCTGTGGTCACAGTAATGTCATAACCTTGAGATAATAATTTTCTTTCCAAAAGACTGGTGAAATGGTCACCTTTTAATCCTAAACATTCTCTGATGTTTCTTACATATTCACCAGTACAACCTTTAGATAATGGTAAACTATCACACGGTCCAAAAGTAACGTCAGAATCTTCTAATAATTCTTCTTCTTCTGTCATATCATCATCGTCGTTAGGATTTGGAGCTTCACCATTACATGGTATCGCGTAATTATCTGTACCCACTTTTATTGTAATATTTCCGCCCTCATCACTCCAAGTACCTTGTTGTGAATCATCACCTGATTTAAACCTTCCGTCTTCATAAAATTTACCACCTCCGATTGAATCTATTTGTTCGTTTCCTGTTACATTAATTATTAAACATTGTCCGTTTTTAATAGTTTCATCCCAATCGTCTTTACTAACTTTATTTTTTAAACAATCAGGAAATGTTACATTCTCATCATCATTCATGAACCAGTCATATAGAAGATAGGCTGCTAATCCAAGACCACCTAAAATAAGTAATGATTTAACAAATCCAGTATTTGCTATACTTTTTTGGAATCTTTTCCAAAAACCAGCTTTATCTTTAGGTACGTTATATTTTTCAATCATTTTTTCGTACTTAGCTTGTTTTTGTCTGTCTTTTAACTTTTCAAGTTCTTTTTGTCTTTCAAAATCATTTTTTTTGTTTTTTTCTTTTAACTTATCAAGTTCTTTCTGTCTTTCAAGGTCTTTAGCCGCTTCCGCATCTCTAGCGTTATTGGCGGTTTTAGAGTCCTTAAACATTCCACCTTTACCTTCATAAGCCTTAAGAATCATTTCAGCTTCTTCAGCAGTATATTTGTTTTGATTGATTAAAGCGTCCTTCATATCTTTACGAGTTGCACCTGCGTAGTCAGCTTTTTTAGTGTAAAGGAATTCACCAATATCTTTAGCTACCGCTTCTTTAGCTTCTCTACTAACACTTGTACTACGCAAAAAACCTCTATTAACCTTTCCTAATGCGGCAGGTGCCAATTTATCCGTTTTTATTGCAGTAAATAATTCCTCAGCATTTTTAATAGTATTATTGTTAATATCTTTTAATCCACCAACAGATTTTGATAGAATGTTTTCAAGTTCAGCTCTATTAGCATTTAAAAATTCTCTGTCAACTCTCGCCAAATCTCTTAAAGCGTTTTCTTCAATATTCATGTTTTCAGTTAGAGTTTTTTTGTTGTCATAACTGAACATCATTTTCATTCTATTAATTTCTTCTAATATGTTTTGTTTCATGGTATAGGTTTTGGTATATCTTCAGAGTAATCCGCTTGACCACTCGTTAGTTTATCAATATTTTGTTCTAATTCTTTTTGGTCTTTTTCTGCTTGTTTTTCTTGGTACGCATGTATTACTTTTTCAACACCGAAATATGTACCTAAACTTTTACCAGCTGCAGATGCCCCTTTTACAACGTCTTTACCCGCTGGTAAAATACTTTTAATTCCGTCAACAATAAATGTTATAAATTTTTCAATACTTCCTAAAGTAAATTCAATAAATTTAGCTCCAGCAGGAAAGGTTTCTTTTAAGTAGTTGACTCCATCTCTTAAAAAACCTGTCGCTTTTCCAGCGTTTTTACCCATACTTTCTACAGTACCTCTTAGTTCAGGATTTTTTGATAAAAATTCAGCCATTTGAGCTTCAGTTTTTATACCTGCGGTGGCAGCTTCAACACCAACTCTCCCTGCCTTTGCTGCCGCACCAGCTAAAACCAATCCTAATATATCAAGACCGTAAAATAGTACTCTCAACCATGTTGGTAACTCAGGGTCTTCATAATCACCTGTAATAACTTCATAAGCGTCAAGTGAAACAACAATAGCCCAAGGTATCCATTGTACCGCTTTACCAATACCTGTTGCGATTAATATGGCATCAATTGCAATACCTATTGGATGATACAATGCAGCTCTTAATTTTCTGGCAACATATAATGCACCTTTACCAATTAAGTTCATTAATTCACTCCAATCACCTTTTGAAATTGCAATACCCGCCTTTTTAAGACCTTCCCATGATGTTGATAAAAAATCTGTTGTACCTTCATAAGCATCTTTAGCTTGTTTTACTGTCCAGTCTTTAAATTCAGTACCAAGTTCACCAGCGTTTTTCATACTCCAAAAATCTTTGTTGAATGGATTCCATGTTCCTTCTAACATTAATTGTCTAATGAATGGTTTCAATTTAGTCATATCTTGAGTTGATTCAGTTAAAATTAACTTACTCAAAGATTTATTTATAGATTCTTTAACTACTTGTGGGACATTTGTTGCAACTTCAAATGAATGTCTGATGAAATTCTTAAACAAGTCAAAATTTTCCCAAATGTTTCCTAATCTAACTTTATTTTCTAAATCATATACCTCATCTAAAAAAATGATGAATTTTTCATCAGGTGATAACCAATCGGTAAAAACAATATCCATATCTCCATTACTTGAGATAATATTTTGATTTTCAGATAAAGTATTTTTTGGGTTATATCCCATCAAAACCTTACTTTTTTCTATTTCTTCTAATAAATTTTTTTTCATAATATAATATAAATATCTAATTATAATAAAGTATTTGCTTTACCTCTTGTGATTTTAACAATATCACTCCATTTAGTTAATCCTATTTGATTTGCAGGACCTGTTCTAGCAACACCTGTTTCCCATTTTGTAACAGTTGGATAAGCCGGTTTAGAACCTGAACTTGACGATGCCGCCTCATCTTCACCTAATTCTTCAGGTGTTCCATTATCACTTGTTGAATATTTTTTTAAAATATTAATAATATAATCAACATCATTTCTCATATACTATATATAGTTTTTTATTTAAAAAAGTTCTGATTTTGGTAGTTTTTTGGGGTTAACCAAATAATATTCATTTAGAAAAGAAATGAATTCTTGTTCATCAAATTCATCTTCAAACAAATCACCAAATTCTCCATAATCATCATCATCAAAAAGTCCATCTTCTTCCAATGTTTTGAAAGAATTTGTAATGTCATCTAAAAAATCGTAACCAAAATTTTTAATTTCGTCAAATTCAATAGACCCTGTCCTAATTTCATCTTCAGAATCATCAATAGTTCTAAATGTGTATTCTAAAGTTTGGGATGATTCATTTATATAAAATGAAACCAATTCATTAATTTCCATTATCTTATCTTTAGTTAAGAAATATCACAAAAATTTAAAAAATACAGATTAAATGTTATTAAACCTTCTAAACATATCAAGTGATTTATTCACTTGCTCTTGTAATGGTTCAATCATCTCATCATCTAACTCATCTTCTAAGTCCAAAACTTCAATATCACTAAACTCAGGCTCAACTTCAATATCATAATGATGTGAACTATTATCTTTAAATCCTGTTCCCACACACCATTCACATTCTTCATCATTAAACTCATCTCTACCTACACCATTACAAAACTGACAATCTTCTAATTCA